>OLSX01001507.1_pt1 | contig 22086 bp, 14 predicted proteins | sample 1673141 | NCBI WGS metagenome assembly OLSX01 (sample SAMEA3136759, study PRJEB25190) | human gut metagenome | biome: human gut; feature: human-associated habitat; material: faeces | place: Austria | collected 2013
AGAGGCGACACCTTATTATATATATACTATAATACTATCATTTTTGTTGTCTGAACATGACAGCAATCTTACACTCTGACTCCACAGCTTGACCGTCTTTATGGGCAGGTGTGAACACTGGCATTGACTTTACAACGCGCAAAGCCTCGTCATTGAAAACTTCATCGTCAGAGGAGAATATCTCACAATCGGTTATTTTACCATTTGTGCTAACATGAGCATTCACAATAACTTGTCCCTCTTTCTTCATTTTCTTGGCAGCTTCAGGCATGCGTATATTGTTCTTGATATATGAGCGCATGGCTTCAAAGCCACCAGGAAATTGAGGTATCTCTGATGGACTGGAGAGCTGAATATTCGATACGTTTTCTGTCTTTACAGAGTCCGTTTTCTGTTTTTCAATAATAAGTTTCGGCTCGTCAGTTTTATGTTTTGTCTCTTTGTTGGTGCATGCCCCCAAAACAAGGGCAGCACAAACAAAAAGTAATAGCTTATAGCGTTTCATTCTACATTGCTTTATTTAACAACTTTCTTTCCGTTCACGATAAACACGCCATTACCAACAGCGTTGATATCGTTGCCAAGATAAACTCCGTCAATTGAGAATACGCGGTTGTCAACATTCTTGTTGTCATTAACGACACCGGCAATAGCAGTTTCGCCACCACCCATAAAGTCGAAATCTACACTACCATCGTTATTTTGCTTGATGTTGGTAATAGGCTTTGACATGTGTGTGCCGCCATTGTAAATCACCGCGGCAGGAACAGAAGAATTGGTAAGCTCATTATTGCCATTGTAGGGATATAGGTCGCCGTATGATGTGTCCTTACCGTTTGCATTACGGTCATTGTCTGCACAGAACAAAGTGAGACGCTCATGATCGTTCTTCAAGTTTGAATAGTTGCATATAGTATTTACAACATTGTAGCCCCATAACTTTGCGTCATAGTCAACATGTGTTATCATCAAGCCACTTGATGGCAATTGAGTATCCCACAAACCAACATTATTCTGTCGGTTCTCCAATAAATAATACTCATTAGGTTCTGCGTCATTGTATATAACGTATGTATGTCCGTATTCTTCATCTTGGGGCTTTACACCCTTTACAGTAGTCGGCTTGTTAAGAACTGTTGGCTGAAGCCATCCCGCAAACCATTTCTCGTATGCTGTGAAATTTGGTGGGCAAAAACTGTCACCATTGTAACTGCCTGTGTCCATTAAGTCCCATAATGACATACCTAAGTTTCCTCCATAAGCTGTATCATACATATCGGGATAGCCAAGGCAATGGGCAAACTCATGACAGAGTGTACCAATACCTGCACGTGCAGATCCAAGAAGCTCTGGACCACAAGCGTAGGTATTTACTGCTACGCGATTGCCGTTTGCATCATAGTCGTTGCTTGGATACGAAGTTCCAACTTCACTATTTGAGAGACTCGATTCATGTGGCCATATAGTATTGCTGTCGCTACCGTCTGCCTGACCATGTCCTGCAAAAAGCACATATACTTGGTCGACATAACCGTTACCTGTCCAATCGTAGTCGGCGAAATTTACATCAGCATCAGCCATACGCACAGCCTCAAGAATCATTGTTCCACGGCGTATATCTTTGCTGTTACCCTGATCTGCACCATAGTAAGCCACTTTCTTGCTTAGAGTATACGGACCTACTACGTCGAAGTCAAGCTCAAACTGATTGTTTGACTGATTCAAGAAATAGTCTTTCACAGTTCCTACGAATCCACGACGTGTGTGTGTCTTTGTCAATGGACCGTTAACATAGCCATTGACAAATTTCTGGTTGTAGCCAAGACCAAACTTTGTATCTTGATATTCAACAAGAATTATAATACCCTTTTTCTTACCGATGATTGGTTCTGATGGTTGCCCAATACGAGCCGGGGACTTTCTTAATCCTTTACGCTCCGCATTTGCTATCATGCGTAATGAATCACCACGGAGTTTTATCTGTTTAAAATCAGCTTTCACATAGCGATTGCTACTGTTTTCCATAAGATCATAACAGATGCCATCAGCATCCTTAAAATAATGGCAAAATTCATCGCCTTGCAACTGGGCACGCACCCGAGTGCCATCAGCAAGTGTTATAGTGCGCCAAACACCTGGCATAGCCGGCACAGCACTTGCCGACATCACGCTGCAAGCCATTGCAGCTGAAAGAAAAAATTTACTTATAAGCTTCATAAAGTTTTATGATTAATATTTTGCAAAAGATACATTAAAATCAACAGACAACAAAAACAGAATAATTGTTTTTAGCAATTTCTTACTTAATGAAAATAATATATACTGCCCATATACTAAAAAATCTCCAAACAAAAAAATGTCGGGAGATTTTTTAGTATATGCAGTATATGCATTAGTAAGCAAACTTCTTAAGACGGCTTATCTTAGATTTATTGAAACTCTTATGCACTGCGTTAGCATTGAAGTCCTTACGGAAGATATACTTACGCTCTGCAGCTATCTTCTTAGCAGATGCCATTGCAGCCTTAGCAGCAGATGCATCACGGTCGAGCACCTCATAGGTGTCAAGCTCTGTAACACCGAAATCGCCTAGACCTTTAGATGTTCTGGCACCGAAGTTTAGGATGAAATTGTAAACGTCATCGTCTGCATTATAGTTAGAGTGCCATCCTATCTTGTCAAGTTGGGCAGCAAAGTCGGCATTTTCTTCCAACATCCATGTATATAGGTCGCCAACAAGAAATTCGTATTTGTCATTTGTAATACCTGTCTTCTGTGGCTCAACTGTAATTATGCCATCTTCATCCACAGAGAAGTAGAGATCATAACCCTCAACGAGGTAAGGTGAGATCTTAAACTTAGTAGGATCGACAGTACCCTGCGAGAGGATTGACTCTTGCTCTACAGCTTCTTTTACTATCATTCCATTAGGTTCCTTCCAGAAATACGAGCTAAGGTCCTTAGCTCCTATGGTATAGGTACCAGATGCCACATCCTTGTAACTCTCCTCTGTAGACCCATCCTTACTTGACTTAAGCTTGTATTCGAAACCCTCTGTACCTACAGCCTCGCCAGCTCCATTGTAGATTACACAGACGAGTGTATAATTGCCAGTCTCAGTATAGGCAACGTTGACAGAGCCAGAAGCTGTAGCCTCAGCAGCCTCAATAGAGCCATCGATGATACCGTTTGCAGTTGCAGTAGCGTTAGAAGAAGCAACAAGTGCATACTTCACCAAAGCAACATCATCACCAAGTGTGAGGTTGAATGTAGCATAGTCGTTGTTGTCTACATCGGTGAAACGACCCTGATATTCAGCAGTAAGTGCATAGTCGGCAATGATATTACCAGGAAGAGCAATTGCAAAGAGACCATTATTTGCAGCTCTAAGGTAGCTACCATCCTGAAGCTCTGAACCTGCGATGCAAACAGCCTGTTTCGGGAATGTTATTACACCATCCTTCATTACACCAAAGTACTGTGGGAACTGCTGCTTAACCATCTCCATAATCTGTTCGTCAGTCTTATCTGGGAAATTGCTACGTGAGTTCATCAAAATCATCCAAGGAGTTCCACAGAGTGACAATTCGCCAACACCTTCCTGAGCTACATAGCTCAAACCAGTATGGCATTCCTTAAGATATACAGCATTCGGGTCGGTGGCATCAATCACCCAATTGTGGTCAACACTTGAGTCATAGTTGAAAGCACATGCAGAACCATCCTTCTTGGCAGCCTCAGCCTCCTGAGTATACCAATCTTCATAAGGGTTAACGATGTTATACATACCTTCCTTAACAGCACTCTTCTGAATCTTAACATCCCATACAGGAACACCGTCTGTGAACGTGAAGATTGAAGTGATGGCGTCGTCACGCATCTTACCAATTGACTTGTCGGTAGGAATATCAATCCACTCATTAGCACCAGCCTTGAATGACAAAGTGGTAATGCCATAAGTGGAATCCAAACCATCGCCAACTACAGAGATGGTACCACCAGTATAAACTCCATACTCAGCCTTTGCAGGATCGTATGTTATGTCGATTGGAGCATCGGCAGAACCATCGGCAAATGTCACCTGTGCAGGAACTGTGAAAATGTTACCCTCACCAGGAGCGTATGACAGAGATACTGTCAGCTCGCCCTTTGTATCAACACGATGAAGTTGTATGATAAAGTTTGAAGCTGTCTTGCTGATGGTGATGACAGAATCCTGGTTGTTACTGAAATACACCTCTGTTCCAGAAACTTTTGCAGGAGTGTAATCGAAATCGTTTGTACACGCACCAAGGACGAGCGCTACCAAACTCACCAGGAACAAATATGAAACTTTTGCTATATTTTTCATAATCATTTCTTGTTAGACATTATTTGTTTTCTTTCCAAGTAGGATACTTGTCGCTTGGATCTGGGTTGTTCCAACCAACAAGTGCCTGGTTGTTATCAGCCTCGTTGCGCACCATTGTGAGGTTCATCCATGCCGGACGACCATTGGTGTTGAAACGTGTCTCCTCATACCAGTTTGTGCCAGGATAACCACGTGTTACAGAGTAGTTAAGACGTTTGATATCGAAGAATGTCTGACCCTCACCCCAAAGTTCAACACGCTTTTGGAATACTATCTCCTCAACAACAGCGTCGGTAGAGCTTACCTTGCAGCTGTAGTTAGGATCGCGATATGTCTTCATAAACTGTTCGAGCAACTGCTTGCCACGTGCTGCATCTTGATGAGCAGCAGCCTCAGCCTCGATAAAGTACATCTCCTCTACACGCATAACTGGATAAGCCGAAGCAGCACCTGCCTGAGAGTCTGTTGCGTTGCCATTTGCAGGACGGAATTTCAGAGAAGCGTATGAAGGCATATACTTATTGCAAAGATCCTTGATTGAAGGAATGTAGATATTCTTGCTTGCAATACTTGAACCTTCCGGAGCCTTATACATATACTTACGGAAGTCGGTGTCAGACATACGGTCGTACATGCTGCGGTCAATCATGTTGAACGGCATGTCCGAAGAGTTAACTCCAGTATAACCGAATGTTGTTTGGTTTGACAACCATGATACCCAGTTTACAATACCAGTCTTAACCTGGTCGCTCTCACTTGTAAGCTGCTCACCCCACATCCACTTAGAGATGTCGTTGAAACCCTTAGTGTAGCTTGTGCAGTCAGACTCAGTCATTGGTGATACACCAGCAGCATTAATAGCCTTACGTGCATACTCCTCTGCCTTGGCATACTCCTCATTCCACATATAGAGACGAGCCTTCAGACCGTATACACAACCGAGAGAAGGAAGCACCTTACCCTTGGTATCTGTAAGGTTCACGATATACTTCTCGGCATTGTTGAGGTCTTCCTCAATAAACTTGTACATCTCCTCATGTGATACACGTGGATTGTTCAAGGCTGCCTCTTGGTCGGTGGTCTCCCTTACAATAGGCACTGTAAGACCCTTTACGTCGTTACCATCAACATTGATGTTGCTTGTAACGTCTGTAGGAAGATACTCATACATACGTGCCATATCGAGATATGCAAGAGCACGGTAAGCTAAACCTACACCAAGGTAGCCAAGCTGCTTGTCTGAAGCAGTCTCTGGATTCACAGAGCCTACCACATTGTTGGCAGCGAGAACAAGACCGAAATAATACTGGTTGATATACTGTGGGAAGATATAACCGTCGCCCTGATATTTGTTGCGTGCCCAATAGTAGAAGTGGTATGCGTATCCGCTTGAAGTCTGACAGAGGTCGCCAGTCATAAGGTCGCGAATATACATCATTGCACTATAGCCAAAGCAGTTGTGATAATTGTCAATAAAGCCACCGTCAACCTCGTTCATTGTTGCAGGCACAGCCATCACCATTGCCTCAGCCGAAGCCGAAGAGCCCTGAATCTGCTCCTCAGTAGCAACAGTTGTAGGTTCGGTCACGTCCATACAGCCTGTGAGCGAGCTCATTGTGAGACCTGCTACAGCAAGTCCCACAAAAGAGCGATATATTCTATTCTTATTCATTATTTCTTGATTTTTATGTGTTACGAATGTTACAGCATATTAGAATGTGAGTGTGATACCGCCTGAAACAGTACGTATTGGACGATAGTAAGCGTTAGACGCACTACCAGTAATGCTCTGACGTGGGTCAAGACCCTGACGCTTTGACCATGTCCAAATGTTATCAGCCACACCATATACGCGAACCGACTGCAAGCCTAAGCTACGTAGCCAGCTCTTCGGCAATGTATAGCCGAGTGTGATGTTTGACAATGTCAAATAAGATGCGCTGATAAGGAAGCGGTCTGAAGCCGAAGACATGTAAGAGTCGCCATACTGCCAACGTGGAATATTGCTGTTCTTGTTGTCTGCCGACCATGCATTCTGCATGTCAACATGGATTGCTGAACCTGCGCTTGAACTCATCAAGCCAGCGTATGTGCCATCATAAACCTGACCACCGAGCTGATACTGGAAGTCAACAGAGAAGTCGAAGCCCTTCCAAGAAACGCTTGTACCGAAACCACCATAGAAGTCAGGCAACACGTCACCACAGAGATAGTAATCGGCATCGCTATAAGTTGTTGTACTCTCCTGACCAACAACCTTACGGTGCTTAGATCCTTCGTAGTTATCATCTACAACCTGGTTGTTGTTGTTATAGTAAATGTACTTACCGTTTGCATCTGTCTCGTAAACATTTTTGTACCACATTGACTCACCAGTTTCAGCGTTCACGCCTGCATACTTCTTTGAGTAATATGTGAAGCGCGACTCACCCTCCTTGTAGAAGAAAGAACCACTTGAGTAGCCAAGTCCGATACCCTCCTTATAATTCTTCTTACGGTCGGCTGAGAGCTTTGTAATCTCATTGTGGTTAGATGTAACGTTAGCGTAGATATTCCATGTGAGATCCTTTGTGCGGATAACGTCACCGTGGAGGTCAATCTCGATACCGTCGTTCTTCATGTTACCTACGTTGTCGTAGTAGCCGCTCCATCCGAATGACGGTGGCAAAGATACCCATGAGAGCATGTCCTTTGTCATATTGCTATAATACTCGATACCACCTGTGATACGGCCTTTGAAGAGTGAGAAGTCGAAGCCCATGTTGAACTTACCATTCTTCTCCCAAGAGATTTTCTTGTTACCAAGTGAAGCAGGTGTCAAAGAAACATTGTCGCTTGAGTTCTTAATGCTGTAGTACGGTGTATAGAGGTAAGAGCCGATACCGTCGTTACCATTCTCACCATAAGAAGCCTTGAACTTAAGTTCGTCAACAAAAGGCACCTTGAACCAAGACTCGCGATGGATATTCCAACCGCCACCTACAGACCAGAATGTACCCCACCATGAATCTTGATGGAAACGTGAGGAAGCCTGACGCATTACAGATACAGAACCGAAGTAGCGTGTATCGTAGTTGTACATAATACGGCTGAGCCATGACTCTGTGTTGTACTCACTTGAAGATGAGTTACCACTGTCGAGAACCACAGCACCAGCAAGTTCCTTGTTGTTAACAGAGAACTGGTTGTGTCTCTTTGCAGAGAGTGCATAGCCATAAGCTCTATAGTACTCATGACCCAGCATCACCTCTATGTCATTTTTGCCATAGACCTGATGCCAGTTAAGACGCTGCTGGTAGTTGTAAGACCAATCACGATCGTGAGACTTAGCCACAACACCGTTGTTCGAAGCATACTGTCCGAAATACGGGTTGGTGGTACTAGTTGCACGATACTCGTTGAGGTATACGTTGTTGATTGAAGTGAATGTGAATCCATAAGGAAGACGAATCTCAGCACTACCAGTGGCATTCAATGTGTTACCCTCAACGTTGCTTGTATTCACAAGTGCATCAGAGATAGCGTTTGAACCGCTCATGTAAGGACGGAACGCAGCAACAGTGCCGTCTCCATAGTCGTATGCAGTGATACCAGCCTCCTTGTTGAACATGATATTGCCTTCAGCGTCGCGCATGTAGATAGGATAGATAGGCGCGATATTGGTGAATGAGAACTTGTTGCCTGATGAGCCACCATCTCCATCGTTTCCGAGAGAGTTGTAGTTGTAATGGCCATAGCTGAAGTTGGCACCCAAGCGCAACCAAGGCTTAACCTGATAGTCTGCCTTGAAACGTGATGTGAATCGCTTGTAGTCAGAAGCTGCAGTGATACCATCATTGCTAAGATAGTTTACTGAGCCATAGAAAGTACCCTTGTCGGTAGAACCGTTAGCTGTAATTGTGTATTCCTGACGGAGAGAGTTGTTGTAGATAACATCTTCCCAATCATCAGGAGTCAAATAATAACCGTTGGCAGAAATTGCACCGAGAGTGGCGTTAGGATTAAGCTTGCCGTTGGTACCAATCATCTGCTGACCGTTAGGAATAGTGTATACATTATAACCAAGACCATAAGTCTGGTTGTTGATAAGGTTGGTGTTAGCCCACTTCCAGGCCTCTGTCGGGTTCATGTGGCCATAAAGATAGCCCACTATTGGATTGCCTTTGTCATCCTTACCAACTACACCTTTCTGCTGGTTTACTGCATAGTTATAGAGTCCCCTATACCACATTTCGTAGTAAGCGGCAGGATTCTTTATTGTCTCATACTCAGGAACAGCCTTTGAGTTAGAGCCCCACTTTGCATCAACAGTGATAACACCGTTCTGTCCACGCTGTCCACTCTTGGTAGTGATAAGTATAACACCGTTACCACCACGCGCACCGTAAAGGGCAGTAGAGGCAGCATCCTTCAATACTGTCATCGACTCTACGTCAGTAGGGTTGATATCATTGAGCGAGCCACCATAAGGCGAACCGTCAAGCACAATGAGAGGGTCGTTGCCTGCATTGATTGAGTTGTAGCCACGAATACGGATAGAAGGAGTAGAGCCTGGCTGACCAGACGCTGTGTTGAGCTGCACACCAGCAGCCTTACCTTTTAAAGCGTCCGCAGCATTAGTAACCTGCACTTTACCAATTTCCTTAGAGCCTACAACTGCAGCAGATCCAGTGAAAGACGACTTCTTCTGTGTACCATAGGCAATAACCATCACCTCGTCGATGCTATGCTGGTCAGTGTCAAGAACAACATTCATGTTCTTGCCTGCCTTTACTACCTTAGTAACCATACCGATATACGAGATCTCAATCTTAGCATTCTCAGGAACGTTAAGCGAGAAGCCACCGTTCACGTCGGTAACTGTACCAGCGGTCTTTGAGCCTACTACTTTGACAGTAGCACCGATAACCGGCTCGCCGTCTTCAGCAGAGGTGACCTTTCCGGAAACGTGAGTTTGTGCCAATGCCATTCCTATGCTAAGGAATAGACAGGCGATAAACGTCATGATTCTTTTTTCCATAAATCTCTCTCTTTTAAGTAAAATAATGTATAATTGATGTTTTTTTTGCTATTATTGTGCTCCAGTGGTCTGACTGGGTGTCTTCCTCGCGGGGCGAGGTGGACAGAAGGGAATATCGATATGTATATAGTTTTACACATTATTATATATATAACCTATTATTATTTAAAACAAAAGGACTATGGTATACATTAAGTTTGAAATTGGTTTTGGCAAAAGTAAAGCACAGTCTTGTACTGCCAAACAGAGTGCCGCCATATTTACACAAAAGGAAGTGCAGCGTATACGTGAAGAAGGCAAGCACAAGACGGCTGCCAACTATCTTACAGCCGTTAACTCGTACACACTGTTCACCGAAGATGCAAACTGGTGTTTTGCCGACATTACTGCTATATCATTAGAGAATTATCAGCGGTGGCTTTGCCAACGCGGTTTGTGCATGAACACCATATCTGCATATATGCGCTCATTGCGTACTCTTTATAACCGCTCCGTATGCAATGAAGGCAACGGCGCTGTCTCTCCATTTGGCAATGTATATACAGGACGTGCACATACTGCCAAGCGCAGCATCAATGCGTCATGCTTACAACAGTTGTATGCATTGACTATTGACAATAAATCGCCATTATGTCTAGCTCGCGACCTCTTTATGTTCAGTTTCTATGCCATGGGAATGCCTTTTGCTGATATGGCACGATTGCAAAAGGGACAGATAAGGCATGGAATGCTGCATTATGCGCGCCAAAAGACAGCGCAAAAGATAAGTGTAGCCATTGAGCCATGCATGCAGCAGATAATAGAACGATACAGTATAGCCGAATCAGACCTTGTGTTCCCAATGTTGCGAAGTGCTTCTACAGATACATTTCATCGTATATACACAAGTAGTTTAAGAGCATACAACCGCCATCTGCACAAATTGTCAAAAATGATAGACAGCAGCCAGCCTTTATCGTCGTATGTGGCTCGTCATTCTTGGGCAAGTATGGCATACAGCAACCATCTCGACTTGCAACTCATTGCTAAGGCTATGGGCCACACCAAGGTGACAACAACAATGATATATATACGCTCAATGTTCGACCCCTCGCTTGCTGATGCCAATAGGAATATGCTAAAAAGGTTGGGAATGGAGTGATGGTCCACATCGTTCTCGTGTCAAAACAAGCTATTAAACAGCAAAATATTTGGATTTTAGAAAATCTTTACGTATTTTTGTGGTGTATATTATAATAAGGAGGAGTTTTTATGATTCTTAGAGTAGCCAACCCTATTTACGACTCGGTATTTAAATATCTTGTAGAGGATTTACGTATCGCAAAGATTCTAATTTCGGCTCTTCTTAAGAAAGAGGTGCTTGAAGTGGAAGTTAGAAAACACGAATACACTAACGGCACTCGCGACAACATCTCAATGTTTCGTATTGATTTTGGGGCCAAGGTGCGCGAGAGCGACGGCTCTCAACACTTAGTGCTTATAGAACTTCAGAAAACATGGCTTGAGACAGAGACTTTACGTTTCCGTCAATATCTTGGTGCCCAATATGCCAATCCCGATAATATAGGCAAGGAAGAGTCGCACGAATTTGGTATACCAATGGTGACTGTTTATTTGCTTGGTCATAAGGTGGGTGATATAAAAGAACCGATAATTTATGCCGTACATAAGGCATACGACTATTATGGCAACGAAGTAACAGAAGGCATCCCTGATCCGTTCGTAGAGAGTCTTGTCCATGATAGCATAATAGTACAGATTCCACGTCTTCATGGCAGGGTAAACAACAAGTTAGAGAAGGTACTTAGTGTATTTGACCAAACTCACAAGGACAAGTACAATCGTCAGATGCTCAATATCGACGAAGACAATTATGAAGACGATACAGACATGATGTATATTCTTCGTCGACTGCTTGCAGCCGCCTCTGATGCCAAGTTGCGCCAAGACATGAATGTGGAAGACGAATATTTCACAGCAATAGAGAATCGCGATACTGCTATAATGAATCGTGATAAGAAAATAGCAGAACAAGACCAGTATATAACTGAGCAAAAGAATCAGATTGCAGAGCAAAAGAATCAGATTGCAGAGCAAAACAATCAGATTGCAGAGCAAAACAATCAGATTGCAGAACATATGAAGACATTGCAAGCTACAATCCATAGTCTTATTAACCGTGGCATGTCGTTAGACGAAATCTCAGTTGTTATGGGAAAGACTGTAGAGGAGATAAAGTCGATTATTTGATAACAGAGTATTGTAATGATACATACAGAAGAGGGTGTCAAAAGTCGCAAGTGGTACGCCCCGAAGGGGCAGAAGCTCCTAGCCCAGGGCATCGCCCTGGGTGTAATGCATCCAAAAGCCAAGCGCCCTGTAAGGGCGTATTATTTATAACGTCCATTTACCCAGGGCGTTGCCCTGGGCTAGGCGAAATTTGGGCTTTCAGCCCGTATTGTTTGAGTTTTGACACACCCTCTGTTATTCCTTACATTTTAAAATTTTATATATATACACTGACGCAATGTTATAAAGCAATCCTGTTTTAATATATTTTTAAACTTAAAACGGCAGAAACCACACGATATTTTGCACTTTTTCTACCAAAATGTCAAATATCCCATAGTGTGTGCGTACAACAATTTGTTGCGCAATGCATGGTATAACTTATAAAAACAAACAAAATATACGGAATTTTATTTGATTTGGAATAATTTTGAAATAAAACCACGCTTTTTGCGTTAAAATATTTGGATGGAAACTAAATAATACGTAATTTTGCAAACAGATTATAAAATTTAAAAAAATGTTGACATGTTGGGTTCGATGCTAAATGTAAAACAGTAATTAAACAAGGACATCAGCAATTGCAAAGTGCTCAATTGTATTTGAGATAACACTTTATCGACTGATAACACCTTAATGTGATATTCCCTTCTGTCCACCTCGCCCCGCGAGGAAGACACTCAGCAAGACCACTGGAGCACAATAATAGCAAAAAAACATCAATTATACATTAATATTTACTTAAAAGAGAGAGATTTATGGAAAAAAGAATCATGACGTTTATCGCCTGTCTATTCCTTAGCATAGGAATGGCATTGGCACAAACTCACGTTTCCGGACAAGTCACCTCTGCTGAAGACGGCGAGCCGATTATCGGTGCTACTGTCAAGGTAGTAGGTTCGAAGACTGCGGGAGCTGTCACTGACATCAATGGTAACTTCTCTATCAATGCCCCAGCTGGAGCACAGCTTGAAATCACTTATGTTGGTATGGAGAAGAAGACCGTAAAGGCATCCAACAACATGAAGATTGTACTTAACAACGACAACCACTCACTTGGCGAGGTTGTTGTAACTGGATATGGTTCGGCTCGTAAGCTCGGAACAATTGCAGGTTCTGTTGAGACTGTATCTGGTAAGACACTTCAGAACCGCCCAGTAGCCAACGTAGCTGATGCTCTTCAGGGTCAGGTAGCAGGTTTGCAGGTACTTACCTCTTCGGGTGAACCTTCTTCAACCGCATCTATGCGTATCCGTGGTGTTACATCTATCAATGCATCTACCGAGCCTCTTTACATTCTCGACGGTAGTGAAATCTCACAGAACACATTCCTTTCAATCAACCCTAACGACATCGAGTCGATGACTGTGCTTAAGGACGCTTCGTCTACAGCCATCTATGGTTCGCGTGCCGCTAACGGTGTTGTTATTGTTACATCTAAGAAGGGTAAGTTTGGTGAGGCTCCTACTGTGTCTATTTCTGCACAGTATGGTATCTCAAGCATGGTTCAGAGCAACATCGACGTGATGAACTCTGAGCAGTGGCTTAACTTCCAGGAGATGCTCGACCCATCTCTTAAGGAAAGTGCTAACTTCCAGGCTGAGAAAGCTTACTATAAGAAGTACGGCATCAGCACCGATTGGAAGAAGGAGTTCTTCAAGGGCAGCAAGCCTACAACACAGATTGACGCCAGCGTACGCGGTGGTGGTCAGAACTTGGCTTACCTCCTTTCTTACGGTCACTATACATCAGAGGGTGTGCTCGACGACTCTAACATGCGTCGTGAGACATTGCGTCTTAACCTCGAGGCTAATGTTAATCCTTGGATTAAGGTTGGTGTAAATTCTAACCTTGGTTTCACAAAGTATCGCGAGTCTTTGTGGCAGGGCACTGGTAACAGTGTTTACAACAAAACACACGCAGCCCTTTGTCTTAGCCCACTGCAGACTACACACGAGGTATTGGGTCTTAACCCAAGCGACTATGCCAACTCTACATTCGAGGGTTACGGCGACGAGCTTACCTACTATTCAATAGCAGGACAGTACAACCCATATTGGCTTGCAGCTTGGCAGCCACGCCACTCAGACCGTCTGCGTATCAACGAGAACGCATACATCAACCTTACTCCGATTAAGGGTCTTAACATCCGTTCGGCTGTTGGTCTCGACTTCAACGACTTCCGTACATCTTACCAGTGGACTATCACTAAGGATGCTCCTACTGTAAACCCAACAGCGTCTGCAGCCGAGAGCTTCTCACGCTTCTATCGCTGGACTGTAACAAACACAGCCGAGTATAAGTTTGACATCGCACGCTTGCACCACTTCACATTGCTTGCTGGTCAGGAGTCAATGACAAGCAAGACGCAGGCATTTAACGCACAGGCAAATGATATTCAGGACAACCGTTTGATTCTTATGTCAGCAGGTGGTTCAGCAGAAATTCCTGGTCACTCTAAGTCAGAGGAGGCTCGCAACTCTTGGTTCGGTATGTTCAACTACAACCTTGCCGACAAGTACTTCCTCGACCTTTCTATCCGTCGCGACGGTTCTTCACTCTTCGGTGCTGATAACCGTTGGGCAACATTCGGTGCAGCCGCATTGATGTGGGATGTAACTAAGGAGCAGTTCATGGCACCAACACGCTCATGGCTCAACGACTTGCAGGTTAAGGTGAGCTACGGTTCTACCGGTAACTCAGGTATCGCAGCATATCGGGCTCTCGGTCTTGTAGGATCAGGTCCTCTCTACAATGGTGTATCAGGTACAGCTGTTGCCAATGCAGCCAACCCTTCACTTACATGGGAGACTGTTAAGACATTCAACGTAGCCCTCGTTGGTAAGGTATTCAATCGTTTCACATACGACCTCGAGTATTACAACAAGACAACATCCAACATGTTGCTCGCTATTCCTTACTCAATGACCACTGGTTTTAGCTCTGGTTTCGGTAACATCGGCGAGATGTACAACCGCGGTTTCGAGTTTACAATCGGTGCCGACATCATCAAGACAAAGGATTTCTTCTGGAATGTAAAGGTTAACGCCAACTACAACAAGAACCGCATCACCAAGCTCATCAACAATGCCGACTCGTACGAATCTGATGGTTTGCGCCTTGAGGTAGGCCATGCTTATGGCGATTACTACGGTGTAATTTGGGATGGTGTAGACCCACGCGATGGTCAGAATGTTTGGCTTGACGCCAATGGCAACAAGACCAAGACAGTTAGCGACAGCTATAGAGTAATGACACGCAAGAGCTTCATCGCTCCATGGTCAGGCGGTTTGCTTACAACCTTCAGCTGGAAGGGCTTGCAGCTTGATGCCCAGTTCACTGGTATGTTCAAACGTTGGCTCATCAATGCAGACCGTTGGTTTGTTGAGAATCCTAACTTTGCAACAAAGAGCAACCAGAGTGTAGAAATGCTTAAGATGTGGCAGAAGCCGGGCGACGTTACACGTATCGCAGCAGCCAGCTCACAGTTCTATAACAACTCTACACAGTTCCTTGAGAACGCCTCATTTGTACGTCTTAAGTTCGTGCAGTTGTCTTACAACGTGCCACAGTCGCTTCTGCGTCATACAGGCTTTATCAAGGGTGCAAAGGTATTCGCTATCGGCCGCAACTTGCTGACCTTTACCGACTACAACGGTTACGACCCTGAGGTAGACAGCAACGGTTCGCTGGGTGCTTATCCTAACACTCGCCAGATTTCATTCGGTGCAGAATTAACATTCTAATCAATTAAAAGAAACTAAAATGAAGAAGATATATATAATGTTGGCTCTTGCCGCAGGAATTTTCACTTCCTGCGATATGGACCTGGAACCATACAATGCGCTTCCTGATACTGAGGCTACACAGACACCTCAGGACTTTGCCAACGCACGCGTAGGTCTTTATTCGGCATTACGTAGTTCGATTTACGGCGACTCGTTTATCAACGCAACCGAAATTCAGTGCGACAACTTCAACGCCGTGTCAGGCTTTAGCAATACACTCGGTGATATGTACCGTTGGGACTTCAGTACCTCTGGTTCTTATTTCTCAACTGTATACGGCAACTACCAGGCAATGATTGCCCGTGCCAACTTCATCATCGACGGCTACAACAAGTGCGACATGTCCGACCCAAACAACTTCTCTGAGAAGGACATTGCCAATACAAAGGTTGTATTGGGTGACGCTTACTTCACACGTGCTTACGCCATCTTCGGTCTTGCACAGTATTTCTGCAACGACTACGATGCAGCTTCAGCCGACAATGCTGACAGCGGTGTTTCTTACCAGTTGCACTATGCTCCATCACAGGACGCTTCCACTTATCCAGGACGTTACACTCTTAACGAAACCTACAAGCAGATAAAGGAAGACCTCGACAACGCAGCAACTTACATCACAGCCGAGGGCGAGCCAAGCTATGCTTACTTCTCTAAAGACTGTATCACAGCCTTGCGTGCACGTGTAGCTCTTGCTATGGACGACTACACCAACGCAGCCAAGTATGCAACAGAACTTATCGAACAGGGCACATACAGCCTTGCCGAGAACAAGAAAGACCTTGAGGATCTTTGGCACAACGATGGCGGCGACGAGACTATCATGCAGATTCCTGTACCGTCACGCGACGAGTTGCCTGCTGTTAACGGTAAGATTTTTCAGCCTTACCAGGCTGGTCAGGTGCCCGACTATGTTCCTACAAAGAACTTGATGGACCTCTATAGCGCAAACGACTATCGTCTTAGCGTGTTCTTCAACCAGCAGACTATCACCACTAACAGCGGTGCAACTGCTACTGTTTATGCTTTCAACAAGTATATGGACCAGGGTGCGATATACAAGGCACTTCAGGGTTATGAGTATGCACGCTTCGCCATTGAGCCTAAGGTGTTCCGCATCGCAGAGATGTACCTCATCGCAGCCGAGGCTTATGCACAGGCTAATGAGGTAACCAAGGGAGCTGAGTATCTTAACGAGCTTAAGTCGAACCGCATAAAGAACTATGAGGAAGAGACATTTGCCAACCAGACAACTCTTATGAACGAGGTAAAGAACGAGCGTCGCCGCGAGCTTATTGGCGAAGGCACACGTCTCTTCGACCTTAAGCGTTGGCACGAGGGCGTTAATCGTGGCACTCCTCAGAACCGCAGCATCTGCAATATACCAAGTGCAACAACAACCGACCTCAATATGCCGGCTTCTTCTTACCGCATGACATGGCCTATCCCAAAGCACGAGACAGACGTGAACAAGAAGGTAAAGCAGAACCCTGGTTATTAATTCAGAACATTAACTTCAAGCAAATAGAATTATGAAATATTTAAAGCTATTTATGTTGCTGGTAATCGCTTGCGCATTTGCAGCATGCTCTGACGACGATAACAACAACACCAATGGCGAGACAACCGTAAGCTTCGCCAATGCAACTCTCAATACAAAAGAGAGTGCAGGTCTTATCAACATACCTATTAAGGTAGAGGGTGCACGCAATGGCGATGTATCTGTAGTAGTTAAGGCCGAAGAGGTGGGCGAGTCGCCTGCTGTAGAGGACAAGAACTACATTATTACCTCTAAGTCGCTACGTGTAAAGGCCGACACATTGAAGAGCGCTACTATGAATGTTGAGACCAAGATTGTAGACGACGACGAGCTTAACCAAGACCGTGTATTCAAGCTTACAATTGTTTCGGCTAACGGTGCCAAGATTGGCGAGAATGCATCTATCCTTGTTACTATTCGCGACAACGAGACAGCCTACTACGAGCAGTTCTTCGGTACATGGACTGTAACTGGTTACTCATTCCCAGAGAAGGCTGGACAAGAAGCTCCTGCGTTTACAGCAACAGTAGAGATTACCGGTGATTCTGACGAGGACTCTCCAAATTACGACAAGATTCTCACAGCTAAGTCTACAAACTTCTTTAATGTTGGCGTAGATCTTAACTTTGAGTGGCACTTCAGATACACATTCGATAAGGCTACAAAGAAGGGTACTCTTGGATTTATCTGCGACGAGACAGTAACTTCGTACACAGCAGCTAACTATACATGGTGCTGGCTTACTGATGATGGCAGAAACTATGTTGCAGATGACCTCGCCACAAATTGGAGTCTTGTAAACGATAGATTACCAAACGAGATTGTATTCCCTGAAGATGCAACCCTCTACTTCTACTGCTATACAAACAATACTCCTTGGAACGGAGTTTACAACATCAAGATGACAAAAAAGAAGTAAATTGACACATCTAATAATGTATACAACATCACACATTATAGAGTGAAACATCTGAAATAAAGACAGGTTGACAAGGTCGTATGTTCTTGTCGACCTGTCTTTTGCTCTTTTTTATAATGAAAGATTAAGACCATACAATTAATAATTCCGATTAATAAATCATTTAACAGTATAACATCCAGTATGAGAAACCAGATTTTTACACTTTTACTTTGTGCCATTGCTGTACAAGGTGCCGATGCCAAGGTACGTACCACAAGCCAAATGATAGGCGAGGCTGCACGTGTATTGGCTACAAAGGGCAACAGTATGAAAGCCAAGTCGGCAGGCGAGCTTAAGGTATTAAAACGCGAAGCCCAGATATCTATCGTAGGATATGAGAATGGCCGCAACGTTGTTATTGCAAACGACGATACATTCAAGCCTGTACTGGCATATTACACAGCCGACCCTAACGGCAAGCAGAACCCGGCACTTGAATGGTGGATGCAGACAATGAACGAGTCGCTTGCCGAAATGCTTGAGAACGGAGAACAACCCGACGACATTGTGTTAAAGGATGGATACAAGACAGAGGTGGCACCTTTGCTCAGTACAGCTTGGGGCCAAGAAACTCCTTTCAACGACCAATGTCCTACCTACACAAAAGGCGGACGCGAGTATAATTATGTTACAGGATGCGTAGCCACAGCCATGGCTCAAGTGCTTAAGTACTATCAATATCCAGCGAAGGGAAAAGGCAGCTGCAAATGGGTATACAGTGGAGACGAATCGACTGGTACAAGCATTCGTGTAGCGTTTAACACAACATACGATTGGGCAAATATGCTTAATAAGTATACAGGCAGCTACAACGAAGCTCAAGCCAATGCTGTAGCAAGACTTATGCGCGACTGTGGAGCTGCAAGCCAGATGCAATACGCATCAGACGGAAGTGGTTCTAACTATGCAACAGCCCTACGTGGTATGCGTAAGAACCTCAGATTCGACTATGCATCAAAGATGTATCACCGCAGTTTCAACCCTAAGTCGGTATGGATGGGCATGATATACGAGGAACTTAACGAGGGTCGTCCTATTCTATATGCAGGTGCAACCAAGGATGGTGCCGGACATGCCTTTGTATTTGATGGATACGACAAGGACGGACTTGTACATGTAGAATGGGGATGGGATGGCTCAGGCGATGGCTATTTTGATGTAGATATGCTTAACTCCGACCAAGGCGCATTCTCTGAATCACAAAACATGGTGCTTGTACGTAAGCCAGAGACTACCAATTACAACGAGTATCAGTCGATGTGGGGATTGGGCTCAAGCTTGGATATTTCCCTCAATGGCTCGGTACTTAATATAGGCAAGATTACATTCTACAATTTGGATGTTGACAACTTTACCGGTCAGGTGCAGTTGTTGTGCATAAACACCCAAGACAATTCAGGCGGTTTGCTGTCTAAAATCGGCGAACTGTCGGATGTGGAGACATATAGAGGCGGAAGTGTGTCATTAGGCAAGGTAGACTTAAGCCAGACAACATTGAAAGACGGACAGTACCAGCTGTTCTTTGCCTCTCATTCTACATCCGAGGACACACCAGAGCAAGGATGGATGCCTATGTTTGGTGGCGACGGAATGGTGAGCAACTATATCCTAACTATCAAAAATGGCAAATACACTCTGCAGGAAGGCAACGACGACTTCTCTCTGCCTACTGGCATAAACAAGGTTACAACAACCGCCACAAACGCCTATAAGGACTCGCGCGTCTACTCTATCGACGGCCAGGTTATGGGCAACGACATCAATGCTATGGGCAAGGGCCTGTACATTGTCAACGGCAAGAAGGTAATGAAGTAAATAAAAAAAGACGAGGGGGTGTCAGAATAGGAGTTAGAGGAAGTTAAGAAGAAGTTAATCCATCTACGATGGATGGGAGTTAACAGACAAATGCTTTATTTTCAGCAATTTATACATATGTCCGCTAACTTCCGTTAACTTCGGGCGAAGCCCAAACTTCCGTTAACTCCTATTTTGACACACCCTCGTTTTTTGTTTGCAACACCAAATAGAAACGAGTGCTACAAACAAGTAGCGTCTTGCTGTTAGTTGACGTTAAGCTTAACGGTCTTGCCGCCAGCCTTGACAACATACAGTCCCTTCTCTACTGGTGTAACGGCAGCAGTGCTGATAAGTTCGCCGCTTGCGCTATACACCTTAACGTCCTTAGCGTTCTGCACTACAATCTTGCCGTTATTGGCAAAGATGTTAACGCGCTTGGCTTCTGGACTGCCAACACTTGTAGGATAGGTCTCGAAGGCAACAACACCCTTAAGAACATTAAGGCTAATTGATTTGAAGGTCATCTCCGTACCCTCCATATCAAGCTTTATGTTCATACCTTTGTTTGTTAGCTTCACCGGCTGGTCGAAAGGAATATACTCGCCATCGTAGGCTGTACCCCAATCGAATGTCATCCAATCATCAGACGCAAACTTAAACATCTCGCCATTCTTGATAGTTACATCGTTCCATACAACAATACCGTTGCCCATATCCTTGCCAACGAGTGAATTCCCAAACTGCCATTCGCTTGCCTCGCCTACTATATAGCAATCGGGGTAAACGTCTGTGCCTATGTTGAACTTCTCCCAAGTGTATTCTGATGTAGATCTTAGCATGTTGTCAGAGTAGTACAAACTAGAGGTTGCAATATTGCCATTCTCGTCGTATATTTCATTGCCATACATTGTTTCTATCCAATCGTTTGTAGCTCGACTCCAATCGTAGTAATGTATGGTTCGGTACTGCTCGGATATAATATCTACATTATAACGCCAACCAGAATAAGTACCCCCAGAGTTCTCTAAATACGAGTTTAGTGTAAGCTCACCATTATCGTTATAGCCTTCTATTCTTTCGACATTGACAACCCAGTCTTGCTTGATGGCATCCCAGTCATATTTTCCATAAACAACATTCACTCTACCAAATGTAGAATGTTCAGATACTTCCTTGTTTCCCGACTGCCACTTCTTTGTTGTATTGTCCCAATCAAGCAATATAAGATGCATATAGTTGACGTTTCCATCCCATCCATACTCTTCTCTTGTTGATGGTATCCAACCGTTAATGCCATAAGAACTAACCTCTCTCATTGTAACATTGTTAGATGAATTGTATTGGGAAGTTTCCTTATAGCCATCTGAAATAGCCCCGGTTTCGTCGTAACTGAGATAATAATATAATGTGTTAAGATTGGAATCATTGTATTCCCATACTGTTTCTCTTGTTTTTGCATAAGTGTTAGGTGGAGCAACCATGTTCGACACCACTTCCTTTATCTTATTGCCGTTGTCGTCATACTCGTGAGTGATCATATATCCACCATCGATCTGACCGTCTGTGTAATAATTTACGATTTGGGATTTTATTTTTCCATTGTCCAAAAATTCAAACTCGGTTGTACCTGTTACGTTTCCGTTGGCATCCTTCTCAACAATCTTAGTATTGCGCCATTGCTCGTTGTTTACCACAATACTGCGGCTTGGTTTGTGCTTATCAGCCATCAAATTGTCGCGCTGCATATCACGTACTCTTTGTTCGTTGATAAACTTACCACGGTTGTCGGTTTGTGTCATTGGGTTAATACCTTGATTAATAACATTGGGCTTAGTGCCAACTTTCTGGGCAGAGGCGGACAATACGCATGCGAACAATCCTGCCAAAAGTAAATAATGCTTCATAATTTGTGTTGTTTTAAACGGGTTAGTACTATTTTGTTCGCAAATATACAACTTTATTCGTTTGGTATGGGTGTCATTGCGTAAAATAAATGTAGCATTGCGTAAAAAGATTGCCAAATTGAATAAAAACAATGGGGAATCGAATGAATACAATGAGGTATCGAATAAATACAATTATGCATTTCATTAAAAAACCTCAGTACCGTTTTTAGTACCATATAATCGGTACTGCAGTACCATATAGCTGGTACTGGAGTTTCAGTTATATGGTACTGCAGTTTATATTGACTGGTACTGGCGTTTATATTATATTCATTAAATAGGGATATTTTATCCTCAAAGAAGGTATATTTTATCCTCCCCAAAAGTATACTGTATATAAGTAACAGTTCAGAATTATCTTTACATATTGTAGGAGGGTATGGCATCCCTGCCATAC
>OLSX01001509.1_pt1 | contig 22080 bp, 12 predicted proteins | sample 1673141 | NCBI WGS metagenome assembly OLSX01 (sample SAMEA3136759, study PRJEB25190) | human gut metagenome | biome: human gut; feature: human-associated habitat; material: faeces | place: Austria | collected 2013
ACGACAATGAGAACTCTTATACTTCTCAGATGGTTCGTACTATCAAGTACCTCGCTGAGTTGAAGTAATACCGCAGAAGCGATATTCAACAATATTATAGGCCTGGCATTGCAAAATGCCAGGCTTTTTTGCGTTTAACACCCGTATGAAACCTTATTTCGGGTCTTTAAGTGATGCTAAACTTCTTTTTTTCGCTTTCTTTGTTTAGCTATATCAGAAATTTTTGTATCTTTGCCACCATGAAACAGACGATGATAACGATATTGGGTCCTACGGCAAGCGGAAAGACCAGTCTTGCTGCTGCCTTGGCTGCTGCCTTTCCTTCGCGTATGGACGGGATGGAAGCCGAGATTATCAGTGCTGACAGCCGACAGGTGTATCGCGGAATGGATATAGGAACGGGTAAGGATCTGGCCGACTATACTGTAGGGGACAAGCAGATTCCCTATCATCTCATAGATATCTGCGAGCCAGGAACCAAGTACAACCTCTTTCAGTATCAGCAAGACTTCTATGATGCCTATCAGGATGTTCTTAGAAGGGGAAGGTTGCCCATCCTTTGTGGCGGAACGGGACTTTATATTGAGTCCGTACTCAAGGGCTATCACCTCTCGCCTGTGCCTCAGAACCCTGTGCTTCGTGAGCGTCTTGCCGACAAGAGCCTGGCTGAGCTTACAGAGATGCTGCAACAGCTCAAGGCAAGGAACGGCTCGCATATGCACAACCGCACCGATGTCGACACAGCCCAGCGTGCCATTCGTGCCATAGAGATTGAGACTTATAATGCCGAGCATCCCATGCCCGAGAGGGAGCTGCCATCGGTTGACTCTTTGATTATCGGTGTGAGCATCGACCGTGAATCTCGTCGTGAGAAGATTACACGCCGACTGAGGCAACGCCTTGATGAAGGTATGGTCGATGAAATCAGATCGCTTCTCGACAGGGGCATTCCCGCAGAAGACTTGATATACTACGGCTTGGAATACAAGTTTGTCACAGAATATGCGACAGGTAAGACATCCTACGACGAGATGTTCCGAGGCTTGGAGATAGCCATACATCAGTTTGCCAAGCGACAGATGACATGGTTCCGCGGCATGGAGCGCAGAGGCTTTACCATACATTGGGTGGACGCCTTGCAGCCCATGGCAGATAAGGTGGAACAGATATTCGAGCTGACAGGCGATGTGGACAGGTAAATCTTGAAATATAAAAAACAAAATATAGATCATGGCGGTTAATGAAAACAAGTGGGGATTGCTCTATTGCCCCCGTAACGGGTGGCGTGAAGGAAAACGCTGGCTCAAGATAGAGAAGGTGTTGCGCCAGCAGCATATCGACTACGACTTTGTGCAGAGTGAGAACCAGAAAAGTGTGGAACGGTTGGTGAAGATGTTTATCAACAATGGCTATAAGACAATAGTCATTGTGGGAGGCGACTCTGCACTCAATGATGCCGTCAACTGTCTGATGCAGGTAGACAAGGCTACTCGTGAAGGGATAGCCCTTGGCGTAATCCCTCATGGCATGATGAACGACTTCGCTCATTTCTGGGGATTCTCCGACAGCGATTATGAGCAGACCATCAAATGGTTGAAACAGCGCCGTATCAGGAAAATCGACTTGGGCTGTATCCGTTATACGAACAAGCGCGACGAGAAGTGCCATCGTTACTTCCTGAACTGCATCAACGTGGGCTTGATTGCCGCTATCATGAATCTGCGCCGCAAGACCCATCACTTCCTGGGTTCCCGCACACTTTCGTTCATCTCTTCTTTTGTGCTCATGATTTTCCAGCGCCTCGACTACAAGATGCATGTCAAGATCAATGAGGATGAGATACAGCGCAGGGTGATGACCATGTGCATAGGCAATGCCTCAGGATATGGGCAGACACCTAACGCCGTGCCCTATAACGGACTGCTCGATGTGTCGGTGGTGTACCATCCGCAGATCACACAGCTCTTCGAGGGATTCTATCTCTTTGTGCGTGGTAAGTTCCTCAACCATCGCAGTGTGCATCCTTACCGTACCCGTGAGGTGGAGGTGAAGGAGGCTTCGCATGCCCTCATCGGTGTGGATGGCCGTCTGATGAACACCCCTAAGGGTAGCTACAAGATAACGGTAGAGCAGGAGGTCATCAATTTCCTGATTCCTGCCTGATAAGAGGAGCGGGCAACTTGCTCCTCTTTTTTCGTATAAAGTGGTTGACGGCTGCCAGTCTGGGTGTTGTCAACATGCTGTTTTGTCCAAAAAGTAAGTTGATTTGGCTAAAAAAAACATGATAAAACAAAATTTCAACTATTTTTATCCCAAAAAACTTTGTTATACAACAAAAAATCGTTACCTTTGAACCAATCTAAAGTAATGTATTAAAAACTAAAACCTTAATATAGATCTATGAGTTATCTAAAATTCGAAAAGGCCCTGATGACTAACCTTCAAGAGTCATTGCCCAAGGAGTTGTTGCGTACCAACCGCTCTGGTGCTTATTCGTGCTCTACGATTGTGGACTGTAATACCCGCAAGTATCATGGTCTATTGGTTGTGCCGGTTCCAGAACTGGACGATGACAACCATGTGCTCCTGAGCTCGCTCGATGTTACGGTGATTCAGCATGGCGCTGAATTCAATCTTGGACTGCACAAGTATCAAGGCAACAACTACAATCCGATGGGACACAAGTACATCCGTGAATTCGATTGCGATAAGGTTCCTACCACGTTGTATCGTGTGGGAGGCGTCATTCTGAAGAAGGAAGTGGTGTTCCAGCATTATGAGAATCGTATTTTATTGCGTTACACCTTAGTGGATGGACATTCTGCCACTACACTGAGGTTCCGTCCTTTCCTTGCATTCCGCAGCGTGAGACAGTTTACTCACGAGAATGCAACTGCTTCAAGAGATTATGCTGAGGTCGACAATGGCATCAAGACATGTATGTATGCCGGTTATCCTGACCTGTTCATGCAGTTCTCCAAGAAGAATAATTTCATCTTCCAGCCCGACTGGTATCGTGGTGTGGAGTATCCCAAGGAGCAGGAGCGCGGCTATGCTTCCAATGAGGACCTCTATGTTCCCGGCTATTTCGAGATGAACATCAAGAAGGGTGAGACCATCGTCTTTGCCGCTTCCACATCCGAAATCAAATCGCGCAGTCTGAAGGCACTCTTCGACAAGGAAGTGAATGAGCGTGCGCCACGCGACAATTTCTTCCATTGTCTGGTCAATGCAGCCCATCAGTTCCATCGTCGCGAAAGCAACGACGACCGATACATCATTGCCGGTTATCCTTGGTTCAAGTGCCGTGCCCGCGACACGTTCATCTCTTTGCCTGGTCTGACACTCTCCATCGAGGAAGACGACTACTTCGAGTTGGTCATGAAGACAGCTATGAAGGGATATTACGAGTTCATGGAGGGCAAGCCTGTCACCGTACATATTGCAGAGATTGACCAGCCCGATGTGCCTTTGTGGGCAGTATGGGCTTTGCAGCAGTATGCCAAGGAGAAAGGAAAAGAAGCTTGCCTCAAGAAGTACGGCAAGTTTATCAAGGACGTAGTGATGTACGTGAAGTGCAATCATCACCCCAACCTGAAGCTGATGCCCAACGGACTTCTTTATACCGACGGAAAGGACAAGGCTGTGACATGGATGAACTCCACTGCCAACGGGCATCCTGTTGTTCCCCGTACGGGATACATCGTCGAGTTTAATGCATTGTGGTATAATGCCCTTTGCTTCTGTGCCTCTCTGTGCGAGTTGGCAGGCAAGGAGAAAGATCAGCAGCAGTTCCTCGAGGCAGCCGAACTTGCCAAGCAGTCGTTCCTCGACACTTTCCTCAACGAGTATGGTTATCTCTACGACTATGTTGACGGCAAGATGATCGACTGGAGTGTTCGTCCCAATATGATATTCCCTGTAGCCTTCGACTACTCTCCATTGTCGCAGGACCAGAAGAAGCGTGTGCTCGACATCTGTACCCGAGAGCTTCTTACACCTAAGGGCCTGCGTTCGCTCTCGCCAAAGAGTGGCGGATACAACCCTGTCTATGTAGGTCCGCAGAGCCAGCGCGACTATGCTTATCATCAGGGTACAGCATGGCCATGGCTGGGTGGCTTCTATATGGAGGCAAGTCTGAAGATGTATAAGCGTACACGTCTGAGCTTCATTGAGCGCCAGATGGTGGGCTATGACGATGAGATGTCATGCCATTGTTTGGGCACTATCAGCGAGCTCTTCGATGGCAACCCTCCATTTACTGGGCGAGGTGCTATCTCCTTTGCCATGAATGTGGCAGAGATTCTGCGTGCGCTCGAACTACTTGAAAAATATCAATATTAAATAAGGAGGACTGCAATATGAAAGTATTAATGTTTGGATGGGAGTATCCTCCTCATGTATTTGGTGGCTTGGCTACTGCCAATTTTGGTATCTCACAGGGATTGCATGCTCAGGGCGATGTGGATATCACTCTCTGTCTGCCTCATCCTTTTGGTGATGAAGACCGCAGTGCCGCTAAAATTGTAGCCATGAACTGTGTGCCTATAGCCTGGCGCGATGTCAACTATGACTATGTGAAGCAGCGTGTGGGCAACATCATGGACCCTAATGACTATTTCCGTTATCGTGATCATATCTATGCCGACTTCAATTATATGAATGTCAATGACCTCGGCTGTATGGGCTTTGCTGGTGGATATCCTTCCAACCTTCACGACGAAATCAATAACTATTCTGTCATTGCAGGAGTGGTGGCTCGTTCTGAGGAGTTCGACATCATTCATGCTCACGACTGGCTTACCTTCCCCGCAGGTATCCACGCCAAGAAGGTGAGTGGAAAGCCTCTGTGCATCCACGTGCATGCCACCGACTTCGACCGAAGCCGTGGCAAGGTGAACCCTACTGTTTATTCTATCGAGAAGGATGGTATGGACAATGCTGATTGCATCATGTGTGTGTCAGAGCTTACCCGTCAGACAGTTATCAATCAGTATCATCAGGACCCACGCAAGTGTTTTGCCATGCACAATGCGGTTTATCCATTGAAGCAGGAGTGGCAGGACATTCCTCGTCCCGACCATAAGGGCAAGGAGAAGGTGGTAACCTTCTTGGGACGTATCACTATGCAGAAAGGTCCGGAATACTTTGTCGAGGCTGCCAATATGGTGTTGCATCGTACTCGCAATGTGCGTTTCTGTATGGCTGGTTCCGGCGATATGATGAATCAGATGATTTATCTCGCTGCAGAGCGTGGCATTGCCGACCGTTTCCACTTCCCGGGATTCATGCGTGGCAAGCAGGTGTATGAGTGCCTGAAAGACTCTGATGTCTATGTCATGCCTTCGGTGAGCGAGCCTTTTGGTATCTCTCCTTTGGAGGCCATGCAGTGTGGTACGCCTACGATTATCTCCAAGCAGAGTGGTTGTGGTGAAATCCTGACCAACTGTATCAAGGTAGACTACTGGGACATTCATGCTCTGGCTGATGCCATCTATAGCATTTGCCACAACGAGAGTCTCTTCGACTATCTGTCTGTGGAAGGCAAAAACGAGGTCGACCAGATAACCTGGGAGAAAGTGGGTGCTCGCATCAAGGATCTTTACCTCAAGACACTGGGGTGGAAGTAGGTGTGAAGTGAAGAGTGAAGTTAAACGTTCAAATTTTATTTTTTTATGAAGACAATTTGTTTATATTTCGAAATACATCAGATCATCCATCTGAAGAGGTATCGTTTCTTCGATATCGGTACCGACCATTATTACTACGATGACTATGAGAACGAGCGTAATATCAGTGATATTGCTGAGCGTTCTTATATGCCTGCCCTCACAGCTCTTGAGGATATGATCAAGGCTAACGGACAGTATTTCAAGGTGGCTTTCTCTATCTCTGGTGTGGGTATGGAGCAGTTGGAGCTACATGCGCCTCAGGTGTTGGAGAAGTTGCAGGATCTCAACAAGACTGGTTGCGTAGAGTTCCTCGCCGAACCTTATTCTCATGGCTTGGCATCTCTCGTCAACGAGGAGAGCTTTAAAGCCGAAGTACAGCGTCAGGCTGCCAAGATGGAGGAGTACTTTGGCAAGAAGCCACAGGTGCTGCGCAACTCTTCACTCATCTATAGCGATGATATCGGTTTGCAGGCTTCACAGATGGGTTTTGCCGGCATGCTTACCGAGGGTGCCAAGCATGTGTTGGGATGGAAGTCTCCTCACTATGTTTACAACTGCGCCCTGGCTCCAAAGCTCAAGCTCTTGCTGCGTGATGTGCGCCTGAGCGATGATGTCTCTCTGCGTTTCAACAACAGCAACTGGGACGGCTATCCTCTCTTCGCCGACAACTATATCAATCAGATTGCTGCCCTGCCTCAAGAGGAGCAGGTAATCAATATCTTCATGGAGCTGTCTGCTCTTGGTATTGCCCAGCCCTTGTCAAGCAACATTCTGGAGTTCCTGAAGGCTCTGCCAGCTTGCGCCAAGGAGAAGGGGATCACCTTCTCTACTCCTATCGAGATTTGCAAGAAGATGAAATCGGTAGGCGAGTTGAATGTTCCTGATACCCTGAGTTGGGTAGACGAGGAGCGCGATGTCAGCACATGGTTGGGTAACTCTATGCAGCGTGAGGCTTTCAACAAACTTTATAGTGTTGCGGACCGTGTCCGCATTGCCAACGATCCTCGTATCAATCAGGACTGGGATTATCTGCAGGCAAGCAACAACTTCCGCTTCATGACCACCAAACCAAGCAATGTGGGTCTTGACCGTGGTATCTACAGCGATCCTTTCGATGCTTTCACCAACTATATGAATATTCTTGGCGACTTCCTCAATCGTGTCAACGACTTGTATCCTTCTGATGTGGATAACGATCAGCTGGAGGGTCTTCTCACCACCATCAAGAATCAGGATGAGGAAATCGAGGTAAAGGACAAGGAGATTGTCCGTCTGCAGGCTAAGCTCGAGAAGATAGAGAAAGAGGCTGAAAAACTCCGTGCCGAGAAGAAGCCTGCTGCCAAGAAGACCGCTAATGCAGCCAAGGCTCCTGCCAAGAAGACAGCTACTAAGGCTTCTGCTGCAGCCAAGAAGGCTCCTGCAAAGAAAGCTGCCACTAAGGAAGAAACTACAGAAAAGAAATAAGAGTATAATCCTATAAACATAAAAAAGGCAATCTGCTGTTTGACAGATTGCCTTTTTTGTTTGTTCTATATTGACAGGTGATGAGCCTGTAGTGAACAGTGCTGGTTATTTCACAACGAATTTCTTGTTGTTGAAGATATAGATACCTTTCTTTAGACCTTCGTAACCTTTTTGTGCTACAACACGGCCGCTGAGGTCATAGATGTTGGTGTCTGCCATAAGCTTATTATCCACCGTGATACCAGCTATAGTGCTTGTGGCATCAGTGTAAAGAGTAAATGCCAAGATGCATTGTTTTACTTTCGGTGTGAAGGTCAACGTGTGCTCTACAGGAGAATCAAACTCTACAGTATATTTCTTTACGCTCTTGTCCTTAGGGAAGATATAAGTAGTAGCATCGTAGCTCTTGCCGTTAATCTCACCAATGTATGCGTCTGCATCTGTATAATTGTCATTGCCCTCTATATCCATCTTGACAATCTTGATGCCATCAGGAATGATGATGGTATATTGATTGGCACTGTACTTGATATAGTTAGTTCCTGAGCCAACATCATATTTCTTGCCTTTCTCGTTAGAGATAGAGAAGCCGTTGCTGAAAGAACCTGCTGTTTTATCAGTTAGGGTCTTTGAGTTCAAAGTGAAAGGACCTTTTGTATCTGTAACCGTAGAACCTGTTGAGGTTGCATTGCATTCATCTGTCCATGATGAATCATATTTCTGAAGCCACATAGTACCACTGCTAACTGTAATCTTTGATCCATTCTTGAACACGAGATTATCTACGAAGCGGATGTCTATACCCTTCTTGGCTGATATCTGTACGTTGTCGAGTATCACGTTCTTGATGTGGCTCTCAGGGCGACCAACAAAGAAGATTGCGTTACCATCGCAAACATCTGTAGTCTTCACATTCTGCAGATAAATACCATTATAGGTTGGGGTAGTGCTATCCAATGCTCTTGCGTTAGCCTTGTCTACCGCAGGATCGCTATTGTAGTTCTTGTCGTAGAAGCAGTCGATAGAGAGTGGGTTCTTAACCTTGGTCATAGTGAAGTTGGTGAACTTCCAGTCTTCCTCACCACCGCCACGGAGAGTACCATCACTATTGATGCCTGTCTTCATACGGATACCAGCTGTGGTACCATTCATGGTAATCTTATCAAACCATACATGCTTGATGTTCTTAGTATAGCTACCGATAGAAGCACCATGCCCTGTTCCGAAGTTGCAGTTCCAGACATGGATGTACTGTGCATCATTGTCGCAAACTACATTATCGTCACCATTGCTGATATTACAGTTGTAGATGTTGATGTATGGACCCCAGATAGAGACACCATCCGTGTTATGAGATGCCTTGCCCTTTCCTGCTTCTGAAGCAGGTTCGCTGATGGTTACGTCATGAATAGTAGCATGACTTGCCTTACCGCCATTGCTGATGGTGATGTTCACACCTGGAGTATTCTGAATTTTGAAGTTGCGGAGCAAGAAACGCTGACCCTGTTCGAAGCGTATCATCGCACCAGGGTTGAAGGTCTCGCTTTGCTCTTTTGCCAGCCACCAGCGTGCGCCCTGGCCGTCGATGATAGAAGTCTCGCCTTCACCCTCGATAACAACATCGGTAACATTCTTGCCCTTGTTCTTACAACCGATGAATACTGTCTTGTTGTTAGGAGCCTTGCCGTATTCTACGAGCTTCAGGGTAGCTCCTGCGCAAAGGTGGAGTACGGTCTTTGACTTGATGCTGAGAACTTCGGTTGTACTTGTCATCTGGTCTGTGCTGCCAAACATCCATGTACCAGCTGGAATTACGACCATACCGCCAGTAGTAGGAACAGCATCAAGGGCTTTCTGAATAGCCTTGGTGTTGTCTGCTGCCGATGTGGAGGCACCATAGTCTTTGATGTTAAACGTATTTTCCGATGTGATGGCTGGCAACTGTGGTAATGCTACTGCTGTCCATCCCTCAGGAGTGTTCTGAGCATTTTGCTCAACGGTGATTCCCGCAAAAGTCTGTGCCTTTGCGAGTACGGGTAATGTCATAAGTGCTGCAAGCACCATGTTTTTGAAAAAAGTCTTGTTCATAAATTAGGCTTATATTTATTATATTGCAAAATTACAATTATTCTATATATAATAAGGTGTAAACTTCTGAAAAATACACGAAAACGATTACGTATATGGAATTGAACTTTCGCAAGTTTTGCCTCACATGCCCTGATGGGGCTATGAGCTTTTGGACCTTCAGCCCGTACATAAATCACTTGCGAAATTTGAGTTTACTTTCTCTTCGATGAATCTACGAATTCAGTCTTGTTCTTTGGAAGTAGGGGAGTGGTAATGAAATAAAAAAAGTGCAATGCCCAATGTGAGCATTGCACTTCCTTTATAGTTTGTTATAGCGAAGCATCTTGTGGATGCTTGCTATTTGCTTATTCTGCTTTGTACCAGCGTGGGTCACCGATACGGTCGTCTATCTTCATTGTGAAGTTGTGGTTGGCAGGATCAGTGAAGATCTCATCTGATGTCAAGCTGCCTGCAGCGAACTCCTTGATGTCGTTAGAACCGTATACACAATCTTTTGCACGCATAGATTCGTTGATAACAATAGAACCTGTAGTGCGGACACCTCTTGCTGCTGCATCCATGGACATACCAAGAACAGTTCTGATGATAGTCAGGTTGGTGCTCAACTTGTTGGAATCCATGAAATACTTACTACCGGAAACGTTGTTGTAGAAGGTACAGTCGCTGATAGTCACGCCGCCAGAGATAGCAGCCTTCAACTGGATGAAGTTGTGGCTTGTAGTATCGAATGTAGAATTCTTCAACTCCAACTGACCAATAGTGGTAGTGGTTGAACCGATATAGAATACAGGATAACCGCCACCTGTAGACATGTTGGTCATCACGCAGTTGTCAACAGTAATCTTGTCAACACTTACTACACCACCCTTTGTACGGAATACAGAACTTTCGAAGCCAGAGAATGTACAATCTGTGAATGACAATTCACCTACTGCAGCATCTTTATCCTGGTTGATGAGGTACTGGCAACCAGTATCCTTCATGCTTACGTTCTGGAAACGGATGTAAGCGTGAGAGCCTGCGATGTCGAGGCACTTCTTCCAGTTCAAAACAGGTTTGCTCTCGCCAGCCAAACCGAAGAATGTAACTGATGCACCCTCAGGAATCTTCACGTTGGCATCAGTACCATCCTCAGATGTAGAAACCATAGTATATTCCTTGCCAGCTTGCAAACCGATGGTAATAGCAACATTGGTCTTGCCAGTCTTCTCCTGTGCAGACTTTACAATGTTAGCAATCACGTCGTTGTTGATAGTAGAGATAGATGGATCCAACTCTACCTTCTCGTCACCGGCAGGCATTGCAGCAGCAGTGCTTGCTGTAATAGAACCACGCTTTGTGTCATTGTAATAGATAGAAATGATGTAGTTGGTAGAAGGTGTCAAGCCTGTAACAGTATAGCGACCGGCAGCCTTTGCCTCGTCATCTAACTCGATGGTGCGTGGCTCCTGACCTTCCTCTTCTGTACCGTCTGATACAGTCAACTTGGTAACAGCCTTGCTTGCGTCCCAAGACACTGTGATAAAGTCTTCACCACGATCAGCGTTTGTTACAGCATTCATGATCTGCTCAGACTTGGTCTTGAAGGTAGTTTTTGTGCTTGAAGCATAGTGTACCCAATGGCTGGCAGTCTTCTGAGAAGAGAGCGCACGCATACGGAGTGAGTACTCTGTATCGCCGATAAGACCAGTGATGGTATAAGGGCTGTTATCAGTCTCGAAAGTAAGCACCTCGTCAGAATTGTCCCATGCCTCATCGTCTTCCAAAGTGGCAGTAGTAATCTGAATCTCAAATTTTTCTGCACCATTTGCCTTCATCATGCCGGCATCGAAAGTAACTTCAGCCTCAGTGTCTGTTGGATCTACTGACACAGATGTTGCGCTAAAGCAACGGTCTAAGGTTGGGTCGATGTCCCAGTCCATCTTGTCAGTACAAGAGACCAATGTTGCAGCGAGCAACATGATGGCCCAAACTGAATATTTTATTGTTTTCATTGTTGTCTTTTGTTAATGATTAGAAACCATAAGAGTTTGCCAAAGCGTTTCTTGAGTCAGCAATAGTCTTGGTGTAGATAGGCAAGATGTAACGGTTCTTCACACCATGGTCAGGTGTTTCTAATGTACCGTCGATGCTTGTACCTACAAGACCTGCACTGATGGTCTTCAGGTTTTTAGTATACTCAGAGTTAGATTTGTCTCTTGCCTCTTCGTCTTCAAACCCACAACCTGTAGCTTTGTTATCATAGTCAGTTTCGGTCTTGCCATTCTCTAAGCCATACCAAGCGATAGAACTCTCGTCGATGCGAGTCTTGGTGGCATCGGTATAGTTGAAGTAGATAGTGGTAGGCCATTCCAAACATTTCTGAGCATACTCAGCCTTAGCTTCTGCTATTTTGCTTGCCAGCAAACCCCAACGTACGAGATCCCACTTACGTGCACATTCGCCAGTCAACTCCCAAGCATTCTCCTGAGCGATATCGTTCAAGAACTGCTCCTTGTTGTGGTTGGCAGCAGCCTGCAGGAAGTCACCTTCGATAGAAGTGTCGTTGTTGCTTTCCTTCACACCACGGTTATGAACCATTGCCAAAGCCTGAAGTGCTGTCATGCCAGCATCGCCCTGGTAGTTGCCATTGGCACCAGCCAACTCGTTCATTACCTCAGCATACATCAACAGAACCTGTGAGTAGCGCATCTTTACAACGTTAATACCTGTGGTTACCTTTTCTGTAGATGCCTTTGCTGCAGTCTTCCACTCTTCGCCCATCCACTCAGGACGCCACTTACCAATAGTGATGCCGAATGGCTTCACGCTCTGCTTGTCTGGTTTTACATCTCCGATACCTTCTACGGTTTGGCCATTTAATTCTCCATACTGTACAGGGCAGCATGTTACGTTGCGGCGTGTGTCATCCTTCTCGTAAGAGTAGAGGAGGGTAGCAGTGGTGTTCAATTTACCAGAAGAGTTTCCTTTCTTACCAAATTCTGATGTAGAACCTTTGATACGCTTACCTACTGTATAACCAAGCTCGCCTGTAACATTCAGCAACATAGGAATCTCGAAGATATTCTCTTGGTAAGTCTGATCGAGTTTACGCGCATTGAGAAGTTGCCACTCGTTCTTGAAACTTGGGTTCATGCTGTGCTTGCCACTCTTGATAATCTCACTCAACTTAGCCAAAGCCTTCTCGTAGTATACCTTACGGGTAGCCTCATCAGGACGCTGTGTAGGATAAGTAGGATCAGAGAACTCTGGGAGATTCTCGTAACCTTCCTTAGCACTTTCACGGATAGCATAGCCTGCACGTGTCAGAGCTACCTGTGCATAGAGAGCATCAGCATAACCCTTAGTAGCATGCTCTGTAGTATAGTTGCCAGTACCTGCCCATGGGAGCAAGTTAGAAGCCTCTTCCAAGTCTACAAGCAGACCATCGAGAATTACATCACGGTCGGTCTTTCCCTCGTAGGCATCGCTCAAGTCAGGCTTGGTAGCAGATGTCTTGTAAGGTACATCACCCCAAAGGCGAACCAAGTCGAGGTAGAGCATAGCACGAAGAGTCAGTACTTCGCCTAAGTAGCGTTTCATGGCTGTTTCTTCAGCGATAGTGCTGTTGCGGATACCTTCGATGGCTTTGTTGCAATATTCGATACAGCCATAGATGTTGGTCCATGTTGTACCCAAGTTAGCCCATCCGCCTGCAGTACCATTGTAGTTCATGTAACCACGTTCGTTAGAAGATGTTGAGGTTGATCCCAAACCATCGATTAACTCGGTATCTGTATTGGCACCGTAAGAGATGGTCATACGGTTCGCATACATATTATCCTGTCCGAAATCACCATAAATCTTGTTGATTTCAAGACCTGTGAAATAGCTTGAGTTGAACACGTTCTCTTGGTCCAGAGCTGAGTCAGCTTTCTGATCAAGGAAGTCGGAGCAACTTGTCAGCATGACACCCATTGAGAGTGCTGCTATTCCTAATATCTTTTTCATATTTTGTTTTCTCCTTTGTCTAAATTAGAAAGTCACGTTAATACCAGCTACGAAAGAACGGCTCTTTGGATAAGCTGCGTAGTCGATACCTGGTGTCATAGGATTGCCCTTAGAAGATGTGTCCACCTCTGGGTCGTAACCACTGTAGTTGGTGAAGCAGTATACGTTGTAAGCAGTGAAGTATACACGTACGCTCTCAAGCCAAGCTTTCTTTACCCAGTTCTTAGGCAATGTGTAACCTACGGTAATGTTGTTGATGCGCAAGAATGAAGCATCCTCCAAGTAGGTATCCAAGATCACCATATTGCTGTTGGCTGCTGGATTCCATACGTTAGCATTGGCGTTGATCTCGTTGAGACGGCTCATCAAGCCCTCAACACCACCATAAGCTTCTACAGTTGAAGTTGAAGGACGACCGAGGTTCAAACCATTAGTTGGGTCTACCCATGTGTAACGATTGTTAGAGTTGTAATCATTGATAATGTTCCAACCTGCAGAAGTACCGCTATAGAAAGAAGCACCCTGTGCTGTAGCATTGTAGATCTTGTTGCCCAAAGAATAGTTACAGAAGATGTTGAAGTCGAAGTTACCAAAGTTGGTCTTCCACATACCATCGAATCCGAAACCACCAGTTACTTCAGGAACGGTATTGCCCAAGCGCTGGAAGACAGGATCACCATTCTCATCACATTCTACCTTGGCACCACCAGGATAGAGAGAACCACCAAACTTAGAGTAAGATTTGTTATTTACGTCACCACCTACATGACCGTCAGCCTCTGTAGCCAAGCGCCACTTGCTACCATCATAGATAAGGTCGCCTGTGCCTGTTGCAGGGTCGAATACGGTATAGAAACCTTGCTGCTTGTAGCCCCAAAGCTCACCTAAGCGGCCACCCTCCTCAAGCAGGAAGTCACCATTGCCTTTGGTTACCTTGGTACCACCCCAGCTTGATGTCTCATAGTGTGCGCCACCTTCCAACTTGTCAATCTTGTTCTTGTTGTAAGAGATGTTGAAGTTGAAGTTGAGGTTAAACTTCTTGCTGTCTACGATAGCAGCATTCAGTGCCCACTCAATACCCTTGTTAGAGGTAGTACCTACGTTCTGATACTGACGCTCATAACCTGTTGCTGAAGGCAAAGTCTGAAGCATCAGCAAGTCCTTGGTTGTATTCCAATAGAAGTCCAAAGTACCATAGATGCGGCCACGGAGGAAACCGTAGTCGATACCGAAGTTACGGGTTGTAGTGGTTTCCCACTTCAAGTTAGGATTGTAGAGAACGGTCTTGCCGTTAGCCTTATAAGACTCGAGCATACCAGTGTTCACCTCATTGAAGCCTGGGTGCTTGCCAGCAGCATCAGCCACGCCATAAGTAGGAGAAAGCATACCAGAAGGGATGCGGTTGTTACCGGCTGTACCCAAAGAAAGACGAAGCTTCAAGTTAGAGAGCCACTTGTCGGCACCCTTCATAAACTTCTCGTCAGACATACGCCATGCCAAAGCCAATGATGGGAACAAGCCCCAACGATTGCCCTTACCAAACTTAGAAGAACCATCCTCACGCAGAGTGAAGGTCATCAAGTACTTGTCTGCCAAGGTGTAGTTGATACGACCGAAGAAAGAAAGCATATTGTCCTTAGCCTTGATGTCAACCTCGTTGCCCAGAGTGCTTTCTGCTGTATTGGTGAAAGAAAGAATCTGATCGATAGTGAAATCAACAGGGAAGTCTACTGATGTGCTGGTACGTGTAGTCTGCATATCAGAGCTCCACTCATGACCAATCAATACGTTCAGGTGATCACGGCCACCGAAGAGCTTATTGTTGTCATAAGTCAAAGTATTGGCGTTGCGCCATGACTTGTATGTGTCGCGTACGAACTGAGCCTGAGGACGACCATTGTGACCAAACTTAGAGTTGTTAACAGCCAAAGCTGTCCATGCCTGGTCTGTGTCATAGTATTTCCAGCCATAGCCAAACTCGGTCTTGGCAGTCCAGTGCTTGAATGGTTTCCATGTCAGAGCAGCATTGTAGTTCTGCTGGAAACGTGTCTGCAATTTGTAAGTACCATCCAGACGTTCCATTGGTGAGCGGCGGGAAGAAGATGAGTTTTCCTCGTCTTCATCAGCAGATACCAACTCCTGGATAGGAGCGAAGGTGATGGTCTGTGCTACGGTTGAGTTGGCAGCATTGCTATCATTGGTGTCAGCACCACCGCTAAGGCCCTTGATCTTCTGGTATGCCATACGAGCATTGAAGTCAAAGGTCAGCCACTTGTTGAGCTTGGCCTGCAACTTAGCACCGATGTTGTCCTTGTTGTAGCCAGACTTCTCCATGATGCTGTTCTCCTGATTGTGAGCATAGCTTACATTGTACTTGAAGTCCTTGCTACCACCACTTACGTTGGCATTGTAGATAGCCTGTGTACCTGTACGGCCGAATACCTCATCCTGGAAGTTGTGACCTGCTCTTGATTTCCAGATGTCATAGTCTGCATAGTTACCATAGTTGCTACCACCCAGGTTTGATGGGTTGTTGCTGGCGCTTGCAGTTTCGTACTGGTAGAGTACGAATTCATAAGGATTGAGAACTTCGATTTCCTTAGCGTTCTTCTTCCAGCCGTAAGATGCATTGAAGTTTACTTGAGTCTTGCCCTCAGAACCACTCTTGGTAGTGATGATGATAACACCATTAGCACCACGGGCACCATAAATAGCTGTAGAAGAGGCATCCTTCAAAACGTCGATGGTTGCAATTTCGCTGGGAGCGATGTCGCTGATAGAGCTTACTGGGAAGCCATCAACAATGTAAAGAGGAGAGTTGTCCTGTGACAAAGAACCACCACCACGTACACGGATCTTTACCTCTGCGTCAGGTGAACCTTCGGTTGTGGTGATGTTCACACCAGCCAACTTACCGGTCATTGCCTCGCTGACGTTAGATACAGGAACGTTGGCGATTTCCTTAGAAGAAATGGAAGACACAGAACCTGTCAAGTCCTTCTTCTTTACTGTACCGTAACCGATAACGACAACGTCGTTGAGGCTGTTGGACTCGTCCTCGAGCTTAACGGAAACGGTTGATTTACCTGCAACATTTACGATCTGAGTCTTCATACCGATGTATGAGATCTTCAGTTTCTTACTGTTGCCTTTCAATGTTAAGGTGAAATTACCATCAATATCGGTAGCAACGCCATTGCTCTGCACACCCTGCTCGAAGACAGAGGCGCCGATAACTGGCTCGCCCGTATTGTCGATAACTGTACCCTTTACGGTTTGCGCAGATAGGCTTGCTGCAAAAAACAGCATGATGCTAACCAACGCAATTCTAATTTGTTTTAAATTACCAGACATACATTTATTTGGTTAGATTAGTAAAAAAATATATTTCTTCGCTGCAAAGATACTATCTTTTTTGGTTTTTTAATAAATATGGTGTGTTAAAATCTACGTAAACGTTTCCGTTATTTACGTAAAAAAATTTTTTTTCGTATTAAAAACAAAAGGTGCAACACCCACGAACGGGTATTGCACCTTTTTTATTTATTCAGTAAGTTTCTTTTACTTCAGTACCACTTTGTTGGTCTTCTTGCTGCCGTCAGTCATGGTCTTTACGACGATGTTGATGCCACGCTGCAACTTGCTTGCCTGAACACCGTCGGCAGAGTAGATCTTGGTGCTTAAAACATCGGAAGAAGTTGCGATGTTCTCAATGCCGGTGCTGGTGCTTGCTTCTGTAGCCTCGCCAAGACCACCCATCTCGTTGGCAGCACGGACACTCCATGTAGCAGAAGCATCATCTACCTTGTAAGAAGGCTCAACGGTGAAGTCAACCACCTTGCCGTTCTTGCATACAGCCCAGAGAAGAGCATAGTTGCTGTTGTCCCAAGTCAGGTTGTTACCAGCAATCTTCACATTAGTTGGAGCTGAAGCCTGTTCGGTGGCAGCTGTTGGATCCCAGTCATCATCACCGCCCATAACGGTTTCGATAGTGTAGGATGCAGCTTCCTCTGCTGTGAGGACAGGGTTTTCTGCTGTCTCGTTGCGACGGTTGGTATAGTTGTCTCCATCCTTTGCATCGTAAGCATCATAAACCTGTTTTCTTCCGCTAAGGTCTACTGCAGTGCCTGTAGCTGTGGTAGAGTTGTATTCAGCAAATCGCTTAGGATAACCACCGCTCATCTCGTCCCAACCAGCTGCTGTAGGAATCACTTCCATCTTGGTGTCGATGAAGAGAGCGATAGGAGTGCCCTTGCCCCAAGGACGACCGAGCTTGTACTTGCCGTTGATACCTGCGGTTGATCCGTCCTTGATAGTACAATCCTTGAAGATGTAACCATACTTGGTAGGCTGTGAAGGTACGGCGAGATAGCCGGTGCCACACATCAGGAGATCTACATTATTATAATATACGTCACCCTTACCGCAGAGGTAGTCGGTGTTGCCACGTAGGATACCACCCTCGAAGTAGAAGCGACCTCTCTGGTTGTTGGATACGTAGGTGTCCTGATAAGCCCAGAGGTTGACGTTCTTACAGATAGTCTTGTTACTCTTGTCGTTGAGTACGATGTCACGACCCTTGCCGTCGCCCATGCTGCTGTACATCTTGATGTCCTGGAAGTAGGTGTTTGTTGCACCGCTTTCCAAACTCAATACATCACCACGTCCGATACCTTCCAGTACGTTGGCGATATTGTAGCCATTGCTGCTTTCTACTGCAGGTACGGTATTGGTGATAGAAGTATTCTCATTGCTTTCACCGATGATAGATACATTAGGAGTATTCATATAGGTGGTAGCACTTGGATACTGCTTGCCATCAATACCAGTCACCATGCTGTTCGGGTTGGCAGGAATCTTATAGTCGCCCTGCTTGATGAAGATGCGGAAACGCTTGCTGGTATCAGCACGCTTGGCTGCTGCTGCGAGAGCTTCGGTGAATGAACCGTCTGTTGGTACGATGAAGTCATAGAGAGCCTTGGTTACTGCAGGCTTCTCCTTGGTGGTGAAGCTGAAGGTAATGTCGCTCTGGATAGCATTGTCGGTCAAGTCGGCTACAGAACCAGCTGCGAGAGCGAAGGTATATTCTGTAGCGTAGCTCAATCCCTTGTAGGCAAAGGTGATGGTCTTGCCAGATACGGTACCTGTCAACTCCTGACCATTGAGGGTTGCCTTGGCGTTTTCTGTCAGTTTTACCTTCTCATCGAAGGTCAATACAATCTTACCATTGGCTGATGCATTGGTTGCACCTGCTGTAGGTATCTGGCTCTTGAGTACAGGAGCTGTGCCGTCATCGAAGAGCTTGGCAGTACCTGTGATATAAATCTGAGCGAGAGCGATACCGTCGTTGGTTCCTGTTGTTCCCTTGACAGATGAAGTCTTGTCGGCAATCCAGCGAACAAATACTGCAGCCTGGTTGTTGGCATCGGCAGGGAGAGTGAACTCGCCTGCTGTCCAAGCCTTTGCACCTGGCATCGTGATGGCGCCAACCTTGGTCCATTTCTCGCCATCAAGAGAGTACTCTACGTTGTAGGTCTCGTAAGCATTATAGTTGTAGAGCATGCTGCTCTTTACCTTGATATCGGTGAATGCTGTGGCGTTGAACTTGGTCTGCCAGTATGTTTCACCCAGAGCCTTTGTTGTAGTCTTGGTCCAGTTGACAGCTGCGTTCTTGCCTTCGTAACCACCAGCCGTATTGCTCTTGTCGAGCCAGCCGTATGAGTTGCCTTCTGCATCACGGAGTACGAGCTGTACTGCGTCATTGTCTGCTGCAGCAAAGTCGGCAGTGCGACCTTCCTTGCCTTCCTGATAGAAGTCCCATGCCACGATGTAGTCCTTGGCAGAGAATGTGGCAGTGAAAGCCTGGTCTGCATTCATGGTTGTCTTGATTTCTGCTGTTGTCTCACCATTGCTCCAGTTGTTGAAGTCGATGATGTCGTTTCCTGTTGCGGTAAGAGTTACCTCTGTACCTTCTTCATACATCTTCTTGCCATCTACCATCTCTGGGGCAGGAGAGAGAGTCACCATATAGTCCTTGGCGCCACCTTCTACGTTTACGTCGAGCGCATAGATGTTTACCTTCTTATAGTTGGCAGTGAGAGTCTGGTCTTCTGTCACGGTGTATTTGAATTTGCTCTCAGTAGAAAGCACTGTGCCGTTCTTGTCTGTCCAGTTGACAAAGTTATAACCGAATTTATCGGCTGCAGTCAGTGTTACCTCGTCGTTCTCCTGATATTCGTCAGACTTAGGATAGACGGTAATGTCTGCGATGCCTTCAGGGTTGGTTACGACAGAGAGTTTGTATTTGTTTACTGCAACGAGTGTTCCGTTGACGGTGCCTTCGATCGTAACAGGACCGAAAACCGCCTGCTTGTTAGGATTTACACCTATTGTTGAAGTCAGATAGAAGCCATCGGTACCAGCCAAGGCTGCCTGCTGCTCTGATGTCAGTGTGATTTCAAACTGATGGATAGCGGTGTTATCGTATGGTTGTTTTGATGTAGCCTTTCCTTGACGCCATGCGGTATAGGTGCCCAGTGCTACCACTTCTCCGTTTGCCTTATGGGCACTGATAACGATTCCGTTTTCTACATCCGTGCCACAGCGGTTTACATAACCGCTCACCTTGGTAGGGGTGAAAGTAAGTCCTGCAGCAGGTCGAACAAACCAGTTGAGTTCAGTTTGCTTAGTTCCTGAGTCATTATTTATTTTAAGACCATTGATACCTGATGCGGTACCATCTGCCTTGGTAATTTCGAGAATTCCTTTCAAAGATAAGTTTGCTCCGTAATCAAATGCAATGGTGCTGAAAGCATCAGTAGGAGAGGTTGTGTTGGCACTTGCATTGTTAATGTCGTTCATCGCAAATACGACATTGGCAGCCTCGTTGTTGAAAGTCTTGCCAGCAGGTTTGCTTGCAATGACAGGAAGGGTAACCTTCAAATAGCTGTAATATGAACCATCGCCAATGACGATGTCCACAGTTTCAGCACTTGAAGCGATGGGCTGGCTAATCACTTTACCTGAAGTATATTCTGCCTGTCCATCAATTGTTGTCGTTGTGATATTGCCGTATGCAGCCATTTCGATGGTTGCACCTTTGCAAGAAGGTACGGTGATGATGCCGTTTGCATTCATCTGTGCCCATTCGTCTGCACGACCTACGTTATTGAATTTTCCCTTGGTTGTGGCATCAAGGTCAATCTTTACATCAATGGTTTCACCATCAACAGTTGCCTGAGTTACCAAGATGCCTGCCTTTTTCTCAACGTTGATATCCTGGGCACCATTCTTGTGTCCAAAATAGTAGGTGAGGGTTGTTGCCTCTGTGCGGTCGGCAAGCGACTTGGTGTTGGCTGTAAAGACTGGAGTCAGTGTGGCACTTGCGCTTGGAGCAGTGATGGTTTCACCAGGCTTGTAGGTGTTGGTGCCATCTGTCCAGCCTGTCAAAGTGCTGCCTGCTACGTAGAGTGTGGTATTGACAGGAAGCGTATAACTGCTTCCCACTTCTACCGTCGCGCTTGCAGGGAGTGTTCCTTCTGCTGTTGTCGTTCCTAAAGAGTAAGTGAGGGTAATGTCACTTGCTTTTGTAACGACTGAAACGAGTAGGACTAAGCATAGTAGTCCGAATCTTAGTAGATTTCTGTTCATTTGTTTGTTACTTTTTTAGGTTATATATACTTTATATTGTTTCCAGTAAATAAGATTAGGAGTTAAGGGTACTGCTTTTGACTTGGGTACAAAGGTAATGCAAAATCTTGATAGTTGTTCCTCCTTAATATAATTAAACTCACGTAAACGTTTACGATGAATTCTTGCATTTTTGTCTTGCATTTTTTACGATTAAGTTGTACTTTTGCATCGTAGTCATATTAAAGACTAATTTCTAAAACATAAAACAAACAAAAAAATAAACTAAAAACAAACGATTATGAAGAAATTCTTTACTCTTATTGCCGCTGTCGCTATGGCAGCAAGTGTGAATGCACAAGGTACTTACGCAGTAGCGGTAGGTGACAATGTGAAGGCTGGCGATCAGATTTCATCTGTAAACAATGTAACTTTGACTTATTGCGAGAATGCTGGTACTGCTTTTGCGGTAGGTAAGAAGACTACTAACTGGGCTGATGCTGATTTCGGTGCTTACGTTTGTGGTAAGAACAGTGGTAAGTTGGTTTCTGGAGCTGCTCCAACAGGTTGTGTCTATAAGTTTGATACAAAAGTAGCGGGTACTCTTACTGTTGCTGTTCAGTTGAATGCTGATAAGGGATTTCATGTTTTAGGTAGTGATTTTGCTGAGGTTGCTCTTGCTTCTTATAATTTGCCTGCTGCCAAGGATGGTACTTCTCAGGAGTTCACACAGAACGACAAGGGCGAAAATATTGTTGCCGTTAAATCAAATGGCACTGTTACTATCAATGCTGTAGCAGGTGGTACCTATTATGTTTTGGCAGCTGGTACAAAGCTTGGCTTCTACGGCTTTAAGTTTACTTCTGGCACTTCTGGTATTTCAAACATCAATGCTTCTGAGGCTGCTAACAATGGCGCTACATTCAATCTTCTCGGTCAGAAGGTGGCAAGCAATGCTAAGGGACTTGTTATCAAGAACGGCAAAAAGTTCATCAACAAGTAATTTCGTTTTCCCTTGCAGGACTTCGTTCCTGCAAGTCGCAAAAAATAATAAGGTCTTCTGTTTCGGCAGAAGACCTTTTTTATTCAACTATCGCAAGTAAGCGTCACATGCTCTGAAGGTGCAGAAAGTCATAGAAGCAGCACGCTCTGAAGGTGCAGAAGGCACGCTCTGAAGGTGCAAAAGGTCATAGGAGCAGCACGCCCTGAAGGGGCAGAAGCTCTTAGCCCAGGG
>OLSX01001519.1_pt1 | contig 21992 bp, 13 predicted proteins | sample 1673141 | NCBI WGS metagenome assembly OLSX01 (sample SAMEA3136759, study PRJEB25190) | human gut metagenome | biome: human gut; feature: human-associated habitat; material: faeces | place: Austria | collected 2013
ATATGACAGAGCTTCCTAAAGAAGTCATGGAGCATAAACTTGCCGGACTGGTGGATGATTGTCAGACCTATCTGCACAAAGATATTCGCAAAGAACCCATTCCGATTTTGCCGGGTATCCACTACTTTATGGGAGGCATTCAGGTGGACGAGCGGCACCGCACTTCGATGCGGAATCTGTACGCTGCCGGTGAATGCTGCGCTCAGTACCATGGCGCAAACCGTCTGGGTGGAAATTCTCTTCTGGGTGCGATCTATGGAGAACAGATTGCTGCGGAAACTGCCTGCCGGGAAACAGTCAGTTCCCCCAATATGCCCTGTGCCGAAGAATCCCTTCTGCCCGAACTTTCCCCGGACGCTCAAATGCAGATGAATCGTATCCTGCTGAACGCACTCGGTGTCGTGCGGGATGCACAGACATTGGAAGCGGGCATTCAGGAAATCCGCAAACTGTCTGGCACCCTTCCGCTTCTGGGCTGTGCCATGCTGGAAAGTGCCCTCGCCCGAAAAGAAAGCCGGGGTGCGCACTGGCGGGCAGATTATCCCCAACGCAACGATGCCGTTTACTGCAAAACCACCGTGGCACACTGGAACGGGCAGCATATCGCCATCAGCTTTGAATCCATCCCCGAAAGGCGGCATGATTTATGAACTACACCATCCGAATCAAACGGCAGGAAAACCCGCAGGATTCACCCTGCTGGCAGGAGTTTTCCTTTGAGGGAAGTGCGGACACCTCGATTGCTTCGGTGTTGAACGAGCTGAATCACCGCAGCCCTCTGTGCGAAAAGAGCGGAACGGTCGTTTCCCCCATTGCGTGGGAATGCGGCTGCATGATACGCAAGTGCGGTGCCTGTGCCATGCGGATCAATGGTCTGCCTCGTCTTGCCTGTTCCGTTTTTCTGCGGGACTGTAAGGGAAGCGTTGTTACTCTGGAGCCTTTGAGCAAATTCCCACTGGTGAAAGATCTGGTCGTAGACCGTTCCGTGATCTTTGAAGCACTGAAGCGGACAAAGCTGTGGCTGGAAGGAGATGCGTTCCAGACCAGCTATACGCACAGCCAGCGGTATCGATCTGCTAAGTGTCTGCTCTGTGGCTGCTGCTTGGAGGTCTGCCCGAACTTTGACCCGAACAGTGAATTTGCTGGAGCTGTTCTGCCCGTCAACGCTTACCGTATTCTGAACGAAGAACAGGATATTGCCCATCAGACAGAACTCGCAAATGCGTATCGTCAGCTTTATTTTGAAGGCTGCGGAAAATCTCTTGCGTGCCAGGACATCTGCCCAGCCGGAATCCCGGTCGAAGAACTGATGTCACGTTCCAATGCCGCAGCGGTCTGGAAGCGATAAAGTGTAAAAGGGTATGCGGTTTATAGCCGCATACCCTTTTATGCTTAATCTTCTAATCCGTGACTTCCCGCCACATTCTTCAGATACTCCTCTGGTTCGCCGTTCAGAATCAAGTCTGCATAGCCAAGCGGGTCATTGTAGATGAGATAATCTAACTCCGACCTCTGCGCCATGGTCACGTCCAATTCATCCTCGACCCCAGTGCAGTCAATGGAGATCATTCTCCCATCCCGGAGCAGCAGCTCCACGCAGCCGGTGTCCATGTTGAAATGGCAAGCTCTTGCATCGTACTTCATGTTCATGTCCTCCTGAAATCATGTTGTGGCTTATGTCGGTCAATCTATGATTTCGGATTTCATCTTCCACGGACACCTGCATGGAACTTGTCGGGGCAAAGCCCCTCCATCTGCTAACGCAGACCGTTCCGTCGCTTAAAAGCCCCACTGGGGCTTTCATTGCTTCGCAAACGCTAATTTTCCGAAGAAAACAAATAATCCGAACCCATCTCCTATTGGAAACAAGTTCGGATTATTTTTGTTTGGTCCACCTGACACATTCTCACTCGAACAATTTTTCCCTTTACGCCACCCCCAATTCTTTCTACATACTTCTTTCAAATCTTACTTTTTCTCGTACATAGTATCCGCTGCATTATACAGCATCTCCAAAAACTGTCCCGCCGTTGGCCGATGATCCAGCGGGTATCCCGCCAACACCTGCACTTTTTCCAGGTCAGTTTTCCATGCCAGCTTTGCCGTCCTGCGAACAGCGCTCTCCACAGCCCTCCAAGCATGACCAGAAGCTTCCGCCACAGGCAGATAAACTTCCTTCTGCAAGGCTCGCAACCGGTCAGGCCTGGTGCAAATCAGCGTCATACACTGCCGGAGAGTATAATAATCATTCTTTGTGCGAATGATACCCAGAGGGCGCAGCAAGTGGTCAAATTGTGTATCAGTCATTCTAACACATCCTTTCGCCCATCATGCTACGCCTTTCGTCGAAAGAAGTCGAAAACACAAACTCAGCCCCGAGGAACCATCAGGCTCCCCGGGGCCGTTGTCAGCTGCCGTTCTTTTCTTCCGCCCGCTGCTTCAGCACGTCCACAGCACGAGTCAGCGCCGCCGGGATGGGCACACCCATCAGTCCGGCATTCTCCACGATACTGATAGTCTCATTGCATACAAACGCAATGACAACGGTGTCCCGAATAAAGTTCGACCCGATGACAGCATCCAGCCTGCAGGCCACCAGTACCACCAGCAGACTCACACCCTTTCGGCACAAGCCCTTCCAGCCTGCCCGGCTCTCAAGGGTGCCAGTTTTGGTCTTGGGACTGGTGTGGAACACCCCCGCCACGATCAGGCCGGTGATGTAGTCGATCGCCATAAAGATGATAAGCGTCTGCAGCGCCGTGTCCCAGCCGCCCAGCAGGCTGGCAATGGCCCCACCCACAATGCCGATGGCCGCACAAATCTCATTTTTCATTGTCATTCTCCTTTCACTTTGCCCAGCCCCTTGCGCTGGATGATGGCAGCGTAGTCCTTGTAGGCCACGCTGAGGTCTGCGCCCTTGGCAATGCCGGGAATCTTGCCGCTGCTGGTGTACTGCCACATCCCGAAGGCCCAGCCGGGGGTGGGCTTCTTGGTGCGATAGGCTGCCAGCCATACGTCGTAGGGCTTGAGGGCCGCGCCGCCCATGTAAAGGTTGGTCTGCCCGAAGTTCAGGCCGGTGTACAGCATAGCGTACACGCCCCAGCTTTCCACAACACTCAGCATGTAAGCTGTTAGGTCGGTCAGCGCGGCCTTGCCCAGCGGCTGCTGCACCTCGTCCTCGATATCCACCGCCACCGGCAGCTCAAAGCTCCGGCCGGTGAGCAGCTTCTTAAAGTAGGCCAGCTCCTTGTCGGCCTGCTCACGGTTGACCGCCTTGAAATAACCATACACGCCGCAGGGGATGCCCAGGCGCTGGCACTCGGCGTAGTTGCGGGCAAAGAAGGGGTCGATGTAGGGTTTGCTGGGTTTGCCCTCTTTGCTGTTGCCCATGGCCCGGATCATCACGCCGGAGATAAGGCCGCTGCGCTTCACCGCGTCCCAGTCAATGCGGCCCTGCCATTTGCTCACGTCAAGAATTGTTCTTGGCATTGCTCTGCGCCTCCTTCTCGGCCAGCTGGACGTGGATAGCTTCCAGGTCATCTGCGGTCAGGGCGGGGTAATCCGCCGCGATTGCCTCAAAGGCTTCGCCGTTGTTCAGCCGGATGCGGAATGCCCGCACCATGATGCGAAGTTTCAGGTTGCTGTTCAAAGTTTTCATAGTTTTAACCTCCAATCAGGTCTGCCATCATCAGGATAATGTCGTTGTTTGCCGCTTCCAACGAAGTGAAGCGTTTTTCTACCTTGGCTTTAGCAACTTCGTCCTCTGGAATCTCCCGTAAGATAAACTGCCACGTTCCGTCCGGGGTATCAGTGGGCTGCATAATCTGCACAAGCTCTGCATCGTGCAGGGTGTCTGGGTAAGCACACCCGGTCATATCGCCATCGCTGGCGGCAATACGAACTTCCGACAGCTTGCCATCGAACATTTCTGCGGTAATCTCGGCTGCGCTGTGGAACGTGTTGGCTCCGGGGTTCAGAGTCAGGTTTTCGAGCTTTGTCCCATCGGCAAATGTAATGGTGTATGTCTTTTTTTCTTTTTCCATGTGATATCCTTTCCTTCTAGGTTGTTTCAATCCTGCGGTACAGGCCCGCAGGATGTTCGATTAACCGATCAGACCGGCGACAGGCCGAACGCCATAGGTGCTGGAAGCGTAGTAGTAGTACGCACCGCCGGAGCCGTCGACACCGGCAAAACCGGCCGTCGAGACCACGTCTCGCAGCCAGTAATTGTCGTGGTTGCAAATCAGCCATGGGGCAAACTGGAACAAAGGCAGCTGCGATTTGTCAATGGCGCAGTTCCGACAGGTGCCCCACGGGTCAGTTGCGCAGTCCGGCATGGGCGAGAATTGCCGCGAGCCATAAACTATGTTTTCGTTCATCAGCTCCACAGTGCTGTCGTACCAGTCCGCGCCAGTCGGTGCGCCGCTGGTGACAGCGTTCACCAGATACTGCCGATGGGACAAAATATGGGCCGCCCCGAATGCGTCGCTGAAAAACTGCTTTGCCTGCGTCAGACCATTCTTATACATATCGCTGCCAACATAACCGCCCTCAGTCGTCTCGGTGGCATTCATGTGAAAGGCATACAGACTGTTACCGGGTACGAGCAGGGCATGATGCTCCGAGCAGCTCGTGTCGCCGCAGCTCAGATACCAGTCAAGGGCGCCGATGTAAATCGGGTTACCACCCACCATAAAATAATCGCCGACAAAGATATCGTCGAATGTGCCAGCCTTGATAGCCGCGTAGATGTCAGAGGTTGCCGCTGTGCCGAGATTCTTAAAGCGGGGCGGCATAGCATTGTGCGCAGCAGCATTGCTGGCGACGCCATAGGCATTGTAGCCGTCTGCCAGAATCAGAGGGCCAGTCAATGTACCGCCGGAGAGGGAGAGCTTTCCCGCTAGTAGTTCATCCACCTTTCTCTTTCTGTAAAAAATCACATTGCCGTCAGGGTCAAGGACATCGTCTTTGTTCGCTTTTTTGTCAAGCGCTTCGCCCGTGGCTGCCGCGTCTGCTGGTGCATCCTCTACGCGCAGGGTCTTGTCGATCATATCCACCGTGCTGTTGGTGGTCATAGAACCAATTGCCATTCAGTTCACCTCATTCTTTTCCAGCAGAACCACCACAATGTTGATGTCTGCCGCTGGCCTTTTCTTTGCATAAACGCGGATGTACCCGTCAAAGGTCTCCATCGTTGCGCTCAGGCCCGGAGTGGAGAGCGCTTCGGTGGTGTTTTCCAGTGCAGCCATACCCATTGGTACTTTTTCAACAGAAGAGTCTTCCAGCGTCAAATCGCATTGCCACTGGTTGGCCCCCACAGTGTTTTCTGCCTGCACCCATCCATTGGCAGGTACCGTCAGGCTATAGGTGCTGGAGCCTACCGCAAACACCGAGAGAGTAAACTTTACATCGCCGTCCGGCGCGTTCACTGCATACAGACGCACGCTGCCATCCTGCGTCTCGATGATATTCGCCACCCGCGCCACAAAGGCCGTCATAGCGCTCTCCGGCAAAACCGCCGCAAAGGCGTTCCACTTGGCGGTGCAGTCCGCGAGGGCCACGTCCGCATAATAGCGGTAAATACCGATGGGAGTTTCCAACGCCGTCCACCCGGCCTGCGGGGCCGTCAGGGTAAAAGTGCGGGAGTACCCGCCGCCGTAGCCTTTAGCGTTCTGCGTCACCACTTGTTTGGCGGCTTCCGAGTAAAACTTGGAGTTCACTTCGGACGCAGCGGCAGCTTCTTTGTTGGCTGCCGCTTCCTGCTTTGCATCTTCCGCCCTGCCTGCATCTTTGGCAGCGTCATCAGCGGACCTCTTCGCCGCCGCAGCCACAACGCCCATCTCTTCCAGCGCTGTTTCTTTGGTCTGGTTGATTTTTTCTTCCGCTTCATCCCGCGCCTGCTCCGCCCGGTCCGCTTCCTCCCCGGCCTTCTTCGCGCTGCCCGCCGCCGCGTTCATGCTCTCCAGCGCCTGCTTGGCGTACTTCGTCACCTCGGCCACGAACTGTTCATAGATGCTCGGCGTAATGTTCTCAGTGGTCGTGTCGGTGTCAATGGTGTCATAGCAGGTGTACTTGCCGGGCTTGGTCATGGCAATGTAGCCGCTGTCGTTGATAGCCAGCAGCATCCAGGTGCCCTCTTTTTCCAGTGTCCACCGCCGGTCTACCAGTGCGCTGTTGTTCTCGTCCAGGATCTGCGGGTCCGGCAGGGTGCCGCTCAGCCGCTGCACATGCAGCGAGATGGTGCACGCCTTCCACTCCTCCGGCACTTCAAAGTGCAGCCGGTCCACCTTGGCGCTCCGCACACCGCCCAGATACAGCGTCTCAATGTTCGCCCGAAACGTCGAACCATTGTCCTGCAGCTTTCTGATTTTGATATCCAGTTGGCTCACAATTTCACTCCCTTCACCAATCGGACGCACTCCGCCACTTTTGTGCGCCCTTCCTGACCCTATCCTATCACGCCCCGCCGGGTGCAACTACCCCGGACATACAAAAGGGAGGCCGTTCACTCCGAACGGTCTCCCTTTCTTCTAAGCAGGGCTCCCCGCAAAAGAGCAGCAACGTGAACTTGGCTCCCCTACTAGGGGAGCCGTCACGCAAAGCGTGACTGAGAGGTTCACCTCACCCCTGCCCACTCATCCTTGCTGTTCTTTGCCTGTTCCTCCTTCTTTGCCGCGTCCTTCACCCACTGGGCAAAGTTCTTCTCCTCGTACATCTGGCTGCCGTCGGCCTTTTCCAGCTTCAGCAGCATCTGTTCCAGCTGTTCCCGATCGTGGTCGTTGCCCGCCAGATACTCCTCTTTCACCGCATCGGTGATCTTGCTCTTGATCTGGCTGTCCGCTTTGCCCGCCGTCCGCAGCCGGTCGATCTCGTCCTGTACGTCCTTCCGCTTTCCGGTTTCCAGTGCGTCCGTCAGGTCGGAGTAGACCGTCCGGTCCTTGTCCCCTGCCAGCAGACTGTCGGCCTTCTGGTTGATTGCTCCCGTCACAAGGTCGATCACCCATGTCCGCTTTTCCGCGTCAGCTTTCACACCCTCCCGGATGCCCAGGGTCTCGTACATTTCCCGCACAAGCTGCTTTGTCAGCTCCTGGCGCTGGCTGTCTTTGCCCTCGTTCCGGGCCCTGGCCGCCTGCTCTACTTCCGGGCTGTATTTCTTCAGCCGGTTCTTCAGCTGGCTGGCAATGGTCTTTTCGTCCTTGCCCATGGCTTCCAGCTTCGCCATAGCACCGCTGGCGTTGTCCGTGTCCCCCTCGGCAATGGCGTTGTACAGCCGGTCATACTGCCCGGTGGCGCTGGCGGGCAGGGAATTCAGGCTCAGCTTCTCGCCGTACTTTCCGCCCGTCACCGCATAGGCTGCATTTCCGCTCCATTTCCATGCCGCTTCCAGCAGCTTTTCCGCATTCCCGGCCGGCAGCCCCTTCAGTTCCAGTCCGTCCTCCATAAAAGTCAGGGCCGCTTTCCGCAGCTTCTCGTGGTATGCTTCCAGCTCTTCCTCGTCCATCTCGCCGGTGTCGGTGGCCAGCAGCTTGTACAGCCGCATCGCCTCAGTTCCCAGGTCATTGATAGCACTCAGGTTCGGGGCACTGACCACATCATAGTCCTTGCCCCCGGCCACGTTGCCCACAAAGCTGTACAGCTCGCTGCCGTACAGAAACGTGCCTGCTGCGCTTCCCACATACAGGTCGGCGTACCGCTTCAGTAAACTCCATGCGGTAATGTCGCCGTTCTCGTCCTGTTCCCGGTCCCACCGGTGCAGCAGGAAGTCCGCGCCGATCTTCATGGCCGCAAACACTGCCGTCTGCACGATCTGGCTGGTCACCGCTCGGTTCAGGTTCTTCCCGGCCCGTTTCAGCTCTGCCCGGTTCTCCTCGGTGGGGTCTGCATGGCTGCGCTCCCGCTTGGCATTGTAGGCCAGCACCGCATCTGCCAGAATGCCGTAGTTCTGGAACCGCTGGGTCGTGAACATGGTCAGGGTCCTCACCAGTTCGTTGTCGCTGCGCTGGATGCCTGCCCGCTGCATGGTGGTGTAATTGGGCTGGGTCTCCTCGATCACTCGCTGATAGGTCTTGTTCACAGCTTCCCAGTAGGCTTCGCTGCCTTTCGTGGCTGCACCCTCTGCAAACTCATTGGTATGGTGCTCCACATACCGCTTGGAGCCTTCCCACAGGGCCGCCACCGTGATCTCGTCCACGCCGTTGATCCAGCCGGTCACCCACTTGGGCAGCTTGTCCATGGCCTTTTCTGCCGCGCCCTGGCTCACGCCAATGCTGGCCAGTTCACCGCGCTGGCTTCCCCGCAGGCGGTATTGCAGCAGCGCATCCCCGTGTTCAGTGATCTCTGCTTCCAGCGCTGCCCGCTGCTTGGGTGAGAAGTTCTTTACAAAGGGAACCACCGCCGCCATGGTGTCCGCACCCAGCACAGCACCGGCGGTCGGCAGGGATGCCGCCTGCGCAATGGCCACGCCCGGGTTCAGCGTCAGGATAGCCCCGGCGTAGTTGCCCCGCAGCTTGCCCAGCGCCGTCATGCTGCTTTTCCGGGTTTTCCGTCCCGGGGTCTGCAGGTCGGTCAGCAGCTCATTCACATAGTTCACCGCATCGCTGCCCCACTTTTCCTCCAGAATGCCGTTCTTCAGCACCTTCAGTCCATCCTCGGTCTCGATCCGGCTGTTCAGCACCTTCTGCACATCCCGGATGGCCGGGGCCAGGCCCGCGTAGGCTGCCGTGTCCCGTAAGCTCCGCTGCACCACGTTATTGCATTCCTCCAGCAGGATGGGCTGTGGACTTTTCACACGGTTCTTCAAAAAGCCCCGTCCCTCAATGGTCGCATCCAGATGCAGCCCCTCGATCTGGGTCGCCAGTGCTTTTTTGTTCACCGCAATGGGGTAGTAGTTCTTCACCACAGCCCGCTTGTAGCCCAGCAGCTTCATGCTCGTCTCATTGATCAGGTCGGTGGTGTAGCTCCCAAAGAAGTTCTCCATGCTCCCGATCCACGCCCGGTCGTAGTCGGTCAGGTTCTTTTCAATGGCACTCACAATGGTGTCCGCCATGGGCTTGCCCTCGCTGTCAGTTAGCATCCCGATCCGCACGGTCTGCCCCTTCTGGTAGGCTTCCACGATGTTGCCTTTGTTGTACTCCACTGCATCCGGCACAGTAAAGCCGCCGTTCATCAGGTGCTCCTTGCTGTCGGCGTTCCGCAGGTGCATGTACAGGCTGCACATCTGGGCATGGGTGAGGGGTGCGGCCTTGCCCCGGTTGTCCTTCAGGCCAAGGTCTACCAGCTTTGCCCCCTTGCCTGCAAACTGTTCCATCTGTTTCAGGTTCTTTTTGCCTGTCACGTTGTCGAACAGGTGGGTTCCCTCCACAAGGATCTCCGTCTGCCGCCGCTGGCCGTCGTTCAGCATGGTGCCCAGCTTCTCCATCTGGCTGTTCTTTGCGTAGCCGCCCAGCATCCGGAACACCCGGGTACCGCCCAGCATATCCAGATTGTACCTCGTCAGCATCCGCCGGAATTTTCCGTCATTGCCCTTGCTCCGGTTCACTTCCACCGCCGCTTCTCCGGCGATCTTGTCAACCTCCTCGGCCTGCTGCAGGCTCAGGGTCTTGTTTGCCGTCCGGATCACATGCAGTGTGCTGATGGTAATGGCTTTCAGCATCCGCATCTGGTCCACCGTCATGGGCAGATAGGTGCGGTTCTCGGTCTCCCGGATCCGCTTTCTCAGCCGGTCGCACAGCATCTCGGCCTTTTCGCTGTCCGGCAGTGCCTCGGCCTCTGTCAGCTGCTGGTTCAGCCGGTCAAGCTGGGCCTGCTTGCTGGCGCTCAGGTCAGCCTTCAGGGCATCGATCAGGTTGGCAATGCCGCTCTGTTCCCAGTCATTGCTCATCTCCGTCACCACCGGGTGGTTTGCATCCCCGTATTCGGCCCGGATGCTGTTCGCCAGCGCATCCAGCCGGTTCACGGCATTCTGGTTCAGCAATGTCATGTCCGCCAGCTTTGCCACTTCCAGCGCCCGCAGGATCAGCCTGGGCTGCACATATTTGTCCTTTGCAGGCCGCAGCACCAGCTGGTTCAGCTGGGTGGCATTGTTCCGGATGGCCCGTTTCAGCTCGTCCTTCTGCCGGCCGTCCCGGGCTTTCTGTACCCGCTTCTCAGCCAGCTTCTTGGCAATGGCAATGTCCTCGTCCCGCTGCTGCTGGGCTGCAGTGATGGCGATTGCGTTTCGTTCCGCCTGCTTTTCCTGCCACTCCTGAGCTTTGCGCTGGTTTTCCTGCTCCCATTCCAGCAGTTCGTTTTCCTGATGGATCAGCTGCCACTCGGCCCGATCAGCCCGGCGCTGTTCTCCTGCCACCTGGTGCGAAAGGTTCCAGTTCTCCCGCTTCAACTGTTTGTTTTCCAGCCGGATCTCGTCCAGCATCTGCTGGCGTTCTTCCTTCAGCCGCTTCTTTTCGGCTTTCCACTCTCGTTCGTAGGCTTCCTTCAGCACGTCCAGCTTTTCGGCCATGTCGCCGTAGTTGGTGATGTCCAGCCCCAGCGTATCCAGATTCTGATCCAGCAGCTTTTCTGCTTTTTCATTCCGCTTCTGCTGTTCTGTCCACTGCCGCAGTGCTTCATCCCGGCTTCCGTTCCGGCTGTTCTCATACATCCTCCGGTTGAACTCCCGGTTCTGCTCCTTCTGCACCTTCCGCAGGTCCTTCAGCGCCTGCTCCGCGTTCTCCTCGCCCACGGCAGCAGCCACAGCCTGGCGCTGCCAGCGCTGGAACCCGTCAAAGATGGCCTGTGCATCGGTCATCTCCGGCACGTTCAGGATATCACCCAGCATCCGGTCGGCCAGCTCCACTTTGGCATCCTCGTACTCGGCAGCATCTGCAAAGCGGCTCATCATCCTGGGCTTGATGGCATCGTGCACGTTCATCAGCACATCCAGCCACTCGGTGCTCTCCATGCTGGCCGCGCCGTCCACGCCTGCCGCCTGGGCCGCGCCCCGGAACAAGGCCGCTGCCCCTTCTTTGGTGCCGCCCATGGCCCGGGTGTCGTTGACGATGGATTCATACACTTCCGCCGGGTTGCCGTCCCGCACACCCTCTGCCTGCCGCAGCTTCACACCGTGCCGCCGGGCCTCCGCCACCGCTTCGCTCCACGTCCCGTACCGCTTCACCAGTTCCGCCTTGGCCGGGCCGTCCTTGTTCACCGTGTAGCTCAGGTCGTGGTATTCCGGGTACTCGTCCCACAGCTCGGTGTTCCGGTAGGTCGCCCCGCTCAGAATCTCATCCGCAATGGTCTCAGACAGCGCGCTGGCCTTGCTCATGCTGGCCCCGTCCGCCGTCATGTACTCCACCAGCGCCCGGGTCTCCCCGGCAATCTTTGTCCGGTCGGCCCTGCTGCCGTTGGCCTTTGTCCACCGCACCGCCAGCCCGTCAATGGAATCCTGGCTGATCCTCACACCGTGGGTCACACCCATCATCTGGGCCAGCGTTTCCATCGCCGCGCTGTTGTCCGCAATGGCCCGGCTTGCCTGCCGCTGGGTGTTCTTCCGCGCGTCCCGTTCCGCCTGTTCGGCCAGCTGGAAACGGACGTTCGGCACCTTGTTCAGCAGGGCCGTGCGCTGGGCATCGTCCCCGGCTTTGTAGAGCTTCACGTCAATGCCGGTCTCTTTCAGGCTGTCGATCAGGGTGCTGCTGGTGTTGTCGGGCAGGATCGCCGCCCGCACCTCATCAAAGCCCACGGCCCGCTGGGGCTTCGCTTCAAAGTACCCGGTGGGAATAGCAGCCACGTTCTTGTACAGGTTCAGGATCATCTGGGCCGTATCCTTGCCAATGGTATACCCCTCTTTTGCAAAGGCCTTTCCAATGGCTGCCGCCGTCTGTTTTCCCTGTGCGGCCCGCAAAAGGATTTCACCGAGTATCTCCCTCTCCCCATAGCCGCTGTCCGAATGTGCAGCGGTCTCCTGTCGGATGCGGCTGATTACTTCTTCGATCTGGCCGTCGGCCTGTTCCAGCAGTGCCTTGTACTCCTCCTCCGGTATCTGCTGCAAGCGGCTCTTGTCCGCCCGCACTTCATCCAGATTCTGATACTCCGCCGTCGCGGTGCTCATCAGGGTATTGGCTGAAAGGCCCCATGCGCCTTCTCCGCGTGCATTTTGCTGGTTCATGGCCTCCACCAGATTCTGCAACGTGTAGGGGTTGTGCAGTTGGGCAAAGCTTCTCCGGTTTCCGGTTCTGGTATAGGGGTCCTTCTCATTTCGGATTCCCTTTTTTCCCAGAATACCCTCCATCTTCGGCAGCAGCCAATCTTCCACATCAGCATCCGGGGCTTTCTGCTGTAACTCCTTCTGCATCGCTTCCGTATCCTGCACGGTTTTCCCGGCCATATCTTTGGTCGTCACATATTCATATGCGTTTTCCAGTCTGGCCCGCAGCATCGGTGCGATCAGCCGGTCGGCTTTGGTCTGCGCCTTTTCTTCGCTCCAGCCAAATTCTTCCATAGCCCATCTTTTTTCTGCTTCCCGCACTTCATTCAGCACGGCATTGGATTTATCGTGATTTCCGTTCACCACGTCGGACTCCACGATGTCCCGCAGGGCAGCTTCTCCGCCAAGGGCCTCTATGATTTTCTCATACCGCTTTTTCTGGCTTTCGGTAAAACGCACCTCCTGCTTTGTCACCACCTGCACGGTTTCGCCTTTGTCTGCCAGATAGGCCGCCTTGACCGCATCATTCCGGGAAAGGCTCTCTGCCAGTTGCTTCGGGTTCTTCCCGGACGCTTCCATGTCCAGCGTTCCGCTGATCACATTTCCCCGCGCAAATGCGCCGCCAGCGGTTTGTCGGCTCAATTGTGCAAGTTCGCTGTTCAGCTTCACTGCCTTGTCCGCGTGCACTTCGTATTCCACATTGGGCCGGGTGGGTGTCCAGGCATCCGAACCATAGATACGGTTTGCCCGGTTCACCATGGGGTCAATGGTATCGGAGTTGAACACCAGCGAGATGGGGCCATACTTGGTGTGACCTTCCTGGGCTTTCACCACCGCAATAGACGGCGAGGGCATCCCGCCCAGCTCCAGCGCTTCCTGCAGGTTTTCTGCGGTCAGGTTGTGCACGGCCACAAGGTCTTTGTTCTGATCCACCTCCACCGGAGCACTCAGCTGGAACCGCACCGATTTCTTCACAGGTTCGCTGTTTCCCTTGCTTTCGGCATTTTCTTGTGCTATACTGTTTTTAGCAGGAAAGCTCGGGCGTTCACCGCCCTCCTCGGTTTTGAGTACCGTGTCAGCGCTTTCCTGATAAATAGAACCCTCCGACCCTCTGCTCCCCGAATCTTCGGATTCCATGTGGGCTTTGCCGGAGGGTTCCGTAAAACCTCCTTGCAGACTACTCCTTGAATCTTTGGATTCTACGTGGGTACGCATGGAGGTTTTATTATTTGTAGATTTTATATCTACAATATCATAGAAAATCTCCCGGTCATTTGCTTTGAAGGCAGTCAGAACATCTGCTTCATAGGCATTCTGCCCAACCACAATTTTGATTTTTCCACGGTTGAATGCTTCCGCATTCTTGTGGTTTGCAGGTTCTCTGTAGACTTCATCTGCGGTTTTAATAATTTCATCCAGATTTGCAGCCATCCGCATTTTATCTGCATACGTTTCTTCGTTCGTTCTCTGAAGCGCCATTGTAGATTTAGAACGGACAAACTCACTTCTTCCATCTTTATGGTTCAAAATTGTCCAGCCGTTCCGCTCAAAGCCATTCGGATACCGTTCTTTGATGGCCTGTTTCACCACAGTTTTCCATTCTTCACGGGGTACACCGTTCAGGATATCTTCATCAATTTTGATGTAGCTCTCTCCGTCGGCATCCTTTTGGATCGAAAAACGAATATTGCGTCCTTCCGCCGCGCTCTCTGTCTTGGGGGCAGCGGCGTTTTCTTTTGCACTGCGCAGGTTGTCCATCGCTTTTTCAGCGTGGGCAAAGTATTCGTCCTGCAAAATTTTGCGCTCGTTCTCGGCCAGGCGCTGGGCCTTCAGGGCAGCCCGGTTGTCGGGGTCAAGGGTCAGCACTTCCTTGGCCCGGCTCACAATGCCGCCCAGCATCTCCTTCACCCGGTTCATCACGGTACGGATGGTTCCGGCCCTGCCGCTGTTCTTCTCGGCCTGCCCGCGCTGGAACTCTACCCAGCGCTTGAAGTCTGCCTCGGTGGAGAAGATGCCCCGCCAGGCATCGCCCACCAGCTCCTCGGCAGCTTCCTCATAGGTCAGGTTCTGCTGGGCATAGTCGGTCATCTTCTCCCGGATCATCTCGTCCACGGTCTCAAAGCCACTGCTCCTGGCCAGATACAGCAGGGCATGGTCCTGCAAAGTCTTTGCTCCCTCGCTGTCCAGTGCGTTGTACCAGTGGTAGTCCTCGTGTAGCACCGTGCCGAACGTATCCTGTGCACTGTCCCCAAAGAAGATCCGGGCCGTCTCCGTGTCCACATAGGCCCGCACCCGGCTGTCTGCCTGTCCTGCACCGTTCTGCAGCACGTTTTTCAGAACCGCCGTGGTGCCGGTTGCCGCCGCGTTCAGCTCGATCACCTGGCTTCCAGCGTCGTTCGCGTTGCGCAGGGTTCCCTTGTAGATGGTCTCACCCCGGCCCGTCAGGCTCTGTTCCGTCAGAGTGCCGCCCAGCTGGCTCTTGGCCCACCGGGTATCTGCCGCATCCCTGCCGTAGGTGTAGGCGATCTCCAGCGCGTTCCTGCCCTTGAGGTTGCCCAGCACATAGTTCACGTTGGCCGCCATGCCGCTGCCGGTGCCCGCCAGCTCCAGCGCCTGGTCAAAGGTCTTCACGTCCTCCATCTGGCCCAGCCGGTACAGGGTGGATGCTGCCGCCGCATAGCGGTCACTGTCCACGCCTTCCGGCTGTTTCCGGCTGATCTCCTGCGCCGCCTTTTCGCCCACCTTCCAGCTCCGCAGCACCTGCTCCGTCCGGGCCTGCTTCTGGCCCTCCGTCCTCGGTGCTTCCATGCCGTAGGTCTCCCGCATCGGGCTGCTGCCTGCTTCACCCAGAGCACTTTCTTCCGTGGTCACCGCCTGCATGACCGCCTGCTGAGGAACATTTACAATGCCGTCGTCCTCCGCCGCCTTCCGTCCAGTACGGCCTTCAGCGTCCAGCTCAGAGCTGCCCAACATGCCAAGGGCTCGCCCTTCGGGAGAGCTGGCGGCGCTCTGCGCCGACTGAGAGGGTGAGCCCGCTTCTCTCGAACTTTCCACACTTTCCCCAGCGTTCTCAACAGCATTCTGCTGGCTGCGCTGTGCCGCCACTTCCCGCAGCATCCGCCGGGTAGCCGCAGCCGTGCTCGGCAACTTCACCCCATAGGCTTCCTCAAAAGCCGCGCGGTTTGCCTCGTTTCCGGCCTCCGGGGTGAACAGCCTGATGGTCTTGCCTGTCAGGCTGTCACCGGCCGCCGCTTCTGCAAACGTCTGCACAGCCAAGTTGTCCGATATGGCAGCAGTTTCCGCACTGTTGCCCTCAGCCGCAGGGCCCGCCGCTTTCAGGTCAGCAGAGCCTTTTTCAGTCCCATCAGACTCCACCGACATGCCAAGGGCTAACGGGTTGCGGCTCCCAGCGTCCCCTTCGGGCAAAGCATTGCCCTCGTGTCCTGCTGGCCGCTGCCCCAACAACTCCTCCCTGTTTCCGCCACTGGCGGCGGTCGTCGTTGCCCTATTAGGGGGGCTGTCAGCGCTCACGCGCTGGCTGAGGGGTTCCGGTTCCCGCGCCAGCTCCTCCCGGCGCTGGTGTTCCTTCAGCGCCTGCTCGTATTCGTCCTGAGCGGCATACCGCTCCACGTTGCCCCGCAGGCTGGAATCTCCCGCGTTCATCCTGGAAAGCCCTGTACCCACAGCGCCGCCCAGTGCACCGGACGCGCCGCCGGTCAGCCCCGCTTCCAGCGCCTGAACCAGCGTGTCCGTGGTAAACATGGTCTGGGCAGCTTCGCTGTCTCCCAGGGCCGCATCAATGGCCTTGTCGGCGTAGGTCTCCACAAAGGCCTGCACGGCGTTGTCAATGCCGCCGGAAATGGCGTTGGCAACTGCCGGATGTGCCGCTGCAAAGGCCGAATCCCCAGCCAGCGCCCGGATCTTGTCTGCCACAGCTCCCGCCACGGAATTTCTGGCGTAGTCCGCGCCCATGGTTCTTGCCAGATCAGCCGCACCCACGCTGTTGATGGCCCATCCTGCGCCAAACTTGGCCACACCGCCCGCCAGCGCCTTGCCTGCGCTTTCGCCCTTGGCCGCGCTCTTGCCCATGGCATCCGCAGCGCCCTGGGCACTCAGCACCGGCAGCACCGCCGCCGGGTTGATGGCAGCCACTGCAAGGTTCTCTGCCGCGCTGGTCGCCACGCCCTGCACGGTTCGCTGCACATCGGTCAGGCCGCTCTGGGCCGCGCCCGTCAGCTGCTGGCCCCGGTTGTACAGCTGGTAGCCCACGCTCTTCTCCGTGTCGATGCCACCCTTTGCTTCCGTTCCGGCAATGCGGCTGCGCATGTCCTCGATCTCCTGCCGGGTAAATCCCTGCTGCAACAGGTCGCCGGTGCTGTACTTGGGCTGGTAGTCCATGTCAGTTTCCATCAGCTGGTCATACAGGTTCTTCTCGCGGGGGTTCCGGGCAAGCTCTGCTTCCAGTGCTTTCCGGTTCTCGCTGCTCTGCCGGATGTTCTTTCCGGCCTGCACCAGGTACTCCGCACCCATCAGCGGGGCAGCGGCCACGGTGTCCGCAACGCCGCCCACGGTGTTTGCCGTCCGCCGGGCCAGCTGCTTCCACTCCGGGATTTCTTCCATGGTGTCCAGATACTCCCTGGCCTGCCGGATCTCCGTGTCCGTGTACCCCAGCTTTTTCAGGTCCGCCGTGCTGTAGGTGTTGCCCACCTTCCCCTTGATTCCCGTGGTGCGGAAGGGGTCGATGCTGCCATCCCCGGCGCTGGCCCCGTTTCTGCTGGTGCCGGTCTCGGCATAGCTGGTATAATTGCTCTTCTTTTCCAGCAGCTTGTTCACAAGCTCCTGATTCCGAGGCTGGTCAAACCACTGGTTGGCCTGGTCAAAGTCGTCCGGCTGGCTGTACTCCGCATAGCTGTTCTTCAGCTTCTGGGCCTGCTGTCCGTACCACGTTCCCAGAGTATTCCCCGCCGGGCTCACTGTCACCTTCTGCCGGTTCAGCTCGTCGCTCCGGCTGTCCATGGTATCCGCAAAGCCCAGGTTGTTCCTTGTCCGGTAATCCTCCAGCGCCGTGGAATATAGGTCGGTGCCCGTCTGCTGCTTCTGGGTTTGCAGTGCCGCACGTTTTTCGGCCATTTTTTCCGCCGTCCATGTATTGCTTTTATTGTCCGACACAGAGTTTCCCGTACTGCCAAGGGCCCCACTATCAGGGGGGCTGTCAGCGCTCTTGCGCTGACTGAGGGGTTCTGCCCCGCCAGCAGCGGCATTGGTTTTTTTCTGAAGTTTGGCCCGCTTCTGGGCCATCTGTTCTGCTGTCCATGCCATTTTTGTTCTCCTTACCATCCCATCGCATTCCAGACCTTGGCCGCCACGTCATCATTTATACCCATGTTGACCAGCCGGGCATAGATCGTATCCGAATCCACCCCTTCTGCACTCCACCCCTTTGCATAGCTCAGGGCGTTGCTGTACGGCATTCCGGCACTCTTACCCGTGCTCCCTCCCGTGGTTCCCCCGGGCAGGGCCCACTTGTTCGGATTCGCCAGCGGGGCGATCAGCCCGCTGCCAGTTCCGGTCGCTGCTGTTGTGCCCGTGTCACCGTCCGGCAGCATTCCGGCGCTGGCCAGAATGTTCGCATAGACGCTCTTGGTCGGGTCATCATCCTTCAGGCTCTGATACTTCCCCAGCGCCGTCAGCAGTTGGCTGTTTGTCCACCCGCTTCCGCTCTTGCTGGAGCCGCCGGATCTTCTCGAACTTCCGCTGCTCTTCGTAGCTGCCGCCTTTGCCAGCTGGGTCGCCAGCTGACGTTTTGCAATGGTGCCATAGGAACCGGCTGCATTGCTGTCCAGCCCGTACATCTTCAGCAGGTTGGCCGCTGCTTCCTGATTTCCGCTTGCCACCAGAGAAGCCGCGGTGCTCAGAACACCGGCCTGATCGTCCCGGGTCACTGGTGCGCCGGTATAGTTTGCAAAAGCGTTTGCGTTCAGGCCATACCGGTTCAGCACGTCGCTGGCCGCATCCCCGGCTCCCTGGGTGTACAGGTTGAACGCCTTCTGGTAGGCGTTCAGGGCATCGCTCTGGTCGGTGCGGTTCTTGTTGTATTCCCACTGTTCCCGGGCAAAGTCATTTTCCCACTGCTGCTGGGTGTACCCCTTGTACCCATCGTAGGCCGTCAGGGCCGCCGAGCCGATGTTCTTTACCGTGTTCCAGAGGTTGTTCCAGTAATTGTCGTTCTCGTTCCGGGCCTGTTCGCTCTGGTTGGCAAGGAAATTCTGCCACGCCGTGTGGTTGGCAAAGTTGCTGCCGTAGGCACTGCGGTCCAGCGCCTCGGTGTTGGCCATACCGGAAAGGGCACTCAGCAGGTCGTTCTGCTGGTTCTGGTATTCGCTCAGTGCCTGGCCTCTCAGGCCTGGTACCGCATTGTCAATGCCGCTCAGCGCCTGCTGCTGGCCCTGCTTTGCCACGCTGTCGGCGTAGCTGCTGCCATACCCGCCCGCCAGCATCTCCGCGTTGGCCTGGGCATTCTCCGCGCTGGCGGCAGCATTGGCCTGGGCCTGGGCGCGGTACTGCTGGTAGGCTTTGCTGCCGGTGTCCCAGTCGAACCCGCTGCCGATCTGCCCGGTCAGGCTGTCCATTGCGTCCTTGTTCCGGCTCACATAGTCCGCCGGGCGGTTGGCATTCCATTCCCGCTCTTCCTGTTCCGCCTGGTTCTTTCTCCGTAAGGTATCAAATAACATGTCGTTCTCCTTTTCTTCTGCCACACACCGGTCTTCAGATCACGGCAAACGCTTTCAGCACCCACGGCAGCAGCTGTTCGCCGACCTGCAAAACGTTCCCCCAGAAGTTGGTGTTGTTCGCATCCTTCTTCTGGTTGGCCCCCACCGCGTTGGCATATTCGGTCTGGGCACTGTTCAGCTGACCATAGTAATTGTTCAGGCGGGTGTTGTAAGCATCCTGCGCCAGCTTTTCCTGCTGCTGCAAAGAGCTCAGCCGGTTGCTCAGATCACTCTTCTTGGTGGCATATTCGTTGTAGGCCTGGCTGTATAAGCTGTCTGCCACGTCCGAAAGCCCGTTCATGGTGCTCTGGTAGGCCGTCTGCCCGCTGGAAGTGCCCCAGCTGTTGCCGTAGCCGCCGCTGCGGGCCGAAGCATTGGCGGCAGCGTTCTCGCTGGCCAGCTCCGCACCCCGGGTGTACTGGTTCTTGTACTGCTGGTAAGCCGCGTCCTTGGTGTAGTCGTAGGAAAAGCCATCCCGGTTCATCTTGTCCAGCTGGCTCTGCGTGCCGCTGATCTGGCTGCCGTACTCGCTCTGATACTCCCCGGGCTTCTGTCCTTTAATGTAATCCAGATTGTTCTTTGCCGTGGTCACCCGGTCATTGCTCTGGGCGTACTGGTAGCTATTGGAATCGTTCTTTCTGGTTCCAAACACGCCGGTGCCCGCATTCTTTTCGCTGTTGCCGGTAATGCCGTCATACACATCACCTACCATCAGCCCCACATTGTGGCCCGGAATCAGGTACTCCCACCATTTTCCTCTTGCCATCTTCTCACTGTCTCCTTTCGTCTTCGCATTCCTCTAAGCAGGGCTCCACCTTCGGGGGAGCTGCAAGCAACTGCACCGCAGGTGCATTGCGCGCTGAGAGGGTTACTCCACCTTCAGCCCCATGGCCACCAGCTTGTCCCGCATGGTGTCGCTGAAGTTCGTCTCGTCCAGGTTCTGCATCATGTACATCATCTGGTCCCGCAGCTGCATCAGGTAGTTGTTGATGCCTCTCCTGTCCTCCGGGGCCATGTTGTCACTCAGTTTCGGCATGGCGATCTCGCCAAGCCTCGTAATATCTGCCATATAAAATCTCCTTCCTCTAAGCAGGGCTATCTCTTCGGTTCCCCTCCGGCCACCCGGTTGCCCCGGCTCTCTGCCATGCTGAACGCAATGCTCCGCACCGCGATCTGCCCGGTGCCCTTGATCCGCAGCCGCATGATGTCGTGCCGCTCCGGCACAAATGGCAGGTTGACCCGGGTGTATTTGTTCAGAACAGCTGCCTGGCCCAGCGTCTCCCACGCCCCGCCCTCATAGCTGGCCTGCAGCTCCACAACGCTGTACGTCAGGGCATCCACTCGCAGAAACACCCGGTTGATGTACTTGTCTGCCGGGATGTTCAACCCAATGTCGCCGCTCACAGCCTCAAAGCCCACCTTCTGTTCCAAATTCGCCTTTGCTGTGTCGGTGTCCCGGTCGGCCTCCCGTTCCGGTTCGGTGGCCCACAGGTTTACGCCGTCCCACTGGTAGAGCTGCCGTCCCGTGGAGCACATTGCCCAGCCGGAAGCATTCTCTTCCGCCGCCGTGTCCTCCTCGTGCCAGAGCCGCCGTTCGGTGTCGTAGACCAGCAGCCGGGTCTCGTTCCGGCCCGGCACCCGCAGATGCAGGTAATACCGGGTGTCCAGCACACCGCCCACTGCCCCGCGCACGTTCATCAGCCAGGTGTTGTCCAGTCCGCCGCTGATCTTCACCGGCAGGCTGCCGTCCCAGGCCATCACGCCGTCAGGGGAAAGGTAGTACAACACTTCCGCCAGCACACACATGCTCTTGCTGGCCTGCTTGGCCACGCCCCGGCACTGTACGCTCACCAGCTGATAGTCCGCCGGGCGGCTGCCGTAGAGCTTGTGCAGGCAGTTCTCCTTGAAGAACAGCACATAGCCCATGCAGGTGGCCGCACCGGTAAAGGGGCCGTCGCTGCCCACGTTCACGGCGTAACTGTCCGAAGCAATGCCCCGGTAGCTGTACCAGTTGGTGGGGTCGCCCAGCTTGCAGCTGTAGATCACGTTCTCCTCGCTGTTGCAGCCCCATACCCGGTTAGCGTTCTCGGTCACATATTCCAGCCGGGGCACCCGCCGCCGTGCGGTAATGGTGGTGCCGCCCGCTGTGGCGCTCTCGCTGCCGTTCATGCTCTTCCAGGTGGTACCGCCTGCCGTCACGGTAAAGCTGCCGTAATAGCGTGCGCTCTCGGTCTTTGGGCTGCCGGTCAGCACAATGCTGTCCCCGTCCATCTGCTCAATGGTCACCTCGCCGTTCACACCCTCGGCCAGATACTCTTCCACCAGCCCGGGCACCTGCTCCACCGTGATGGTATCCCCCTTCTTGAAGCCCGCAGCGGCCAGCCCGGGCAGGGTCATCTTCACGCTGTTCAAAAGGATCTCCGCCCACTTGCCGCTCTTGGCATCGTACTGTTCCAGCACGTTCACATAGGCCCACTTGCTGGAAGAGGAGTTCTGTTTCAGAAACAGCGTCCCGTCCGCCGGGCCAGAAGGTTCCGTGGTGCCCACGCTGCTCACGGTGTAGGTCTTGCCGCCCGCGTCGCAGGGGGCAATGGTCACCGTGCCGGTCTGGCTCCATGCAGCGCTCAGAGCTTCCAGCTTGCCGGTGGCCGTGTCAAAGCTCTTGGCATCCGGCCAGATCAGGATCTTCGTGCCCATGCCGATCATAATTTTCTCGCTGTCCGTCACGGCGTTTTCCAGTACGATCTCCCCGCCCGCAGCCGCGGTGGCCACGTCGTCCTCGCTGTCCTCGGTGTAGCGCAGGGTGGTGCCCTCGCACAGCAGCAGACCGTTCAGGTGGTATATCCCGTTGCAGCGGCCCATGGCCCGCATGGTGCGCCGGGGTGTCCGGGTCTGCAGTGCGGGGTATCCCCGGCTGGAAAAGTTCTTCATCTCGGTAAATTCTGCCTCGGCGCAGGCATAGCTTTCATTCAGGCCGCCAAAGGCCGTCTGGATGCTCTTCCCCGTCGAGATGCTGTATAAACTCGGCAGTGCCATCT
>OLSX01001525.1_pt1 | contig 21902 bp, 18 predicted proteins | sample 1673141 | NCBI WGS metagenome assembly OLSX01 (sample SAMEA3136759, study PRJEB25190) | human gut metagenome | biome: human gut; feature: human-associated habitat; material: faeces | place: Austria | collected 2013
CACAGCCCCCATGTTGCACACCAGGGCGGCCGCCGCGCCCGCCGCGGCGAAGCGGCGGAAGCGGAGGGGGCGCACCACCTTCCCCGCCGCCGGGGCGGAGAGCAGGTGTTCCACCATATCGGCCTTCTGCTCCGGGGTGAAGCGGAGAGCATCCATGGCGTCCCGATAGCTGTTTTTCATGTCAATCCCTCGCTTTCTAGCAGTGTGCGGAGCTGCTGGCGCCCCCGTCTGAGCTGGGTGGAGACGGTGGCGGGCTTCTCGCCCAGCAGCTCCGCGATCTCCTTGGCCGCGTAGCCCTCGTAGTAGTAGAGGTAGATCACCGCCCGGTACTTGGGGGGCAGCAGGTTGACGGCGGCCAGGAGGCCCCCCTCCTCCTCCGCCGGGGCGGCGGGAGCATAGGTGCGCGCAGGCGCAAATGTCGGCGCTGCGGGTGCGGGCGGGTGCTGTGCTGCGGCCGGTGCCGCTTTCGGCGCTGCCGGCACGAATGGGTCTGCCTTCGGCGCGGGCTCCGGTTTGGCCGCCGTTTTCGACAGCGTGGCCACGGGCTCTTTTTCCGCCTCGAGCGCTGCACGCGCGCCGTAATACACGGCGTCGAACACCGCGCGCTCGTGCGAGAATTTTACCTCGGTCTTTGCCGGGTGGACGTTCACGTCCACGGCCGCACAGCTGAGCTCCACATACAGCACGCACGCGGGAAACCGACCCACGAGCAGCGTGTTGCGGTAGGCCTGCTCGAGCGCGGCCTGCAGCGCGGCGGATCTGATCCAGCGGCCGTTGCAGAAAAAATGCTGCTGCGCGCGGCTGCCGCGCCCGGCGGCGGGGGAGGAGATGAAGCCGTGCACGCGCACGCCGTCGACCTCGCTCTCACAGGGCAGAAGCGTCTTTGCCAGCTCACGCCCGAGCAGGCTGTACACGCAGCTGTCGAGCTTGCTGTTGCCGGGGGAGAAAAACAGCTCCTCCCCGTCGCGGATGCAGCGCACGGACACATCCGGCCGGCCGAGCGCACACCGCAGCGCGGCGGCGGCGCAGGCGGCGCCCTCCGCGCGGTCGGTCTTGAGAAACTTGCGCCGGGCGGGCGTGTTGTAAAACAGGTCGCGCACGATCATCGTCGTGCCCTCGGGGCAGCCGGTCTCGTACATATCCTGGATCTCGCCCGCGTCGAGCGTCATGTGTGTGCCGCCCGGCGCGCCGCGCCGCCGCGTCGTGAGCGTGATGTGCGACACGGCGCTGATGGCGGCCAGCGCCTCGCCGCGAAAGCCCATCGTGCCGATGGCCTCGAGCCCCTGCGCATCGTGCAGCTTGCTCGTCGCGTGGCGCAAAAACGCGATGCCCGCGTCCTCGGGCGTCATGCCGCAGCCGTCGTCGGTCACGCGCAGATAGGTCGCGCCGCCGCCGCGCAGCTCCACCGTCACGGTGCGGGCCCCGGCGTCGAACGCGTTTTCCACCAGCTCCTTGACCACGGAGGCGGGCCGCTCGACGACCTCGCCCGCGGCGATCAGATCCGCAAGGTGCGGAGAGAGAATTTGAATATCGGGCATGGTTTGCCCTCCTTTGTGCACAGTCCGCGGGAAGCGAGCCTCCCGCGCGTATATTCGCGTATATTATAAAGGATTGGCATTGAAAATTCCACCGCGAAATGCTACAATATTCTATCACACTTCAAATTTTACCCGGATATATCCGGACAGGCAGGAGCATTGCATGAGCTATCAGAGAGTAGAGATCCCCGAATCGGACATCCAGCGCCAGCTGGACATCTGCGCGCAGCTGCGCGCGCATTTTTCCGCCGGCGGCCGTCAGCCGCTGGCCATGGTCGACACCTACGGCTGCCAGCAGAACGAGGCCGACAGCGAAAAGCTGCGCGGCTATCTGCGCGCCATGGGCTTCGACTTCACATCCGATGAATTCGCGGCCGATGTCATCGTCATGAACACCTGCGCCGTGCGCGAGCACGCCGAGACGCGCGTGTTCGGAAACGTCGGCGCGCTGACGCACACCAAGGCGCGCAATCCCGAGCAGATCATCGCGGTCTGCGGCTGCATGGCGCAGCAGGAGCACGTGGCCGAGAAGCTGAAAAAGTCCTACCGCATCGTTGACCTCGTCTTCGGACCGCACGAGCTGTGGCGCTTCCCGGAGCTGCTGCGCAGCGTCTGCACCGAGCACCGGCGCGTGTTCGCCATTGATTCGGCGGACGGCAGCGTCGCCGAGGGCATCCCGCGGCAGCGCGACGGCAGCGTCAAGGCGTGGCTGTCGATCATGTACGGGTGCAACAACTTCTGCACCTACTGCATCGTGCCGTATGTGCGCGGGCGCGAGCGCTCCCGCCACCCGGAGGAGATCGTGCGCGAGGCGCGCGAGCTCGTTGCGGCGGGATACAAGGACATCACGCTGCTGGGGCAGAATGTCGATTCCTACGGCCGCGACCTCGACGAGGACGTGGACTTTGCCGACCTCATCCGCAGCATCAATGCCATCCCGGGCGACTTTGTCATCCGCTTCATGAGCAGCCACCCGAAGGACGCAACGGAAAAGCTCTTTCGTGCCATGGCCGAGTGCGAAAAGTGCGCGCACCAGATGCATCTGCCCGTGCAGAGCGGCAACGACCGCGTCCTGCACGCGATGAACCGCGGCTACACGCGCGAGAAATATCTGGCGCAGGTGGCGCTTGCACGGCAGTATATGCCCGACCTTGTGCTCACGACGGACATCATCGTGGGCTTTCCCGGCGAGACGGACGCCGAATTTCAGGACACGCTCTCGCTCGTCGAGACCGTGCGCTATGACGCGATGTTCACCTTCATCTATTCGCCGCGCGTCGGCACACCGGCGGCAAAGATGCCCGACCCCTACACCCGTGCGCAGAAGCAGGTGCGCTTTGACGCGCTCGTCGCGTCGGCCAACGCCATCTCCGAGCAGAAGCACCGCGCCTATGAGGGCAGCGTGCAGCGCGTGCTCGTCGACGGGGCGGACGGCCGGGGCGACTATCCGCTCACGGCGCGCACGAAGGGCGGACGGCTGGTGCATATGCGCGGCGACGAGGCGCTCGTCGGGCAGTTCGTGGACGTGAAGATTACCGGCAGCAACACCTGGGCGCTCTACGGCGAGGAGGCGTGACATGGCGGAACTGACGCCGATGAAGCGGCAATATTACGAGATCAAGCAGCGCAATCCCGACTGCCTGCTGTTTTTCCGGCTGGGCGATTTTTATGAGATGTTCGACGACGATGCGCGCCTGGCCGCGCGCGAGCTCGACCTCACGCTCACGACGCGCGACCGCAACGTCGAAGACCCCGCCGAGCGCACGCCCATGTGCGGCGTGCCGTACCACTCGGCCGAGGCGTACATCGGCCGCCTGATCGCCAAGGGCTACAAGGTGGCCATCTGTGAGCAGATGGAGGATCCCGCGCTTGCCAAGGGGCTGGTCGAGCGGGACATCATCCGCATCATCACGCCCGGCACGGTCACGGAGTCCTCGATGCTCGAGGAGAACAAGTCGAACTATCTCGGTGCGGTGTATCTGAGCGCACAGTCCGGCGGCACGGCGTTCTGCGACCTCTCGACGGGGGAGTTCTGCGCCGCGAGCTACCCGGCCGACGCCGTGAGCCACATCCTCAATGAGCTCGGGCGCTTTGCCCCGCGCGAGGCCGTATGCGCCGACGCGGCGGCGGAAAATGACGACATCCGCACCTTCCTCACCAAGCGCCTCGGCAGTCTGGTCGAGGCGGGCGGCGACCGGTTTGAATACATGGCGGCGGCTGCGCGCGTGTGCGAGCAGTTTGATGTGCAGAGCACGGACGAGCTCGGCCTCGGTGAGGCACCGGCGGCCGTGTGCGCGGCCGGCGCGCTGCTGGCCTACCTGCACGAGACGCAAAAGTGCGACCTCGGCCACATCCGGCGGCTGGAGCTGCTGGGTGACGACCACTACATGGAGCTCGACTACACCACGCGCCGCAATCTGGAGCTGACGGAAAACCTCCGCTCCGGCGAAAAGCGCGGCAGCCTCCTCTGGGTGCTCGACAAGACGAAAACGCCCATGGGCGGCCGCCTGCTGCGCACCTGGGTCGAGCGCCCGCTGCTGAGCCCCGTGCAGATCCGCCGCCGCCTCGGCGCGGTGGAGGAGCTGGTGGGCGACAATGTCCTGCGCAGCGAGCTGATCTGCTGCCTGCGGGAGATCGGCGATATGCAGCGCCTTGTCTCGCGCGCGGTGTACGGCTCGGCCAACGGGCGCGACCTGCACGCGCTGGCGCTCTGCTGCGCGCAGCTGCCGCAGCTGACGGCGCTGCTGCAGAACGTGCACAGTGCGGCGCTGCGCGACATCGCGCAGATGGACACGCTCGCCGATCTCTGCGCGCGCATCGACCGCGCGATCTGCGACGAGCCGCCGTTTTCCGTGCGCGAGGGCGGCATCCTCCGCCCCGGCTACAGCGAGGAGGTCGATCGCCTGCGCAACGTGCGCGATCACGGCGCGCAGACCGTTGCCGAACTCGAGCAGCGTGAGCGCGAGCGTACGGGCGCAAAGAAGCTCAAGGTCGGCTACAACAAGGTTTTCGGTTATTATATCGACATTCCCAACAGCGCGGGCATCACCGAGCTGCCGGAGGACTATATCCGCAAGCAGACGCTGGTGTCGAGCGAGCGGTATTTCACGCACGAGCTCAAGGAGCTCGAGAACACGCTCCTGACGGCGCGCGAGCGCATCGCGGAGCTGGAATACCAGCTCTTCAACGAGGTGCGCCAGCTTGTCGCCGACGAGGTCGCGCGCGTGCAGGCTGCGGCGGACGCCGTGGCGCGGCTCGACGCGCTGTGCTCGCTGGCCGAGACCGCCGTGAAGAACAATTACGTCTGCCCCGAGGTGGATCTGTCGCGCACGCTCGACATCCGCGAGGGGCGTCACCCCGTCGTCGAGCAGGCGCAAAAGGACAGCCTCTTCGTCCCGAACGACACGTTCCTCAACGACGCCGATGACCGCGTCGCCATCGTGACCGGACCGAACATGGCCGGCAAATCCACCTATATGCGCCAGACCGCGCTCATCGTGCTCATGGCGCAGATGGGCTCGTTCGTCCCGGCGAAAAGCGCCGTCATCGGCGTGGTCGACCGCGTGTTCACGCGCATCGGCGCGTCCGACGACCTGGCCGCCGGACAGAGCACGTTCATGGTCGAGATGAGTGAGATGGCCAACATCCTCCGCCACGCCACGGCGCAGAGCCTGCTCATCCTCGACGAGATCGGCCGCGGCACGTCGACATATGACGGCATGGCCATCGCGCGCGCGGTGCTCGAATACTGCGCAGACCCCCGCCGCCTCGGCGCCAAGACCATGTTCGCCACGCACTACCATGAGCTGACCGCGCTCGAGCAGACGCTGCCCGGCGTGCGCAACTATAACATCACGGCCAAAAAGCAGGGCGGCACGCTGCTGTTCCTGCGCAAGATCGTCGCGGGCGCGGCCGACGACAGCTACGGCATCGAGGTCGCAAAGCTCGCCGGCGTGCCGGACACGATCATCACGAAGGCCAAGACCTACCTGCGCGAGCTGGAGTCCGGCGCGGCGCAGCCTGCCGCCCCCGCGCACCCGGCGCAGGACGATGCGCAGATGACGCTCGGCGACGCCGCCGGAGACGTCATCGCCGAGCAGCTGCGCGCCATCGACCTCAACACCATCACGCCGCTCGAGGCCATGCGCCTGCTCTTTGAGCTGCAGCAGAAAGCGAGGGGCTGATATGCGCAGAGCCAAAGCAGAGTGGAGCGATCCCATGCCCCGCGGCGCGCGCATCGCGGGCTGGGTCTATTTTCCCATCCACGTGGCCGTGCTGCCGCTGACGATCGGCGCACTGCTCATGGCGGTGCTCGGCAAGCTGCCGTCGGACGTGACGTGCAACGTCTGGTATTACCTCATCGGCCTCGTGTTCACGCTCGCCGTCATGTGGCGCTTTTTGCATCGCAGCTATGACACGATGGCCGGCAGCATCCTGCGCTGCATCGGCATGATGCTCGCCGCCTACGGCATCGACGTGCTGCTCTCGCTCGTGCTGCAGCTCGGCACGGGGCTCATCGGCGAGCTGCCCGTGCCGAACAACGACGCCGTGACCGGCCTTGCCAAAGTGGACTACAAGCGCATGACCGCCGTCGCGGTGCTCATGGCACCGCTCGTGGAGGAGTGCCTGTTTCGCGGCGTGGTCTTCGGCACCATCCGGCCGCACAGCCGCTTCTGGGCGTATGCCGTGTCGATCGCGCTCTTTTCGCTCTACCACGTCTGGCAGTATGTCATCGTGTACAGTGATCCGAAGCTGCTGCTCTCGGCGCTGGCGTATGTGCCGGTGTCGGCCGCGCTCACGTTCTGCTATGAGCAGACGCGCTCGATCTGGCCGCCGGTGTTTTTCCACATGTGCATCAACGCGCTCTCGCTCGCGGTACTCGCCGGGTGAGCGCAGAAAAGATCCGCCGCTTTCCGACTCCGGAAAGCGGCGGATCTTTATGCTTCGATTTTCTCGTACACGCAAAACTGATAGCCCACGCCGTCATGCTCGGCGCGCGGCTCGGCGGACACGCAGCGCCACGCGGGGTCTGCGTCCAGATCCGGGAAAAACACGTCCGAGTGGGGCGTAGCGTCGATTTTTGTGACGTATACGCGCGTCATGTGGGGGAACATCTGCCGGAACACACTGTCTCCGCCGATGACGAAGCAGCGCGCGTGCTGCGCGGCGGCGGCCACGGCCTCGTCCGGGGAATGCACCACCTGCGCGCCCTCGATCGTGATGTTCCGGCGCGAGAGCACAAAGTTTTCGCGGCCGGGCAGCGGCTTTCCGCCCGGAAAATCCTCCAGTGTGCGCCGCCCGACGATCACGGCGGCGCCCATCGTCAGCTCCCGGAAGCGGCGGCGGTCGGCGGGGATCACGAGCGGCTGTGTGCCCTTGGCACCGATGCCCCAGTCGGCATAGACGGCAACGATCGCATCCATGGCAGGCCCTCCTTACACCGCGATGGGGATCTTCCCCGTGAACTCGCTGTATTCGTAGCCCTCGACCTGGAAGCTGTCGCGGGTGAAGGCGTAAAAATCGTTGACGGACGGGTCGATGACAAACTTCGGCGCGGCCTTGGGCTCGTTTTGGATGATCTGCTCGATGACCGGCACATGGCGGTCATAGATGTGCGCGTCGGCGATGACGTGCACCAGCTCGCCCACCTGCAGGCCGGACACCTGCGCAAACATATGCACGAGCACGGCGTACTGCACGACGTTCCAGTTGTTCGCCGCGAGCATGTCCTGACTGCGCTGGTTGAGGATGGCGTTGAGGGTGTTGCCCGAGACGTTGAAGGTCATCGAATATGCGCAGGGGTAGAGCGCCATCTCGTGCAGATCCTCGAACGTGTAGATGTTCGTCAGGATGCGGCGGGAGGCGGGGTTGTGCTTCAGGTCATAGAGCACGCGGTCCACCTGGTCGAATTCGCCCTCGGGATACTGGTGCTTTACGCCGAGCTGATAGCCGTAGGCCTTGCCGATCGAGCCGGTCTCGTCGGCCCACTGATCCCAGATGTGGCCGCGCAGGTCGTGGATGTTGTTTGACTTCTGCTGCCAGATCCACAGCAGCTCGTCCACGGCGGTCTTCCAATAGGTGCGCCGCAGCGTCAGCAGCGGAAACTCCTTGGACAGGTCGTAGCGGTTGACGATGCCGAACTTCTTGACCGTGTGCGCCGGAGCGCCGTCGTCCTCCCAGTGGGGGCGCACGGTCCGGTCGGTATCCCAGACGCCGTTTTCCAGTATGTCGCGGCAGTTGCGGATGAATACCTCGTCTGCGTAGCTCATGATTCGGCTCCTTTCGAAAAAACAATGACACATCAGTTTATCACACGGACGGCAGGGTTGTAAATGGCGAAAGCCGAAAACGTGCCGCGCCGCGGTTATTTTACGAAAGGCATAAAAATGCAGGGTAAATTTGGTCAAAATGCCACGGAGATTTGACACGTTTTTTGCGCACAGACCGTCCCGTTTTCGGCTGCGGGATGCTATAATCAAAGAAGCGATACCCTAAATCATGAAACGGAGGATATCACATGAAGCACATGAAGAAATTGCTTTCTCTGCTGCTGGTGCTTTGCCTTGTGCTGAGCCTGAGCTGCACGGCATTTGCGGCCGGAGCGGAAAAGCCGCTGGACGGAAAGACCGTCATCCTGCACTCGAACGACGTGCACGGTGCGATCGATCTGTATGCGGCCATGGCAGCCCTGAAGGCGGACTATGAGGCGCAGGGCGCGGAGGTCATCCTTGCCGACGCCGGCGACTACAGTCAGGGCACCGTCTATGTCAGCGTCAACAAGGGCGCGGACGCGGTGACCATGATGAACGCGACCGGCTATGACGTTGTCACCCTCGGCAACCACGAGTTTGACTACGGCTATGCGCAGCTGGTGGAGAACATGAAGGCCGCCAAGTTCCAGGTCCTGTGTGCCGACGTGCTCGGTGCCGACGGCAAGACCATCTTTGATGCCAACACCATCATCGAAAAGGGCGGCGTGAAGATCGGCTTCTTCGGTCTCGAGACGCCTGAGGCGCAGACCAAGGCCAACCCCAAGCTCATTCAGGGCCTGAAGTTCCTCGCCGGAGCGGACGGCAAGGAGCTCTATAACTGCGCGGCCGCACAGGTCGCGGACCTGAAGGCGAAGGGCGCAGACCTCGTCGTCTGCCTCGCGCATCTGGGCGTGGACGAGAGCTCCGAGCCCTACACCTCCTATGATCTGGCCAAGAACGTGCAGGGCATCGATTTCATCATCGACGGCCACTCCCACTCCGTCATGACCGAAGGCCCGAACGGTGAGCCCATCCAGTCGACCGGCACGGCCTTTAAGAACATCGGCGTCATCACCATCGACAACGCCACGAAGAAGATCCTGGGCAACGACCTGATCAAGGTTGCTGATTACGAAAAGCGCGACGAGACCGTCGCCGCGGCCGCCAAGGCCATCAAGGAGCCCATCGACAAGGCCTACGGCGAGAAGTTCGCCGTGAGCGAGGTGGCGCTCAACGGCACGAAGGCGCCCGACGGCAACCGTGACTCCGAGACCAACCTCGGCGACCTGATCACGGACGCCATGCTCTGGAAGGTGCTTACCGATGCGGAGGTCACCGTTCCGGAGGAGAACGTGGTCGCCATCACCAACGGCGGCGGCATCCGCGCGAGCATCGGCGTGGGCGACGTCACGAAGAAGGACATCAACACTGTGCTGCCGTTCGGCAACACACTCGCCGTGGTCTACGTGAAGGGCTCCGAGCTGCTCGAGGCGCTCGAGGCCAGCACGTACTGCACGCCGGAATCCATCGGCGGCTTCCCGCAGGTGGCGGGCATGCAGTTCACGGTCGCGACGTATGAAACGTACGACAAGAACGACGAATCCTATCCGAACTCCACGTACTACGGCCCCAAGACCATCAACCGCGTGACCATCGGCTCGATCAACGGCAAGGACTTTGACCCCGAGGCCACCTATGCCGTCATCACGAACAACTTCGTGGCCGGCGGCGGCGACACGTACTATGCGTTTGCCGCAGCCACCAACCAGTTCGACACCGGCCTGCCGCTGGACGAGGTGGTCATGGAATACATCACCAAGGAGCTCAAGGGCGTGATCGGCGAGACCTATGCCGAGCCTGCCGGCCGCATCGTGGTCGATCAGGGCGTCGCCCCGGCGATCGCCGATGTGCAGAGCATGGTCATGGGCGAGGCTTCCTACACGGCCGAGAGCTACAAGGCCTATGCCGCCGTCGAGGCCAAGCTGGCCGCCGCCGAGACCGAGGCCGAGCGCGTGGCGCTGTGCGCCGAGCTGCGCGCCGCGGTTTCCGGTCTGAAGATTGTTGAAAACACGTTTGACGACGCCGCGAGCGGCTGGTATAAGCCCGCCGTCGACTTTGCGCAGGCGTCCGGCCTGATGTCCGGCATGGGCGACAACAAGTTCGCCCCCGACGTCACGACGACCCGCGCCATGGTCGCGCAGGTGATGTATGAGCTCGCCGACGAGCCCGACGTGTCCGGTCTGACCTGCCCGCTGAGCGATGTCGACTCCACTGCGTGGTACGCGGATGCGGTCATCTGGGCCTACAACGCCGGCGTGGTCAGCGGCTATGAGGACGGCACGTTCCGCCCGGGCCGCGCCATCACCCGTCAGGAGATGGCCGTCATGTTCTACGGCATGCTCTTCGGCACGGATTCCATCCTCGCCGAGGATGACATCAAGCTTGCCCTCAGCGCGTTCAAGGACGGCGACACGGTCGCTTCCTGGGCACGCGAGGCGGTCGCTGTCTGCTACATCAGCGGGATCATGGTCGGCGACAACGGTTCCTTCAAGCCGACCGACCTGCTCAGCCGCGCGCAGCTCGCGCAGGTGTTCCGCAGCTTCTACGAGACGCAGCTGACCTTTGCGCTCGACGAGCTTCCGGCCGCGCCCGACCAGCCGAGCACGCCTGTGCAGCCCAGCACGCCCGAGCAGCCCAGCACGCCTGCGCAGCCGAGCGCACCCGAGCAGCCCAGCATGCCCACCGCAGCGTAATTGCAATCCCCCCGCCCGCACGGAGACCCGTGCGGGCGGTTTCGGCTTGTCCAAAAACCGCTCAGGCTGCAAGTGTGGAATTTGAGCGCCGCCGGCGCTCAAATTATGCGCGCAGCAGACTGCAGCCCCTTTGTCAAAAAGGAATACTTTTTGACAAACTCAGGAGACCGCTTCGGCGGCCTCCTTTTTGTGCGTTTTGCGCATGGGATCGTGCTTGACAATTCCGGAAAACCTTTTACAATATAGGGCGAACCGATCCGAAGAGTCTACAAGGAGGTTTTTGATATGAATCTGAACAAATATCTGGACATCGCACCCGAGGTGCAGCAGGCGCTCGCAGACGGCCGCCCGGTCGTCGCGCTCGAGAGCACGATCATCTCCCACGGCATGCCCTATCCGAAAAATGTGGAAACGGCGCTGCTCGTCGAGCAGACCCTGCGCGACAACGGTGCAGTGCCCGCCACCATCGCCATCCTCGGCGGCCGCCTGAAGGCCGGCCTGTCCAAGGAGGAGATCACCTACCTCGGCAAGAGCGGGCGCAAGGTCGCCAAGGTCTCGCGCCGTGACCTGCCGGTCATCTGCGCGCGCGGCATGGACGGCGCGACCACCGTCACCACGACGATGATGATCGCCCACATGGCGGGCATCTCCGTCTTTGCCACCGGCGGCATCGGCGGCGTGCACCGCGGCGCCGAGACGACCATGGACATCTCCGCCGACCTGGAGGAGCTGGCGCAGACGCCGGTCATGGTCGTGTGCGCGGGCGCGAAGGCCATCCTCGACCTCGGCCTGACGCTGGAGTATCTGGAGACGAAGGGCGTGCCCGTGCTCGGCTATGGCACGGACGAGCTGCCCGCGTTCTACACCCGCGAGAGCGGCCTCGGCGTCGACGCGCGCGTCGACACGCCGGAGGATCTGGCTGCGATCTTCCAGGCGCAGCGCGACCTCGGCCTCAAGACCGGCATGCTCGTCACGAATCCGATCCCGCAGCAGTATGCCATGGACAAGGCCGTCATTGACAAGGCCATCGATCAGGCGCTCGCCGAGAGCCATGAACAGGGCATCCACGGCAAGGAGACCACGCCGTTTCTGCTTGCGCGCGTGGCGGAGCTCACCGGCGGCGACAGCCTCGAGAGCAACATCCAGCTCGTGCTCAACAACGCCCGCGTCGCAGCCAAGACCGCTGTCGCCCTCTGCAAATGAAGGGCGGTGCGTGGCTCGTGCTCGCCGTGTCCATGCTGATGGGGCTCGGCCTCACCATCGGGGCGATCGCCTCACGCAGGCAGATGCGCACCGCCGTCGTGGTGGTGCTGTGTCTGGTCGGCATCGGCATCGTGCTTGCCGGTGCGGCGCTGAGCATCGGCATCGGCATTTTGTGAGCGCGTGAAACTGCATAGGCAAAAAACACCGCAGACCAACCGGTCTGCGGTGTTTTTTTGAGCCTGTCAAAAAGTGTTACTTTTTGACAAAAGGGGGGGCGGCCTGACTGCAGCGCACGCGCCGTCCGCCGGAGACGGACAGCGCGCACGTTTGCAGGCCGAGAAGTATTTTCTTCGACGCACATGTCGCCGAAGAAAATGCTTGGACTTTCTTTGCGCCTGCGGGCGCAAACTCTACGAGGTTTTTGTCAGCGGGGCTTATTCGCTGCCGGGCTGCGGCTTCGCAACGCGGAAGATCATGCGCGGGGTCTCGGTGCTGGCCTTCGTGTTCGGGGCGATGGATTCGGTGATGAACGAGTTGCCGCCGATGACGGAGTTTGCGCCGATGACGGTCTTGCCGCCGAGAATGGACGCGCCGGAGTAGATCGTGGCGTTGTCGCCGACGGTCGGGTGGCGCTTGCCGGTCACGGCGTGACCGTGGCGCGGACTGAGCGCGCCGAGCGTCACGCCCTGATAGAGCTTGACGTGGTCGCCGATGACCGTCGTCTCGCCGACGACGATGCCGGTGCCGTGGTCGATGAAGAAGTATTCGCCGATCTTTGCGCCGGGGTTGATGTCGATGCCGGTCGCGCCGTGGGCATATTCGCTCATGATGCGCGGGATGAGCGGCACGCCGCTCTCATACAGCTCGTGCGCGACGCGGTATACGAAGATGGCATACAGGCCGGGGTAGGAGAAGATGACCTCCTCCTTGCTGCCGGCGGCGGGGTCGCCATCGAAGTTCGCGGTCACGTCCTTCATGAGGATGGTCTGGATCTGCGGCAGGCGGCACAGGAAGCGGTCGCAGACGGCGTTTGTGCGCTCGCGCAGCTCGCTCTCGTCCGCGATCGTGTTGGAAAAGGCCAGATGCACCTGCTCGCGCAGGTCGGTGTAGATCTCGCCGAGCAGGAACTCCGCAAACGTCTCAGCCGAGACGTGCGACACCGTGCCGCCCGCGAAATACGCCGGGAAGAACACCTTCTGCAGGTTCTCGATGATCTTGATGATGACCTTGCGGTCGGGCATGCGCAGGTGCTCGCTGTACATGGGCACCTCGGCGGTCTCGTAGCCGTTGGCGATCTGTGCGGCAACGGCGTGCAGCAGACTTTTTTGCGTCATGATGGGCAATCTCCTTTTCAATTTTCTTCTTTTTTCCACGGGCTGCAGATAAAAAACGCAGGAAGCGCGCTGCTTCCTGCGTAAAAACCATGTGGATACCATACGGGCGCGATCCCGCGGCCGTAATGCTACCGGCAGAAAGCGACGCAGTTTTGCGCACGACAACAACAGACCGTCGGACAGACCGCGGCCGGGATGCTGTTGCAGCTGCAAAGACGCATTGCTCAGGCTCCTTCCGGTAATGCCCCTGATGGGGGGCTCTGATATCTTGTATAACACGAACTGCCGCACTTGTCAAGGGACGAAGTGCCGCACTTGTCGCACGCACCGCTCAGGTGCGCTTTTTCGGCAGCTTCGTGACGCGGCCGTCGCCGTGGTCAATGTACGTGTTTTCGAGCACGTCGATCGTGCTGCGCCGCCAGTCGGCGATGTATTCCTCGCGCAGCGTCTTGCGCTCGGCCTGTTCGTCGGGCGTGAGCTCGCGCTCGCGCGCGATGCGCGTCAGCTCGCTGATGCGATCCATCTTTTCCTGTGTCAAGGTTTCTTCTCCTCTCAGTTTTTCAGGCTGTGCAGCGGGGCGGGGATGCGCCCGCCGCGGGCGATGAACTCGGCCGCGCTGCAGCGGTTGACCGGCATGACCGGTGCGCTGCCGAGCAGCCCGCCGAACGCCACCGTGTCGCCCACGTGCTTTCCGGGCGCGGGGATGATGCGCACGGCGGTGGTCTTGTTGTTGACCATGCCGATGGCGGCCTCGTCTGCGATGATGGCGGAGATGGTCTCGGCCGTGGTGTCGCCGGGCACGGCGATCATGTCGAGCCCGACCGAGCACACGCACGTCATCGCCTCGAGCTTCTCGATCGTCAGGCGTCCGGCTTCGGCCGCGGCGATCATGCCGGCGTCCTCCGACACGGGGATGAACGCGCCCGAGAGCCCGCCGACGTGGGACGAGGCCATGACGCCGCCCTTTTTCACCGCGTCGTTGAGCAGCGCGAGCGCCGCCGTCGTGCCGGGTGCACCGACGGATTCCAGCCCCATCTCCTCGAGCACGGCGGCCACGCTGTCACCGACGGCGGGCGTCGGTGCGAGCGACAGGTCCACGATGCCGAACGGCACGCCCAGCCGCGCGGATGCCTCCTGCGCCACGAGCTGACCCATGCGCGTGATGCGGAAGGCCGTCTTTTTCACCGTCTCGGCCACGACGTCGAACGGCTGACCGTGCACGCTCTCGAGCGCGTGCTGCACGACGCCCGGACCGGACACGCCGACGTGCACCTCGCACTCCGGCTCGCCCACGCCGTGAAACGCGCCCGCCATGAAGGGGTTATCCTCCACGGCGTTGGCAAAGACGACGAGCTTGGCGCAGGCCATGCCGCCCTGCGCGGCGGTGAGCGCGGCGGCACGCTTGACGGTGTGCCCCATCTCGGCCACGGCGTCCATGTTGATGCCTGCGCGCGTCGAGCCGACGTTCACGCTTGAACACACCAGCTCCGTCCCGGCCAGCGCCTCCGGAATGGAGGCGATGAGCACGCGGTCAGATTCCGTCATGCCCTTTTGCACGAGCGCGGAAAAGCCGCCGAGGAAGTTGATGCCGATCTCATGCGCGGCGCGGTCGAGCGCCTGCGCATACGGCACGTAGGAGGGCGCGCCCGTGCCCGCCGCGACGAGCGAGATGGGCGTGACGGACACGCGCTTATTCACGATCGGGATGCCGAACTCGGCCTCGATATCCTCGCCCGTGCGCACGAGCCGCCCCGCGAGGCGGCAGATCTTGTCGTACACCTTCGTGCAGCTGCGCGTGATGTCCGTGTCCGCGCAGTCGAGCAGGGAGATGCCCATCGTGATGGTGCGGATGTCGAGATGCTGCTGGTCGATCATGGCGATCGTCTGCAAAATTTCACTGCGGTTGATCATGGCTGTGTCCTCTCAGATGCGGTGCATGGCGTTGAAGATGTCCTCGCGCTGGGCGCGGATCTGCAGGCCGCGCTGCGCGCCGGCCTCGTCGAGCGTACGGGCGAGGTCAGCAAACGGGACGGTGCACTGCGACGCGTCCACGAGCATGATCATCGTGAAATACTCCTGCAGCACCGTCTGGCTGATGTCCAGCACGTTCACGCCGTACTGCGCCAGCAGGGCGGTCACGTCGGCGATGATGCCGACATGGTCTTTTCCGATCACGGTTACGATTGCACGCATAGATTGTCCTCCTTATTGACCGATCGCGCCGAGCTCGTCGAGATCGCGCTCGAACGCGGGAATGAAATGCTCCAGAAAATACGCTACCTCCGGCAGGGGAGAGGCCTCGAGCGCCGCGCGTGTCTGCGCCTCGGCGGAGAGAAACTCGTTGTTGCCGGCCTTGCGCTCCTCGATGCACTTGATGTAGGCCGAGAGCTTGTCGGCCGCCTTCACGAGCGGGTAAATGTCGCCGTCCTTGTCCTCACTGAGCACATCGGCATAGGTCGCGCGCAGCTCCGGCGGCAGCATATCGAGCAGCTTCTGCACGGCCAGATCCTCCACCGCGTGATAGGCCGACATGATCTCCGCGTTGTGATACTTGATCGGTGTCGGCAGGTCGCCCGTGAGGATCTCGGACGCGTCGTGATACAGCGCCGCCGTCGCAAGGGCGTTGACGTCGCACGGCTTGCGGAAGATGTCGCGCCGGATCACGCCGAGTGCGTGGGCGAGCACCGCGACCATGTGGCTGTGCTCCTGAATGTTCTCGGGCAGGGCGTTGCGCATCAGCCCCCAGCGCGCGATATAGCGCATGCGCGAAATGAGCGCAAAGAAGTTGGAATCCATCGTTTGCTCCCCTCAAAACGGAAAATTTACAATCTGGGCACATTTTATCATGCCATTCGGGGAATGTAAACACGAAAAAGTGTTGCAATATCAGGTTTTCCATGCTAAAATGCAAATTTGTGCAAACAGAAATATCTAAAAATATGTGATTCTCTTTGAGGAAGTGTGCAAAATGGAGAAATTGAGAAACATCGCCATCATCGCCCACGTTGACCACGGCAAGACCACGCTGGTCGACGAAATGCTCAAGCAGGGCGGTGCATACCGCGAGCATCAGGAAGTCGTCGAGCGCGTCATGGACTCCAACGATCTGGAGCGCGAGCGCGGCATCACGATCCTGGCCAAGAACACCGCCGTGCGCTACGGCGACACGAAGATCAACATTGTCGACACGCCGGGTCACGCCGATTTCGGCGGCGAGGTCGAGCGTGTCCTGAAGATGGTCAACGGCGTCATCCTGCTCGTGGACGCCGCCGAGGGTCCCATGCCGCAGACGCGCTTCGTGCTTTCCCGTGCGTTGGAGCTGGGCCACCGCGTGATCGTGGTCGTCAACAAGATCGACCGGCCCGACCAGCGCATCCACGAGGTCGTGGACGAGGTGCTCGAGCTGCTGCTCGACCTCGACGCCACGCCCGAGCAGCTTGACAGCCCCATGCTCTTCTGCTCCGGTCGAAACGGTACGGCGAGCTATTCGCCCGATGAGCCCGGCACCGATCTCAAGCCGCTCTTCGATACCATCCTCAACTACATTCCCGCGCCCGAGGCGGACGTTGACCAGCCCTTCCAGATGCTCGTCTCCGCTATCGACTACAACGAGTTCGTCGGCCGCATGGCCATCGGACGCATCGAGCGCGGCGCGCTCAAGCAGAATCAGGAGATCATGGTCTGCAACTACCACAATCCCGACGCCGCGCCGAAGAAGGCGAAGGCCGTCTCCCTCTATGAGTTCGACGGTCTGGGCAAGAAGCCCGTTACCGAGTCCACTGCGGGCAACATCATCTGCCTGTCCGGCATCGGCGACATCACCATCGGCGACACCATCTGCGCGCCCGAGTGCGTGGAGGCGCTGCCCTTTGTGAAGATCTCCGCGCCGACGATGGAGATGACCTTCTCCATCAACGATTCCCCCTTTGCGGGCCGCGACGGCAAGTTCGTCACCTCCCGCCAGCTGCGCGAGCGCCTGTTCCGCGAAACGCTCAAGGACGTTTCTCTGCGCGTGACCGAGATCGAGGGCGCGATGGACGCCTTCAACGTCGCGGGCCGCGGCGAAATGTCGCTGTCCATCCTCATCGAGACCATGCGCCGCGAGGGCTATGAGTTCCAGGTCTCGCCCCCGCGCGTGCTGTACCAGACCATCGACGGCAAGAAGTGCGAGCCCATCGAGCGTCTGGTCGTGGACGTGCCCGCTGAGAGCGTCGGCGCGGTCATCGAGAAGATCGGCTCCCGCAAGGGCGACATGGTCGAGATGACGCCGGTCGGCGCCCGCATGAAGGTCGAATTCCTCGTCCCTGCGCGCGGCCTGTTCGGCTACCGCAACGAGTTCCTTACCGACACCAAGGGCGAGGGCATTATGGCGAGCGTGTTCGACTCCTACGCGCCCTACAAGGGCGATTTGGCGCGCCGAAACACCGGCTCCCTCGTCGCCTTTGAGACCGGCGAGAGCATCACCTACGGCCTCTTCAACGCGCAGGAGCGCGGCCAGCTGTTCATCGGCGCGGGCGTGCCGGTGTACGAGGGCATGGTCGTGGGCGTCAGCCCCAAGCAGGAGGATATCACCGTCAACGTCTGCAAGAAGAAGCAGCTGACCAATATGCGTGCCTCCGGCTCGGACGACGCGCTGCGTCTGGTCCCGCCCAAGCAGATGAGCCTGGAGCAGTGCCTCGAATTCCTCGCTGACGACGAGCTGCTGGAGGTCACGCCGCACGCGCTGCGCATCCGCAAGACCATCCTCAACCACGAAAAGCGCATGAAGGCCACCCACGGCGGCAAGAAGTAAATGGAAAAGAACAGGGAACGGCTTGCGCCGTTCCCTGTTTGCAAAAGGATGACTTCAGGCAGAAAATCGGGGCTTGCTACCACCGGTAGCGGAAGTTCCAGCCATAGTTGATAGTGTGCAACGCCCAAATCCCGTAGAATTTCCCCATAAGGAGGAACGAGAAATGCTGTCAGAAACGATCTATCGGCTCAGACGAAGGGCGGGACTTTCCCAAGAGCAGCTTGCGGAAACCATCGGCGTTTCCAGACAGGCGATCTCTAAGTGGGAAAGCGGAACATCCACGCCGGAGCTGGATAAGCTGTTGGTGCTCAGCGAATGCTTCCACGTTACGCTGGATGAGCTGACCGGCGGAACACCGTGCGAAGCGGATACCGGATCGGTGCGGCGGACAAAGACGGACGGTTTCCGGCAGACAAAGCAGAAGGTCGGCATTGGCTTATGTGTGCTTGGCGCGGTCCTTCTGCTGGCGGTGGGCGCGGTCATGCTGGCTGTACCGGATGCTGCGGATCGGCTGAACGAGTCCTCTGCGGTCACGCTCAACGGCTCGGGGCTGTTGCTGGTGCTTTGCGTCCTTTTCATGGCGGCAGGTCTGGTGCTGATCCTCCGGAAAAAGTAAAAGGAGAAACTGCTATGAAAACATGGAGCATCGTATTTGCCGCGCTTGCCGTGCTGCTCTCCGACGTGATGTGCGCCGTGGTGGCGTACCTTTATCGGGATATGCTCTGCGGCATTGCGCACGACTGCTACAGCGCACCGGCCGGCGTTGCCTTTTTGTACGCGATCCCGTTCGCGGCGGGGATCATTATATGCGCGGCGCTAGCCTGTGTGCTCAAGAAAAAAGCATAAAAGAAAGACTCCGTCCGCCGGATGGAGTCTTTCTTTCCGTTATCCGATCCCGAACAGCCGTCTGCCGTTCTCGGCGGTCAGGCGGATCAGCTCGTCTGTGTCCAGACCCCGCAGCGCCGCGAGCTTTTCCGCGATATAGCGGACGCTGCGCGAGTCGTTGCGCGTACCGCGCACGGGGACGGGGGCCATATAGGGGCTGTCCGTTTCGAGCAGCATCCGGTCGAGCGGGCACTCGAGCGCGACCTCGACCGTTTTGCGGGCATTTTTGTAGGTCACGGGGCCGTCAAAGCCGAGATACCAGCCGCGCTTTAGAAGCTCGCGCGCCATCTCGACGCTGCCGGAGAAGCAGTGGAACACACCGCGCACAGCGGGAAATTCCTGCACGATGGCAAGACTGTCGGCGTGCGCCTCGCGGTCGTGCACGATGACGGGGAGGCCCAGCTCCTGCGCCAGCGCAAGCTGATCGCGCAGCACCCTCTGCTGAAGCTCTCGCGGCGGGTTCTGCTCCCAGTAGTAGTCCAGCCCGATCTCGCCGATGGCAACGACCTTCGGCTCCCGCGCCCACGCGCGGAGCGCGTCCAGACTGTCCTCCGTGTAGGGCGCGCAGTTCTCGGGATGCCAGCCGACGGCGGCGTAGACGTGCGGATAGGTCCGCGCCAGCTCCACCGCGCGGCGGGAGGAGCCCAAATCGCAGCCGGGGTCGAGGATCAGCCCCACGCCGTGTTCGGGCATGGAGGCGAGCAGCGTCTCACGGTCGGCGTCAAACGCCTCGTCGTCGTAGTGCGCGTGGGTGTCAAAAATCAAGCTCATAGGATGTCCTTTCTTTTTGTTAGAGGGGATGATCCTCGACAAAAGGGCAGTTTTACAAACGGTGTACAGCCTTGCTGCTGAAATAAAGCTTCCTATTGGCAGTTCGTGGGTCGAGGGGAAAGCGCCGAAGCGCCGCCGGTGGCGGAAAAAGCGAGGCGGTTTCGAGGAAGCGGCGCAATTGGCGCGCCCAAAGAGGCGCGGGAATTGCTTTGCCGCGACGGTGAAGAAGCCCCTCGTTGTCTCTGGGGTTCTAAAGGGGCTATCTCTCCGACCGAGAGATAGCCCCTTTGCTTCTATTTCAGCACAGCTTTGCGCCGGCGGGGATCTTATCGTCCACCATAATGAGGTTCAGGACCTCCTGCCCCTTCTCGGTGTGGGTGGCGGAGAGCAGCATACCGCAGCTCTCGAGCCCCATCATCTTACGCGGCGGCAGGTTGACGATGGCGACCAGCGTCTTGCCGACGAGCTGCTCCGGCTCGTACCACTTGTGGATGCCGGAGAGGATCTGGCGGTCGGTGCCGGTGCCGTCGTCGAGCGTGAAGCGCAGCAGCTTATCGCTCTTCTTCACGGCTTCGCAGGCCTTGACCTTGACGACGCGGAAGTCGGATCTGCAGAAGGTGTCGAAATCGACCTTCTCCTCCGTCAGAGGCTCGATCTCCAGCGCGGGGAGCGCGGCCTTCTTTTGCGCCTCCTGAATGGCCTCCAGCTCGGCGAGCGCCTTTTCCATGTCGATGCGCGGGAAGATGGCCTCGCCCTTGTGGACGGTGACGCTTGCGCTCAGGCGGCCCCATTCGGCGGCGCTGTCCCAATCGCGGCAGTCCGCCGCCGCGCCGAGGCGCGCGAAGATCTTCTCGCAGGAGGCGGGAATGAACGGCGTGAGCAGGATGGTGCAGATGCGGATGGCCTCGAGGAGGTTGTACATCACGCTGGCAAGGCGCGCGCGGTTGGCCTCGTCCTTGGCGAGCACCCACGGCGCGGTCTCGTCGATATACTTGTTCGCGCGCTGAATGACCTTGAAGATGGCCTCCAGACCGTTCTGGAACTGGAACTTCTCCATCTCGGCCTCGTACTTGCCGCGCAGGGCGGAGGCCGCCGCGATGAGATCGGCGTCGAACTCGCCCTCGGCGCGCTCGACGGGCAGCGTGCCGCCGAAATACTTCTCGACCATGGCGGTCGTGCGGGAAACGAGGTTTCCGAGGTCATTGGCAAGATCGACGTTGATGGTGTTGATGAGCAGCTCATTGCTGAAATTGCCGTCGGAGCCGAACGGGAAGGTACGCAGCAGGAAGAAACGCAGCGCGTCCACGCCGAAGCGCTCGGCAAGCACATAGGGATCGACGACATTGCCCTTGGATTTGCTCATCTTGCCGCCGTCCATGACGAGCCAGCCGTGGCCGTAGACGTGCTTGGGCAGCGGCATACCCATGCTCATGAGCATCGCGGGCCAGATGATGGAGTGGAAGCGGACGATCTCCTTGCCAACGAAGTGGACGTCGGCGGGCCAGAACTTATCGTAATCGTCGTACTTTTCGTTCATGAAGCCGAGAGCGGTGCAGTAGTTGAACAGCGCATCGACCCAGACATAGACGACGTGGCCGGGATCGAAGTCCACCGGAACGCCCCAGGTGAAGCTCGTGCGGGAAACGCACAGATCCTCAAGGCCGGGCTTGATGAAGTTGTTCACCATCTCGTTCACGCGGCTGGCGGGCTGGAGGAAATCCGTGTCCTCAAGCAGGTGCTGCACACGGTCGGCGTACTTGCTCAGCTTGAAGAAGTAGGCCTCCTCCTCGGCGTCCTCCACCTCACGCCCGCAGTCGGGGCACTTGCCGTCCACGAGCTGGCTCTCGGTCCAGAAGCTCTCGCAGGGCTTGCAGTATTTGCCGACGTACTTGCCCTTGTAGATGTCGCCGTTGTCGTGCATCTTCCTGAAGATCTTCTGGATGGCCTCGACGTGGTAATCGTCGGTGGTGCGGATGAAGCGGTCGTTGGAGATGTTCATCAGCTTCCACAGATCGAGGATGCCCTTCTCGCCGCAGACGATGTTGTCCACGAACTGCTGCGGGGTCACGCCCGCGGCCTTGGCCTTGTCCTCGATCTTCTGACCGTGCTCGTCCGTTCCGGTCAGGAACATCACGTCGTAGCCGGTCAGGCGCTTGTAGCGCGCCATCGCGTCGGTCGCCACCGTGCAGTAGGTGTGGCCGATGTGCAGCTTGTCCGACGGGTAGTAAATGGGCGTGGTGATATAGAATCGTTTCTGTTCCATGGGTATCTTCCTCTTTTCCTGCCCGCGCCGAATGAAAGCGGGGCATAAATTCTCTTTAGTTTAGCACATTTGAGGACATTTTTGCAAGAGGTACGGCGTTATTTGCGCGGGT
>OLSX01001530.1_pt1 | contig 21854 bp, 38 predicted proteins | sample 1673141 | NCBI WGS metagenome assembly OLSX01 (sample SAMEA3136759, study PRJEB25190) | human gut metagenome | biome: human gut; feature: human-associated habitat; material: faeces | place: Austria | collected 2013
TCTCCTCTATTTTTCTATTTTTCGTTTTGAAAAAAATATATCGCAATTCCTCGTAAATCGTTTTATTTTGCGTATTTAGGTCTGTTCCTTGTCATTATCCTAGAAATTACTTAAAATACAATACAAGGCAATCTGTGAGCTTACAGGGGTATTATATAGCAAGTGGTATCTAATCATCAACCAAACAAAAAAACCACTCGTTTGAGTGGCGTGTAATTGAAGAGTTCCTCACTTTCTATTTTATTAAATAATTTTGTTCGTTAATTGTTTTAATGGCTTCCTTAACTTGTTCAAGCTTACCAGTTATAACTAACTTTATTTCATCTTTATGTTCAGCATTCTTTTTACCTACTTTAAACAAGAACCAACTGTACAAGATGAATGACACAATATAAACAACGTAAACCATTTATACCTCTTCCATTTCTTTGTCAATTTCATCTAATTTTTTGAGCATTTCGTCATATTCTTCTTTGCTTAGTTTGCCCTCCTCTAATAAATCGTTCAAATCTTCGTTGATTGCTTTACGTCCCTCAATTCGTTCAGATTTTGATGACATACCACTCACAAAATCGTAAATCACTAACATTTCTTTTTCTCTTCTTTGTAATTCCATTTTTTACACCTCTTTCATTTCTTCAATTGTTTCCTCTGCTGTTCTATGCAAATCATAGTAGAAAACACCAGTATAATGTTCATCTTCTTGTTTGGTCCAAGTTTTATAGTTTGTTTTGTCCATGATTTCATTAACCATTTCAGAATGTTCATTTAAGTTTGTAACAAGAATATCAAGAGCTTTTACAGAGGGCTTATGAAATTTTGCTGTGAACTCGTACGCTTTAGCAGTATCTTGAAGCATACTGAATAAGTCCATATATTGAGCTATAGCATAAGCAGGTATTTTCTTTTCATCTGTTGGAAAATGTTCGTCTACTTTTTCATCATGTAATTTCAAAGTGTCGTTAAGCAATTCAATTTGGTTTTTAAGTTTCATTTTTTAGTTCCTCTTTCTTTTTTTATATTATTAATTATAGAGCTTTTATTTAAATTTGTCAAATTAAATTTATGTTACACTTGCATTCCTGTTAATTTGTTCAAGTATTTTGTTTTTCGGTCTATGTGGTACTCTAAGTTGTTCCCCCATCGTGTTTGAAGTGAAAGTTTTAGACATTCAATGATGTAACTTTTAAGCGTTCCGTTTCTGTTGACATCTTCTAAAGTATAGAAGTATTTTCCTTGCGTTCCCTCACTTGCATTGTATTCATTAAGTTCAAAGATTTCATTTTCGGCAAATGCTTCAAGTTCTTCTTTTTTCAAGTTATTAAAACCGCTAGAGAATCGGATAAAGTTCAATGTTTTATCGTTAATCATAGTAATTACCTCTTAATTTTATAATATTTGTGTTGTCTGTGATTGTATTGGCATAAATATAATGCTCATCGCTCAAGAGTTGTACAGCTCTGTATAAGCTATTTTCTGTTTCTTCGGTACAAATTACCATAAGTTCTACTTCAAGCGTTCTAAACGTCTGATAAATGGCTGAATTGTTGCTTACTTGACTAACAATAGGGTGTATTTCAGCAAACATCACGCCAGTTGGTTCTCTTTCATAGTCCAAACTAACGGTAAAACCTAACTCTTCTAGGAACTCTTTGATGTCTAGCTTTTTATTTTGTAAGTTAATCATTTCGTCCCCCTTTATAAGTATCTAGTAACCATTCTAAACGATTGAAGAACCATTCTGAACGTCCCTCTTCACTAAAATATTCAATGTTTTGGACGTTTTGTTTTTTAATAAAGTTATATAGTGCTGTTTCGTTAATATCTATAAACGCGTTACCATTGATAAATTCAAGCATTTCAACAATTTTATCAGCCAAATTAGCTTTTTCGGCAAACTTTTCAGCCTTACGAACTTTAGGAGTGTCAATATTTTCGTTACGTACCAAACGCAAGAAATAAGATTGTTCAGGTAACATGTTTAACTTTCCTAGCGTGTTAATAATAATCATATCAGCCACTTCACGGTTAATTACTTCGTCTTTTTCAAAGTTTAGACCGTATTTTTTGTTTGTGTTACGTTGGTAATTGTTGATGTGTTGTTTTACCTCTAGCATATCATGGATAAGTTCCAAAGTGATAATTGGTGCATTTTTTAAAAAAGTGAGTTTTTCTTTACTGATTTTCATAGTTTGTATGTATTCCTTTCGATTAATTCCATTAAGTTAGTAAAATCAACGGCAAACAGAGGGGGAACAAGTTCTCTCACAAGTTCCTTTGCTTCCTCTACTAGTCCTTGTAGACTTAATTTATCTACTTCATCAAGTATCATTTCATAGTCATATCCCATAAGTGAACCCCTTTAGAACGGTAATTGTTCATCAGGAATATCAACAGCACCACCACCAAATAAGTCAACCGTATTGTTTTGTGGTTCGTTATTATCACGGTTTAAGTTAAACTCTGGTGTAACTTTAGCAAATGAAGCGTTGTAATAAGTTTTGTCGCCTTTTGTTTCGGCTTTAATTTGGTCAATAAATACTGTTACGATGTCGCCATAGTTTACGCTATCAGGTAACCAAATACCCCCGATATAATGTTCAAATGGATATGCTTTAAATGATAGGACTTTTTTAGTTCCTTTTGCTGTTTCAACTTGTTTTGTGTTAATTTCGTTTACTTTCAAAGTTTCAATAATTTTCATTTTTTTGTTTCCCTCTCTTTATTTGATAGTTTAATTATAACGTGTTTGCTTTCTTTTGTCAAGTATTAAGCATTCATGTTTACTTTTCCTTGTTTGCAAAGTTCGTTTGCACGGTCGCTTGACATTTCTTTATTTGCTACCATTTTTTTCAAGTCGCTTAGTTTGTATTGATAGTTCGCTTTTGGTCGTGGCTTAGGTTGTGTAACGTTATTTTGCCCTTTGTTTGTACTATCTGCGTCTTTGGTATCATCTAATTTCAACGCTTGACCGTAAGCATATTTACTTGCGTATGATTGACTAGCCCCAGTAGCTTGAGCCTTGTCCATACCTTTCTTATTGACGTCAATGACTGCCCAACCGTCGCCACTTGTAACGTCGTTAGGGTCATCAGGGTCAAAAATCTCAACATGGACATGTAACATCAGTTCGTTGTTCATTTCAAACATTTCTGTTTCTGCTTTTTCCATTAGCCCATACTTTAATAACAGAGGTTTCAAAGCCGTTTGAATATCCTCGTTGTTTCGGAAATTATATTTACCGTAGCTATTGTATTGACTTTTTGGTACTTCAATTTCATTGATTAATTTTAGGACTTTGCTTTCCATTATAGGCCCACTCCTTTATTTACATGTTTTTTATACATTTTCCACAACCATTTAAAGAACCCTCTGATGTATCTACCAAGTTCTTCGGCTACATTTTCAACGACTTTAAACGCAAGCCAAATAAATAGAATTGTTAAAAGTAAAGTCAACATTATTTAATACCTCCAATGTATTCATGTATTTGTTTTAATTGTTCTTTGCTATCTTTTTGCGTGTATTTTCCTTTCCTGCCTGTTTTTGTTTTCTTTTCAGGAGGTGGAAAACCTTTGCTATTAAAGTATTGTCTAGCGTACTCAAAGAATGTTAGTGCATTAGTATAGTTATGTTCCCCTAGCATTTTATGATATTCTAAGCTAGTTTCACGCCATTTATTGAAGTCGTCCCAGTTCAGAATCATAATTTACCTCTTTCACAAACCAACCATTTAAAGGCTTATCTTTATTCAGCCATAAATCTAAATAAGCAACTGTAATATTAAAATGGTTCGCTAGTTGTTCTTTAGTATGAAACCACATAAACGTTTGTCTATTGAATGCTACGAATTTCATCATTTTCTTTCATTTCCTTTCTTTTTTCGAGTTCTTCAAGTTCTGCTTTTCTTCCTTTAAACTTTTCAAATATTGATTTTTGAAGTGCCACCCAGTCTTCTGCTTCAGACCGCTCAAAACCCATTTTAACAGCCATTTCGATATAATCGTTATATTTGCCCATGTCTTTTTCATACGGTTCGTTTGGTTTCTTTCCTGCCCTTACAGCGTACTTCAAAGCGTTTGTTAAAGCAAAACCTTGACCAGTTGTGAAGTTATATTGCCAAAATTTTAAGTCCCATTCAGAACCCCAAATCAAAAACTCCTCTAATTGAATACCTTGTTCATTTGCATAATAATCTTGCGCCATTATCTTTCAACCTCCAGAATTTTTTTCCATTTTCATCAAATACAATTGCTTTTACAATCATTGATGTGACATTCATGTCTTCTCTAATATATTCAACAGCTGTACGTAATTTTTTCACGCTATAAGTCCAATAATCAGAGCCGTCTTCTGATAAATAAGTTACTACAATCATTTTTGTTTCCTCTCTTAACTTGATGATTTAATTATATCAAAAAAATTTACTTTGTTGGTTACAATTATATTTCTTTTTTAGATAAATCATATTTCATCATTATGTATTCTTTGTAACATTCTTCAGAACAGAACAATTTTTTAGCATTGCATTGTTTGCCACACATTTTACACTCCCCACCCTCTGCGATGAAATGAATATTTTGTACTCCCCATTCATCACACCAAAATTCTAGCGTGTTATTTGCTTGCTGTTCGTCCATACCTAAATTATCTACCATATATTTAAAGCATAAAGACAATTTAGCTTCAAACTTACTTAGATGTTCTTGCATGAAGTCATATACTTCTGTTACATCAGATTTTGACTTTCTGAACTCCTCTAATTGTTCTAGGTCTGTCAATCGTGGCGGATATTCTCTTTTTGTTCCGTCGTCATAATAATATACTACTTTTTCAATTGCCATTATTTGATACCTCTTTCTTTGATTTTGTTTGCTACTACTTTGTAGTATATTCTTGTTTCATTGACAAACATTTCATCTACTTTACTTTCTTTTTGACGTTTACCTTTTTGTTCTAATCTATCTAATAAACTAACAAGACCTTTTGCTGTGAAGTTTTCAATGAAGCGTGTTACTTCTTCTTTTTTGTCCGCTTTAACGCCTGTTAAACGCTCATAGAGAACGATTAAGACATCTAGCATAGAAATGTCCTCCATTTGTTTATAATAGCTATAAACGCTATTTAAAAGCCCTAGGAGCATATCTTTTTCGATATCTGTTACTGGTTCTTTTTGTTGAAGTCTTACAACTATTTTATTAAGTGTTTCAAGTGCAATTTTCATTTGTTCAGTTCCTTTTCTAGTTTATTTAATTCTAGCATATTTCTTTTGAAAAATCTACTACTTTGTTCAGCTTTTATGAGATTGCCACATTCTAAGTATCGTTTAATTCTTTTAGCGTCTATAACCATTAAATCAAAATAGTTTCTAGCCCAACGTTCTTTGTTTTCTCTTTCTAGTTTATCCATTTGTTACCTCTCTTAACTTGATAACTTAATTATACAGAAGAAAAACCGCAATGTCAAAGACAAAACGGTTAATCGTTAATTTCTTTTAGTTTTCCTTTTTGTTGCAATGCTGTTAAAAGACTTTCGGCTTCGTTTTTTGTTTCCTCGTATTCTTCCCCCTCTTTTTGTTCCTCTTCTAGTATCTCTTTTGGTTTGTTTCCTGTGGGGTCTATGATTTGAAATTGTTCCCCTACATAACCAAGACAAACCTCTTTGTCATAAGCATAGTTACGAGCTTCAACAGTTAAAATTGAGTATTTACTATTTTTTCCCATTTTAGGGCTTAGACACAAACAGAACTCAAACCATGCACCAATTGCTGAACTACCTAAAGCGTGGGTACTTCTAACTCTAAAAGACTTTTCTTCTAACGATTGATTATTCGTGTCTTTTCTAGCGTGAGCAATTAATAAAAACGTTACATCGTTTAAAAGTAACTTCAACCGTGTTATGTTATTCAGCACGTCATTCATACTTGACATGTCGTTTAGAGTGTTTCTATCTGTCAGCATGTCTTTTAAGTTATCCAATATAACAAACTTAATATTATTCTCTTTGATAAACTTATAAAGTCCGTTCATGTGGTTTGTATTATCTAGCTTAAAAATTCCCCCAGTAATGAAATGTAAATTGTCAGGAACATCGTTATAAGCCTTTAACCGTTGATGTAACACAAAGTCAGTATCTTCATTGTCAATTATAAGCACGTTCGCTTTTTTAGTTTTAAAATAACCAAAGGGGACGCCTTTAGCTACACTCAAAGCCATTTGTAAAGTTGTGGAACTCTTAAAAGATTTTTGCGGTGCAATTGTCAAACCTGCCTGACCTCGTGGAATTAAGTGTTCTATCAGCCATTCATTACCACTTTTAAAGTCTTCTTTTTCTTGTAATTCCTTGGCTGTTATAACACGTTCAAACAAGTCTTGCATTTTAATACACCGCCTTTACCTTGTAATCTAAAAAGATTCCATTCTTTCCAGTATAAGCCATGAAGTCATAATCAGGGTAAATGTTTCTTAATTTAATTACCCAGTATTCAGCACGTTTGACCTGCCATTTAAAATTCTTTGCTTTTAAAATATCTTTGTTAATTGCTTTTAAATCATCATTAATTGTCATTTGAAAAACCTCCATAGTGTAATAGCAAGAGCGATTATAAGTAAAAAGTCAACTATAAAAATAAACGATAAAATTATAGTAACAAAAGTTGCTAAAATTGTCAATCTTTATACCCTCCGTTTATTAATTCAATTAAACCTAAAATAAAGTTACCTAGGCAACATAAGAACCAAACTCCAAACAACGAGCTGTCAACACTTGCCACAATTCCAAACATAGCTGACATTATCCAATAAACAACAAACATATTCAAATACCTCTTTCTTTTTATCTATGCTTTAATTATAGCCGAAATTATATTACAATTCAAGCTATCAAATATTTCTTTTTTATTACCTTGCTAAAGGGTATAGTTATCCACGCAAACGCAAGTTTTTATCCCCCCCTCTTGAACTAATCAATCTGTCAGCGCTAGTAACTCAATTAGTCCTCACATCAATTTGGCTATGATGAACACCCAAGCGGTAACTTCTTATTTAACTTTGCCTATGTTGGGGGAATGTTTAGAACTTGCTTCCAGTGACATCACACAGGGCTACCGCTTTGCCTAATTCATTACTTGCGCCTTATTCAGTACGGTTTTCATATACTCACTTTCTAAGACATCAGACAAGACTTAGACGTATTCGATTTTTATATATATTTATTATAACATACGTTTTTTCAAAATCAAGCAAAAAGATTAGGGTCAAAAGCAGAAGAATCGCTCAACCACGCTGATAGTAGGTATTATATTATTTTTTGGTTACAAATTATTTAATCAAATTGTAAACTATCTAAATATTTTGTTGGTATAATAAAAGTTATAACTGAAAATTGGTATGCTATAATGATAACATAATAAACGAGGGAGGTAAAAAGCATGGCAGAAAAAAACATCTATTTTGTTAATGACGAAGTAGAACTAAAACAAGTGTTAGAGTTTATTGATAAAACTGACTATGGCGTTAACATTGACAAAACAAGCAAAGATGTTTATGCGGTCGTGACTTCTTATAGCCTACCCATTTAAGAGGATAGAAATGAAGAAAATTTTAGCTATTGATTTTAGTACCGCTAGTAAGAAAGATGAGGGTACAGGGTACGCTTTTAGAAAAGACGGTCAATTGTATGTCGGTTCTATTAAAGCGTACAACTCAAAAAAGAACGCTTGGGAACGTACTTTTGACATTGTAAACGCAATAAAAGATATTATTGATGAGTTTGATTTGAAAGGTTATCATCTAGCTATTGAAACTCCTATTATGGGTAGAAACCGAAAACACAGTATTACATTGGCTAATTGTAATGGCTATTTTATCGGTGCGATTGACGGTTTAGTAAATGGCTATACTTTCATAGATAACTCTAAATGGTGTAGCTATCATTTAATTTCAGGCAAACGAGAACAACGCAAAGAAGAAAGTCTTGAACTTTTAAAAGTGACTGGTTTAGTTGATTCTGATTGCAAAGACGATAACATGGCAGACGCTTATAACATCTTGACATATTGCGAACACTTGGGTTAGTTGTTCCCTTATAAAAAACAATAATCAAAAATGGAGGTGGTAAAAATCAAGATATCACAAAACGGTTTGAACTTGATTAAAGAGTTCGAGGGTTGCCGATTGACTGCTTATAAACCAGTACCGTGGGAACAAATGTACACAATCGGTTGGGGACATTATGGAGTAACTGAAGGTACGACTTGGACACAATCGCAAGCTGATAGTCAGCTAGAAATTGATTTGAATAATAAGTATGCACCTATGGTTGACACTTACGTAAAAGGCAAAGCAAATCAAAATGAATTTGACGCTTTGGTTTCATTGGCTTATAATTGCGGTAATGTTTTTGTTGCTGACGGTTGGGCAGAGTTCTCACACGCTTATTGTGCTTCAATGATACCGAAGTATCGTAATGCAGGCGGTCAAGTGTTACAAGGCTTAGTACGACGCAGACAGGCAGAACTTGACTTATTTAATAAACCAGTTACTGGTAATTCAAACCAAAATAATCAAACAGGAGGAATGATTAAAATGTACCTTATTCAAGGACTAGACAATTCAGGCAAAGTTAAACATTGGTATGTTTCGGACGGTGTAAGTGTTCGCCATATTCGAACAATGCGTATGTTGGAAAATTATCAAAACAAATGGGCTAAACTTAATTTGCCAGTTGATACAATGTATATTGCAGAAATTGAAAAAGAATTTGGTCGCAAGATTGACATTGATTCAGGAGAAATCAAATAGGAGAAGTAAATGAGCTTATTTAATCTATCACGCAGAGCGGAAGATGTGAGCTTTTCAACTTTCACAGTCCAAGATCCTACAACTGATTTGTTACTAGGTAAACTCTTGGGCTTAGTTTCCTATTTTGATAATGTTGATTATTCTGAAGCGTCCAAACTAGAAGATTTATTTTATTGGGCTTTACAAGGTCAAGAAGTATATCGTGTTTGGTATGGTGGGTTCAAGTATTACGCTCAAAGAGTGAATGCAGACCAGTTTAACATTATAGTTAGAGAACCAAATCGCAGACAGGTCACTATTAGAACAAGCGATTATGAAATGTTGCTAAACCCTTTCTATGGTGCTAACCCACAACGGTTTGGTGTAATGTTTGGAATGGCTAGTAATGGCATTGGTAGACGTCTTGATTCACAGGCTCAAATAAAAATCTATTGGAAAACTAAAGTTTCTAGTGGTTTAAAAGAAGTTTGGGAAAGAATTCGTGAACGTTTAACGCAACAGCAACAACTTGCAAGAGAGTTCAATGGTGTATCTGTTATTGGTTCAGATGATGATATCAAACAGATCCAGCCTGATTATAGTGGTTCACTACAAAATGACGCAAATCTTGCACTCGAAATTGCTTTGAGTGAATACGGAATACCAAGGGAATTGTTATATGGACAAAGTAATGAAGTTACTATCATCGCTTTCGCAATTCAAAAAGTGTTACCGCTACTAAAACAACATGATAAGAACATTGTTTTCAATCAAGAAAACTTTGTAGCTTATATATCAACAACAGCCAAGGGAGGAAATATTGAAAGTAAAAGCAGTAAGAGGGATAGCAAACCCTCTGGGAACAATTGATTCTCACGGTACGGTTATTGAGTCAATTGCTAACGCAGGCGACGGAGTAGATATCCTAAACCGCCACAGAGAAAAAATCGGTTCAGGGTTCGTACATCTTGAGGGGGACAATGTAATCTTGACAGGTTACGTTGATGAAGAACAATACACAGCCGAAAAGATTGAGGAAACAGGCTTGTCAGTTGGCTTCAATGCTAACGGTGTCAAAGCTCGTGAACTTGACGGAGTAGGCTACTACAAAGATGTTACAATTACGGAGGTGTCACTAACTCCGTTACCAAGTAATAAAGGTGCTAAAGTGACAAAAGTAAGAGAAGAAGAAAAAGGAGAACAAGAAAAAATGGGTGCAAACGAAACGCAAGAAATCATGAAACAAGCGATTGAAGCAGGTGTAAAAGTTCGAGAACTTGAAGCTAAAGTAACAGAGCTTAATAAAGAACGTGAAGAACTTAAAAAAGAACGTGAAGCGGGTATTCCTAGCGAAAAACCTCAAGACGTAGAAATTAAATTTATGCGTGAACTTGGTGGAAAAATGGCTGAAATGCCAGAACAAGGTTTCTTGCGTGAATTTGCTAATGGTGCAGATTTGAATGTCGTAAACTCTCTAGGGTCTATCACTTCAAAATATGCTCGTAAGTCAGGTATCTATGACGGTGCTATGAAAGCACGTTTCCAAGGTTTGACACTTGCAGAGGACGGTGTAGATGATACTTTCTTACAAGGTACTTTCAAAGCAGGTACAGACAAAAACAAAGCTCAAACAGCTACAAAACGTTCACTACGTCCACAAATGGCTGAAGCATACTTGCAAATGGATAAAGCAACTGTGCGTGGTGTAAATGATTCAGGTGCGTTATCTGAATATGTAATGTCTGAAATGGTAAACCGTGTTATTCAAAAAGTGGAATACAATATGATTCTTGGTTCTGCTGACGGTTCTAACGGTTTCTATGGTTTGAAAACTGCCACAGACGGTTGGACAAAACAAATCGAGTATACAGACTTGTTTGAGGGTATTACTGACGCAGTTGCTGAATGCTCAATTTCTGACGCAATCACAATTGTTATGAGTCCACAAACTTTTGCAGAGTTGCGTAAAGCTAAAGGAACAGACGGACACTCACGATTCAACGAGTTGGCAACAAAAGCTCAAATTGCTCAATCGTTTGGGGCAGTTAATCTTGAAACACGTGTCTGGGTGCCTAAAGACGAAGTAGCGGTATACAATCACGACGAGTACGTACTTATCGGAGATTTGAACATGGAAAACTACAACGACTTTGACCTACGTTATAACGTGGAACAGTGGCTTTCTGAAACTCTTGTGGGTGGTTCTATCCGTGGTAAAAACCGTTCAGCATACCTAAAAAAAAAGGGTAGTTTAGGTGCCTAAATAAGAAAGGGAGTAAATAATGGCTGAATTTAATATTACAGACCGTTATGTTCAACAAATCGAGAATGTGATAAATGGGGGGGAGATTGGCGATAAGTTCCCTCTCTTGTCACGTATCCCTAAAGTTGGGGCAGATTTGTTGCAGTCGGTCAATCTAACAGGCTTTCCTGAAGCTAAAGAGCAAGGACAAACAGGTAGCGTGTTAAGCGTAAATGAAGAAACTTATAAAATTCTTACCCCTCGTGGTTTTGGTTTTGGTATTAATCTTTCTGATTCAGGGAATTTAACTGCTGACGGTGTACAAAGTGCATTGAATACAGTACTATATACTTTATATCAAACTATAGAAAGTCATTTAATTTGGGGAGGAGTTCATAGCTCAATTGCTTCAAGTTCAATTGTTGGGGCTATCAAACAGAAAGCAACTGCTGATAAGTTTTCACAGTCAGGCGACGACGTTCTTCTTGTAAAAGAAAATGATTTCACACCAGTTGTTAATGGAGTAACTAAAATTGAAACTTTGAGCTTTAAGCACTATAATGACGGAGGGGATAACACTTTTGACAAGGTGCTTATTAACCCTTACAAGGGCATTTTAGCAGGGGACTTGGTACCAGAATTTAATGTGACTAAAGACGTTCGTCATAATAAAGTACAAGTATATGGTACTATTACCGTTTGCGGTGGTTTCCTCAAAGACGGTGCTATTAAAGTTTGGAAGTAGTAGGAGGATAAAAATAAATGGCATATACATCAAAAAATGAATTAACCCACGGTCTAGGGTATGGGGTAGTGTTCCTAGACCCAACAGGGCTAAAAGCAGGTATTCCAATCGCAGGGTTGCGTGCTGTTGAAGCAGAGAACAGCCAAGAAAACACAAACTTTTATGCAGGGTTTAACGCTCCTTATCGTACAATCGCAGGTGCTAAAAATACACAAATTACAGTTAAGTCTTATGATTTACCTTACGAATTTGCAGTTCACGCTCTAGGGTTTGCCCAATGGTTTGCGTTCTTAATTGACGACGTAAGAAGTTATAAACCTTATGGCTTCGCTTATGCTGAACGTTATCGTGACGATGACGGAACAGGGTACAAAGCTACATTCTATCCAAGCGTTCAGGCTACAACACCAAGTGACACAGCGGAAGCGGACGAAGAAAGTCCAACTGGTAAAGAGTACGAACACACAGCAACGGTCACAACTAGTGATTTTATAATTGAGGGGGAAAAACGCTTGTTTGTAAAATTCAAAGTGTCTGACAAAGACTTAGCAACTGGCACAAATGGACAAGCCTTAGCTTTCAAAAAGTTGTTCAATGAACTCAAACCGCTCACAAGTGAAGACATCAAGGCGTAATTTTTAAGAGTGGAGGGCTTGGAATTAATAGTTCCCACTCTTTTATTTTAATTTATAAGGAGAACAGAAATGAAGAAAGAAGATTTTAAATTTGACTTTAAAGCATTAGAACGTATGGAAGATAATGGCATTTACTTTGGAGATTTGAATGAACGTGACTATCACAGCTTGGCATTGTTCTTTTGGGCTTGTTCGCCACAGTATACACTAGATGAAATTCTAGGGGCTTTAATTGGTGGACTTTTACCTGTCACAGTTGCTGAACTTATGGAGCAATTAGTAGACGAAACAAAAAAAGCGATAGCACTAACAACGAAGAAATAGGGGAAAACGCAAGAATTACAACACTTGCAATTGTTAGTGCTATGACAGTTTTCAGAGTTCCCTATGAGGTGTACAGTCATAGACCTTTAGGGTGGACGCTTAAATTAATTTCAACGTTGACACCTAAAGAGAAGAAGAAAACAACCGCAGATGAATTAAACAAATCGGAACACGTAGAGGTAGAACTATGGCAACCACCAACAAAGTCACAGGACTAGAAAAGTTCACAGAGAAACAGCTTAAGCAGGTCTGGTTAGAAATGGTTGATAGTTTCAATTCTAATCAGAATACAGTCAAGCGGAGTTATAAGAGTTCATTGGGTGGAAATTTCTCACGTTACCCTGTTAAGTTTGATACTAAGAAAATTAATAAGCAAGTAACACGTTCGTACGGTTCACTAAAAAGCGGAAACATTGGTATCGTCAATGGTTTTAAAGCTAAAGACGAAAGTTGGAGAATGCTCAATGTCTTGCTTCATGACCGCCACTTACACCAACGTTATGGACAGACATTAGTTAGAGCCACCCACGAAATGGACGATAAAACTAAAAACATTAAGCGTAAGTTAAGGAGTATAACAAACAATGGCTAAAGAAAAATATGTCATTCAGGCAGAACTGGACACTAAGGGCGTTTTAAGTAGTGCTAGAGAAGTTCAAAGAGAAATCAATAATATTGGTCGTCTAGCTAAAGAAACGAACAAGAACGCTCAAATAACAGGTTCTGTGACTATGAAAGACAAAGGTATTAAAGAAACACAAAGAGCTTTAAACCTTGCTAAACAGAACGTTGATAATTTAACAAAGGCACTTGCAAATGCTAAGATGTCAGGTGCTACACAAAAACAAGTACAGGCATTAGAAAGCCAGTTGATAAAGGCACAAACTCAAGCGACTAGACTAAGCACAGAACTTTCAAAGATTGATTCGAACAAGAAGTTCAGCTTTTCAGGTGCGTTTGATAGTGTCAAAAGTTATGGTTCTAACATGCTTTCAACTTTCTCAAAAATTGGGAACGTTATAGGCGGAGTTAATGCAGGAATTGGGCTTGTTACTGGTGCGGTTTCAACTGCTACTGGTTATATTGGCGGTTTTGCTAACAACTTGATGACTACTTATGACCGTCAAATTCAAGCACAAAAGAGCTTATCAGCTACTTTGGCAGACGGTGCAGAGGGTTACAAACGTTTTAATTCATACATTGATTCAGGTAGTGAACTTCTAAAATCACAACGCAATGACTTGAATGAGTTAGGTTCTACCATTTCAGGTTATACTAGTCTAACAGGCGACCAAGCATTTAAAATTGTTAATTCAATTAATGCCGTAGGGGACAGTCTAGGGCTATCAATGGACACACAGAAACAATTCTCTTATGGTTTGGCTCAAGCGTTAGGTTCAGGAGTTTTGCACGCTCAAGACTTCAACCAAATCATGCAATCGGCTTTGGGTGCACAGTTCCGTGATATGTTGATTCAAGCATACAACGAAATTAACCATACTAGCATAGGTATGGGAGAGTTCAAGCAAGCTATGGAAAATGGTGCAATCGGTACAGATGTAATGAACCGTGCCTTGGAATTGTTCCAACAGAAAGGGAATGAACTAGTTGCTTCGGGTCCTAGCACTTGGGGACAAATTAGAGAAATGATTTCTAACGGTTTCAATACAAGTGCTTTGGACGGTTTCCGTAAAGGTCTAGGGGATACAGGCATTGACATGAGTAACTTAGGAAACAATGCTACAACAATGGCAAGCACTATCGGTAGTCAGTTAGGTCAAATGGCAGGTAAAGCAGTTGGGGCATTAACGCAAATCATTGACAAAAACCATGATGGTAAAGTGTCACAAGATGAAATGAAAAACGCAGTTAATGACGCAAAAAACGCAGTCAACAACTTCTTTAACAAAATCAATTTCACTTCTATTGGTAGTTTCTTAGGTAAAGTTGGTTCAGCTATTAGTTCGTTAAGAGATTTGTACAATTGGGCAAATAATGCTTATAGTGCCGTTCAAAGTGCATTGAGCCTTTCACGTAGCGTTGGTGGTAATACTGGTTTACTTGGTAAAGCATTAGGGTTCAGAAAGAACAGTACATGGGGAGATATCTTTAGTGATTTTCATTGGCTAACAAGTAATATTGACCCTCTTGGAATTAAAGAACCTACCTCACTAGGTCAAAAAATTCTAGGTTCAAGAAATGGACAGTTACCGCTAGACTTACAATTCTTTGCAGGTGGTCGTGAAGCAATCAGCAAAGCAGTCAATGCGGTCCAACCTTATGCACGAGCAACAAAAGGAACAACGGCAACATCTAGCATTGGAACACAAGATAATTCACAACAAGACATCAAAATCTATGTACAATCTAGTGCAGATGGTCGTAGAATTGCGAACGAAATTTATAACAAGCTAGAAAGAAATGGAGTAAAACTAAACAAGCGTTGATTTATACTAAAAGTAAATTATACAATAACCCTAGGTGGGTAAAAAAGGCACGCGAAGAAAAGAACAGGGTAGGACATTGTGAAAAGTGTTGGAGTACAGAGCATTTAATTTGCCACCACGTTATACCACTACAATGGCAAAATGACATGTTAGAGGTCAACGACTTTGACAAAGAAGTGATAAACGTACCTACCGAAGTTCTTTGTCATAAATGCCACCAAGGAATGGAACGAAGCGGAGATTTTATTGACTATGCTAGAATTATAGCGGAGGGCTTAATATAAGGAGATAAGAAAATGAGTTTAATTCAGGACTGGATAGGTCAAGACAAAGATAACGGCGAAATGATTAAGCTACTAAAGAAAAAAGTGGCTAAAATCGAGCATGAAATAGACTACAAAAAGGCAGAAAAAATCTTTAATTTCATTGAGGAATTTATGACTTTGCCTAATAACGAACGTTTTAAAATCATACCATATCATAAGGCTGTGCTTACTTTGATGTATTGCACTCCTTACCAAATTGATGAATTTGTTGTAATTATAGGACGTTCAAACGCTAAATCTATTCTTGATGTCATGATAGCCTTAATTGAACTCTTTTTGTTTCCTAAGCCTAATAGTGTTATAGCTTTAATGGCTACCAAAAAGGACCAAGCAGAAAAAATCTTGATGAAGCATTTTAGAGCTATGGGAAACTGTCAAGGTACTATCATCAATAAGTTTAAAAACCAGTTCAAACTAAATAAAGAACAGATACTTGTAAAAGAAAATTCAATTCTAAAAAGCAAAGGCACAGAGATTTCTATCTATGCAAGTAATGAGGATACGCTAGACGGTGGACGTGAACAACTTGTTATCATAGACGAGTTTGGTGCGTTTAAAAAGAACCCTCTTATCACTATTAGACAAGGGCTAAGAAAAAATAAGGGTACGCTTTTTATTTCAACTACAAACAACGTTATTCGTGGCGGTGCTTATGATGACGAGCTTGAAAGTTGGAAAGAATGGGTAAAAGATGACGATTTCAGTCATTGGGTTTTCTATTATGCTTTAGATGATTATGACGAAGTAAAAGACAGTTCTAAATACATTAAAGCAAACCCCGCTTTGGGCTACACTTTAACACTTGAGGACATTCAAAAAGACTTCATAGGTGCAATTGGTAACCCTGTGAAAATGGCTAAAATTATCACTAAACGCTTTAATTTGTCTATGACTGACAGCACTACAATCTTTACAAAACAAATTGTAGATAAGTGCCTAGTGCCACCATTAGACTTTGAGGGTCGCTTAGTTGCTATCGGTTCAGATTTTTCAGTTCGTGGCGATGTTTGGGGTACTGTGATAGGTTACAGAGAAAACGGACACTATTATTTTAAAGCTATTCCTATCATGCCAGAGAGTGCAGAAGATAAATTTAAACACTTAGGGGAAACAATAACACACGAGGGCATAAATAACATGTCAGATGAAGCATGGGACGCTTTTATGAGTGCTATGAACGGTAGTGTTCCGATTGCGTTGAATTATGACCCTAACTATGCTAAGAATTTCATTGATAAATTCGAGCAGACTTATGACATTGAATTTTATAACAAAGTAATGCAGAACAGTTTCAAACTATCAAATACCCTTGAAGCCACTCAAAAGCTCATGGAGGAGGGTAAAATTCATTTTGATAGTAAATTACTAGCGGTGCATTTAATGAACGCAGAAACGAAAATAAACGATTTTGGGCTTATGCGTATTATTAAAAAAGGCTACACAGATAAGATTGATTTGGCTGACGCTTTAATCAACTTGATGTGGTGGTTCTTAGAAAGTGAAGAAAGTGAGGACTATTTCATTTAATGGCTATGACAGAAGAAGAAAATCAAAAAATGCTAGAAGCATTAAAAACCCTAGCTTTTGGAGGAAAAGAAACAAAGACAGTTATCCAATACAAAAACAACGCAAACGGACGAAAGACAGAAACAGGGCGAACAGTTACAGAAGTCAATAAACTGCCAGACCGTTCAGCATTGTTAAAATTAATGGAGATTGAGGGCGTTTATATTGACGCAAACGTGAAACTTAAACAACAAAAAGTGGACGAAGTAAGCACAGAAAAAGAACTAGTAGACTTAGTGGAGGGCTTGGCAATTGAATAAAGCATATACTTGGAACGAAAAAACAGGGCTAGACTTTTGTAGAGAGTTGCCACAATGGAACTTGTTGACACGTTCAAACCTTAGATTTTTAACAGGCGACACTTCGGAAGAACCTGACAAATTTGACCCTGGTCATTATTTTAAACTGAACGCTTTAAGCGAAGTAGACAGAACTAGCCAGTTCCCTAATGATTGGCACAGACCTTATAGCTTAGGAATTAGACTTTACAACCCTAAAAACGCTAGTGGAACATGGGGGTGGACTTATTGGACACATTGGGAAAAATTACCAGTTAAGCCTAACCTCACACAAGGCAAAAAAATGGGTGTATCAATGCGTTTAGCTAACTTTGGTAGAAAACCATTAGACTTTAATTTAAAACTATTATACGGTAATACTTCGGCTTCTGTGGGTACTTATAAAGTTGAGCCGTGGCAATACGTTTTTGTTAGTGAGTTAGTTACGCTACAAACTACGGAAACGGCTAAAAACTTAGGTTTGACTGTTGAACTTGACAGTACAGGGCAAGAAGAACAAATCGGCTTGTTTTTCCCTAAGATTGAAATGGACAAGGTAACACCATACGTTACAACAGAAGAAGAATATAACTATTTTAAGAGCCAAGACATGGCAGATTCACGATCTGTTTACACAGGGTATTCTGATTCAGATAGTAACGATTTTAGAGATTATGTTTGGGGTGGACAACTGAACGATGAAAATTATGAGCTATTTGGCGGAGATACAAAACAGAATGCGGTATGGTGCTATTGTCGTCCTCTTAATCAACGTGTATTGATTGGAATTGATTCTGATACGTATACAAACGCAAGTGGTAGAACAGTTAATTTTCACGTTTTAAACGGTTCTAAGAGTGTGTTTGATATGACAGGTAACACTTTATATCCTGAACAGTTTCAAGACGACAGACAAGCGTTTGACGGAGTGGGGAACGATTGGGCAACAATACAAGAACCGTTGTATGTGGTAGACCAAAACACGGCAATTGACCCAGTAGCAGGAGAAATGGCGAACGTAGTAATAGAGGGTTACCACTATCAGCAAGCCACTCAAGGTTATAGAGTTGATGAAATTCCACGTTCAGCAATTTTAAACGTTGGTTACTCTTTAGGTTCTTACTATGTGAATGAAGATTCTAACAAAGAAGTTGAAGTTATGCGTTCAAGGGTTGGTGTAACACCACCGCAAGTATTTGGAGAGCCAAGTTATAGCAGTATGAACGACTGGATGACTACATACGGACTACCAAACGGCTTCATCATGCGACCTTGGAAAGTCAGAATGGTAGACACAGAAACGAACTTGACTAAAATCAAGGGTATTTCAATCGGTTGGAATGTTTCTTTGTTTCAAAAATTTCTAGCAACAGACCATGTGACAGAGGACTGGTTCAGAGATTACGACAACAAACGTACTAAGGCAATTCCTGACCGTGTTTTGTTCATCAATGAAAAACAAAAAAGAGCATGGCTTTATAAGTACAACCCTACCAAATCAGCATGGGAACGTTCGGTAGAATACACCATACCAGCAAGTGACACGGCACTATTAAAGTCTTGGACCATTGTACCAAAGGACGGTGCTATGAATGGGCATATAGTTTTCACAGACAAAACTAACGCTGAAATGCTTCAAAACATTCGCCCTAACTGGTTAGATTATGACGAGTTCACTCCTAAAGTGCAGTACGATGAAGTCAAGTATAACCCTCAAATGTTCACGAATTTGTACAATACACGTTACCAATGGTGGGGAATTAAAGACGAAAACCCACAAAATCAGTCTTATGGTCCTTGTGTTCCGTATGAAATGGACTTTATGACAGGACTATGCAAATTAGAAAGGATATACGAGTAAATGTTTTCATGGTTAAACTTTGAAGAGTTGCTAATTCATAACCCTATTGAGCTTATTAACCCTAGTAAAGACACGATAAGTGTGGCTATGAATAAAAAGCAATATATTGAGTTTTTCAGTAACAAATACACTTATAACGGTCTATATTATGACGAAGAAATGGACTTCTGTCTGTTTTATTATGCTGACCCCTTACAGAGTGTAAAAGATGGAGATGTGTATGCTCAAGGTTACATAGATGTAGAAATGAAGATATACCGTGTAAAATGGTTGTGTAACGTTTCTATTAGTCGTTTTGAGCCTAACTTTAACTTGCTAGAGGGTACTAAAGATTTTAGTGGAGTTTGGTATTGGGCAGAAACTTGGACAAATGACAGACCTTATAAAGGTCTAACTGTTAAGAAAACAACTACACAATGGGGTGGTATTCATAAAGTGTTTACTGCACCTACGGACGGAGTTTATACCTTTTCAGCTTATATTAAAAGTTCAGGAAATAATGCAAATGTATACCGTTATGTCAATGTAAATAGTGCAAACCCTGGTAATGTAATACCTAATACGTTCATGGGAAATAACTTTGATTGGTTAAGAGATTCGTTTCAAGTAACCTTAAAAAAAGGGGATACTGTTTGGGCTAGATATGAAATAACTGGTACTGGTTCAGATTCGATTTTGTGGACTGCTGGACATAAATGGGAACACGGTTCTGTTGCCACTCAATACATGCCAACTGAAAGTGAAGCAACAAGCATTGATTTTCCTAAGTGGAATGTTTCAAAGACTGAAATGGTAGTAAATAGCAAATCTAAAGCAATTACAACCGTTTTGAATGGTGCTTTAGCTAAATGCACAAAAGACAAAAATATCACAGGTTGGTTAAATTCACAGCCTAACGCAAATTATAAATATAGACAACCGCAGTATTCTTTAGACATCGGAGTAGATGACTTTATTATCAGCGGTTACGGTTTGAGAGGACTGAAAAATGGATAGTTATTTAAACGGTAGAAAAGTAGATGTATTAAACCCTTTAGACTTAATCGGAGTAGGTCGCCATAAGTTAGAAATACAAGTAGACAAGAAGAATTATTGGAACATGTTCAAAGAGCAAGTAATCATTCCAACACCACCAAACAACGGTGTAAATAACTTGTTTAGAGGTGGGGAAGTTTTGCCTAGTGAGGTTTATAGTGATGACTGGTATAAGACATGGGCTTTTTATGCTTTTGGTGGTCAAAGTACCATAGAACGTAAAAATGATTTATACCCTCAAATGACTTATTTCAAGTTCGCAAATGCCACAGGTATAGCTGACATTGTTTCAAATCAGTTTGAAAAAGAAGTAGAACTAAAACCAAACACAAGATACACTTGGCAATTCAACGCTAGAAAAATAAAAGGCGACATGCTTACTTATTTCGGTTCTAGTGGTAGCGTCTTAGTTGATAACACTAAAGACGTTACAATAGACGGAGAAACAGGTATAAAACTAGGTACGGACTTAGCTTATAACTGGAGTGATAAAGCAGTCACAGACGGTTGGGAATTGCATTATATTTCTTTTACTACTGCTTCAACGTTTCCAACATCTAAAGCATTTCGCTTTAGAATGCAGGATAATAGTGAATGGCATGTAAAGAATATCCAAATCACAGAGGGCGAAGGACCTAAACCGTTTCAACTTTCAGAAGCAGACAGATACAAGTATACACAGTACCAAATGGACAAAGGACACAGAGAAATTTATCCTAACTTTGGTTTTTATTACAGCGAAGAATTTGACTTCTGTTGTGCTTATAAAGTCAATATCCATTCAGGTTTTGAAACTGTTGATTTTAACCCAGTTGAACAGAGTTATACAATTAGATGTGAGATTGAAAACTTTGCACAAATATTAAACCCAGTTAAAGAGTATTATATCAAAGTTCCAAGCAGTTGCACTTTTGATAATAGCATACTAATGAATCCTACAACAGAAAGAGGAGGTAATTACTTATTAGAATGTAAAGCTAAAGGTTTGCACTTACAAGTGTTTGAACAAGCTGACGGAGATTATAGCAGAAGTCAGAATAGAAAAGTATATTCCAACATGTACGATAATCTAAGTACAAAATCATGGAACGTTTATGGTGGCTTCGTATATACTGGAGAACTACAAACATATCAATTAGAAAACTAATAATAAAGGAGAAAGAAAGAAAGATAATGATTGAAACATTGAGAGCAATTGGCTTAGTTGTATTTATGCAGTTACTTAGTTTAGCACTAGAGTTTATAGACACAGGTACATTAAAACCTAGTGTTAGAAAAAGAGTAGTAGTAGAATTAATTGTCCTATCTGTTTATGTTGCAGGTATGACAGTCTTTAAAGGTATGATTAGTGATGAACTAATATCATTGGTTGGAACTGTATACTTAGCAGTAGTAGTTAGTCATCTATATAAGTTCTTAACTAATAAGAAAGAAGAAATAGACGGAGGAGATAAAGAAGAATAGTATAGTAGTAGTATAATACTAGTGTATATAGTATGATAGTATAGCATAGCAATCGTTACAAAAATAAATTTGTAGCTTTGTTATGCTTTTTTTGTTTTAAAATTTTGTTCAAGTTTAAAGGGGGTGTGATATAAAGGGGGTGGGTTTTCTA
>OLSX01001537.1_pt1 | contig 21795 bp, 24 predicted proteins | sample 1673141 | NCBI WGS metagenome assembly OLSX01 (sample SAMEA3136759, study PRJEB25190) | human gut metagenome | biome: human gut; feature: human-associated habitat; material: faeces | place: Austria | collected 2013
CAATCAACATAGGAATAAATGATTTTCCTGATAATCCAAACTTACGGAAAATACGGTCCATGATAAAGGCAACACGTGCCATATATCCACAATCTTCTAAGATAGCTAGGAAGAAGAATAATACTAACATCTGTGGTACAAAGCCAATGACAGCACCTACACCACCAATAATACCATCAACGATCAATCCATGTAACCAATCTGCACATTGAATAGAAGTTAAGAAACTATCTACTGCAGGAGGAATGATTTCGCCAAACAAGACATCATTTGTCCAATCTGTCACAATCGTTCCTACTGTAGTTACTGAAATATAATATACAAACCACATTACTAGTGCAAAGATTGGAAGGGCTAAAACACGGTTTGTGACAATACGGTCAATCTTATCAGAAGTTGTTAATACTTCTTTTGATCCTTTTTTGTAACAATCTTTGATTACGCTTGTGATATATGTATAACGAGCATCCGTGATAATTGATTCACTATCATCATCCATTGACTTTTCGCAAGCTTCAATAATATTAGCATCTGCCTTTGACTTGATAGCTGCTTCAATTTTATCATCTCTTTCAAATAATTTAACGGCATAGAAGAAACGACGACTTGCTTCAATGCTTGAAGGCAAACTTGTTTCAATTGTATTCAATGCATTTAATACTTTTCCTGCATAAATATTTTTAGCTGCAAATTGAGTATTAGCTGCCTTTTTTACTTGAGCCATCAATTCTTTGATTCCTGTATTTTTCAATGCTGAAATTGGCAACACAGGACATCCTAATTCTTCGGATAATTTTTTATAGTCAATTGTATCTTTTCTTTTTTCAATGACATCTAACATATTGATCGCAACAACTGTTGGAATACCCAACTCTAAAATTTGCGTTGTCAAGAATAAATTTCTTTCTAAGTTAGAACCATCGATAATGTTTAAAACAACATCCACATTCCCATTTAATAAAAATTCACGTGATACAACTTCTTCTAAAGTGTATGGTGATAATGAATAAATACCTGGTAAATCGGTAATTTTAATATCTTTATCTTCCTTATACTTTCCTTCTTTTTTTTCAACTGTAACCCCTGGCCAGTTACCCACATATTGTGTAGCACCTGTTAAACCATTGAATAATGTGGTTTTACCACAGTTAGGATTACCGGCTAATGCGACTTGTATTGACATAATTCCCTCCTATTTTTATACTTTACTCTACTTCAATCATTTCTGCGTCTGCTTTACGAAGTGATAATTGATATCCACGAACTGTTAATTCAATAGGATCTCCTAATGGCGCCACCTTTTGAACCGTAACAGTCACTCCTTTAGTAATTCCCATATCCATAATTCTTCGTTTTGTTGCTCCTTGACCAGACAATTTCTTTACAGTCACTGTTTGACCAATTGAAACTTCCTTTAAAGTCATAATTACTCCTTTCTACACCATGATCTTTCTTGCGAGTTCTTCACTAATGGCTATTCGAACTTCTTTAACATTCACAATTACATTTCCATTGGTTTTACTCACAACCACAATCACAGTCCCAGGCACAAAGCCTAAGTTTTCTAAATGTCGCTGTTGTTCTTTAGAACCACCAATTTTTTTGATTGTATTGACCGAATTTAAATCTGCAAAAGATAATGGCATATCGAACCCTCCTGGTTAGACCCTTCTAACACAGTTAGTTTACTCTCACTTAGAGCCGATGTCAACAAAAAGTTACACAAGATTAACTTAGTTTGACTATTCTAACTATTTGATGTATTTTTTCATTGGAGGATTAAAATTATGAACTTACCAACAATTATTATATGTGTCATTTTAGTTATTATTATCTGTATTGGAATTCGTTCCACAAAAAAAAGAGCCACATCAGGATGTTGCGGAGGCAATGAAACCATAAAAAAAGTAAGAGTAAAAGATAAAAATAAAGACCATTACCCTTACAAAACCGTTTTAAAAGTATATGACATTCATTGTCAAAATTGTGTTCGTACTATCGAAAATGCATTCAATAGCCTAGAAGGCTTTTATGCCAAGGTAAACACAGAAGATAATACAGTGACTATATTATCTAAACAACAACATCCAACAGATGAACTCATCAATATGTTATCAAACGTTGGATATACATCGAAAGAACTATAAAGAAAAGCTGGAAATTCCAGCTTTTTTCCTTATAAATAATTACGTGTACTCGATGCTGCAAGCGCAAAAGTACTACCATTATGTAATAAGCTTGTAGTATTCGGACTCATCAAGCCTAAAGCACCTAGTCCAATTAAACTTGAATTAAATGCGACGATAAAACGATAATTCGCATGAATCCGATTAAACAAATGCATTGCGAGTTTTCTAAGAATTACCAGTTCATTTAAATTGCTTGAAACAAGTGTTATGTCCGCGAGTTCTCGAGCTAAATCTGAACTATCCTGCATAGAAATAGAAACATCTGCCGTGGATAGAGCTGGTGTATCATTGATTCCATCTCCGACCATAATGACAGTATGACCTTGATCTTTCAACATCTGAATATATGCAGCCTTATCTTCTGGTAAAACTGATGCACGATAATCATCTAAATCCAATTCATGAGCCACTGCTTTTGCGGCACTATCACAATCCCCTGTCAACATAACGACTTTAGTCATTCCTAATGTTTTTAAATTATGAATTGCTTGTTTTGCCTCAACCTTTAAAGGATCATAAATACTGATAATTCCAGCGACTTGATTGTCAATCGCAAGATAAATCAGAGATCCTGCCCCTTCACTTTCAAGTGAATGAATGACATCATCGATATCCTCTGTCTTTTCGATACCTTCATCTTCAAATATAAAATGATCACTACCAATAATGGCACGCTTACCATAAAGACTTGTCGCAATACCATGTGCAATAATATATTCAACCTTGGCATGCTCTTCATCATGAATTAAGCCTTCTTTTTTTGCCTGGTTTACAATCGCATTGGCTACACTATGAGGAAAATGTTCCTCAAGACAAGCTGCAATCCTTAATACTTCATCACGCGTATACCCATTTAAAGGAACTACTTTCTTTACGGTTGGATTGGCGTTTGTCAAAGTACCCGTCTTATCAAAGACAATCACATCCGCATCTTTGATTGCCTCTAAATACTTACCACCTTTTACTAAAACATTTCGTTTACTTGCTTCAAGCATTGCACTAATAACCGCAATGGAAGTCGATAATCGAATGGCACAAGAATAGTCCACCATTAATACGGATGTTGCGCGTGTTACATTTCTTGTCAAGGCTAAAACACCAAAGAAACCAAGAAAACTAAATGGAACAATTGAATCTGCCAAATGCTCAGCCTTAGCTTGAATACTTGCCTTTAATGATTCATTTGTATCAATCATCTTAACAATATTACTAATGCGACTTTCATCTTGTAAATTACGAACACGAATAAACAGTTTTCCTTCTTCAACTAAAGTACCCGCAAATACTGTGTCATTTTTCTTTACATGTTTAGAAAGAGGCTCTCCCGTAAAGCTAGATTCATTGATCATTGCTTCTCCATCCACGACTTCTCCATCGATTGGAATCATAGAACCCATTTGTGAGATAACTACATCCCCTTTTTGAAGCTTAGACATGGCAATCTCTTGTTCTACACCATCTTCTAAAATCCACACTTTATCAAATTGAATCGATAAACTATTGGATAATTCCAATTTTGTTTTCTTACGTGTGTAATCTTCTAACAAATCAGAAATATTTAGTAACATCATAATATTTCCTGCAATCGTATAATTCTTTTGAATTAAACTTACACCAATGCTTGTGGCATCCAATAAAGGAACGTTGATTTTACATTGGAAAAGTGAAGCTAATCCTTCTTTAATAAAATGAATCGACTTATAAATCGTAATCGCATTTCCAAGTCCCATTGGTAAAAACCATTTAATGAAATAACGTTTACCAATAATCTTAAAGAACCGATTCATATATTCTCGATTCATCGCAATAGCTTCCGGTGATTGTGAATGAACAACAATCGAAGATGTATCTGCATTTTGAAGATATTGAATATCTAAATCCTTTAGTTTATTCAGTAACAAGCCTTTTTGTGCTTTGTCATACAACATCAAAACACTACCCGTAACATTGTTGACCTCCACACTCTCAATCATGGGCCATGCATAAAGATCCTTTTTTAAAACTTCGCCCTGAACACTAGAAAACTTATTCTTTCCATAGCGAATTCGCATTCGACCCGGAATGTCATGGGCAATAGTAAAACTACTCATTTTATTCGCCTTCGTTTTGAACTTTGGCTTCTTCTAATAAATCCTTTGCGTCTTCCTTAATTGTCTCATACTTATAAGTTGTATCCGATTTAAGCTTCATTCCACCAGCTAAACCTTTAACGGCTAAATCATGTGCTGTGTTACTTTTTAGAAATTTAGACCCTGCCAATGCAGTAGCTGCCCCTCCAATAAATGTCCACATTGTTTTGTTTTTCCATCCGTCTTTCATAATATATATCCTCCTTAGAACTATGAATGTAAGTTAGAATTAGTTCTATCTAACTTATAGTTAGTATAGTCTTACTTTTTAAATTTGTAAACAAAAAAAGGACATTTTTAAAATGTCCTCATCTTATGAAATCAAATTATTAAACAAGTGAAAAGAGCGATTCCATAATTGCATTTAGTATCAGTTAGCATCTTCTAACTATTTAAGTTATACCCTATCTAAACTGTTTTGTCAACAAAAATAAAAAAACTGTCTTACGACAGTTTAATTATGCATTTAAAGCTGCTTTTGCTTCTTCGCAAAGTTTAGTGAAGCCTTCAGCATCGTGAATAGCCATTTCACTTAACATTTTACGGTTGATAGCAATATTAGCTAATTTTAATCCGTGCATTAAACGAGAGTATGATAAGTCATTCATACGTGCAGCTGCATTAATACGTGTAATCCAGATTTTACGCATGTTTCCTTTTAACTTACGACGATCGTTGTATGCATATCTGAATGAATGCATTACCTGCTCATTTGCAGTTTTATATAATGTATGTTTTGATCCAAAGTATCCTTTGGCAAGTTTCAACACTTTTTTTCTACGAGCGCGTGAAACTGTTCCACCTTTAACTCTTGCCATTCTTTATATCCTCCTTAATTACTTAACTAACATTTCCTTAATACGTTTGTAATCTGTAGCATGTACAGTACCTGGTTTAGCTAAGTGACGACGTTGTTTTTTAGTCTTTCCATGGAAACGGTGAGATGTATAAGCGTGAGATCTCTTTAATTTTCCAGAACCTGTCTTTTTTACACGTTTTGCTAATCCTCTATGACTCTTCATTTTAGGCATAGTCTAGTCCTCCTTACTTCTTTTTAGGTGCCAACACAGTTGACATCGTATTACCTTCCATTGAAGGTTTCTTTTCAACGACAGCTACTTCAGACATAGCTTCGATGAAGTCATTCATGATCTTACGACCAACCTCCAAGCGAGTGATCAAACGACCACGGAATCGCATATCAATCTTTACTTTCATACCCGCTTCGATCCATTTTGACGTCTGACGAACTTTTGTTTCAAAATCGTGTGTATCGATAATCGGTGATAAACGCAAAGATTTAACTTCAACAACATGTTGTTTACGTTTCGCTTCTTTAGCTTTTTTCTGTTGTTCGAAATGATAGCGACCATAGTCTAAAACTTTACACACAGCCGGACGCGCTTTGGGTGCAACACACAACAAATCTAAATTTTGTTTGTATGCAATGTCCAATGCTTCTTTTTTTGACATAACTCCCAATTGTTCTCCATCCGCATTGATGACAAGAACTTCTCTAAACGGAATCTTTTCGTTAAACAAATCATCGTTTACATTATTTGGGGCAACTTTTCTGTTATTGATATTCGACACCATCCTTTTTTAAATTTCACAAAAAGAAAATGGGTGTAATCAACACCCATCACTCTTTTAAACGAATTCAAACTGAATTGGCTGTGAACCTATGTCCCTCTAGACATCAGGTGAGAAGGGGTGCTTCTATCTTTCCATTTCTTTTACTAATTGATAATACCACACACATATGATATATGCAATATTTTTTTCAAAAAAATAAAGCCGACTCAATCGACTTATACACATAAATGGTGGACTCTTGGGGATTCGAACCCCAGACCCACTGATTAAGAGTCAGTTGCTCTGCCAGCTGAGCTAAGAGTCCATTTATCAGTGCCCATATATATTACCACAACATATTTTTGAACGCAACACTTTTTTTAAAAAAATAAGGATGTCAAACGACACCCCTATTCCATCATAGCCATTTTTTCTTCCCATTCCTTCATTAAGGCGGCTATTTCATTATGTTTATCATCGATTTTCGCATCCAATTCTTCCATCTTACGATAATCTTGATAATACTCCGGTTCATACCTTAATTCTCGCATAGCCTCTAAATCTTGCTCCGCCTCATCTAATAAGACTTCAAGTTTAGCAACGCGATTTTTAATTGCCTTTAAATCTGCGAAAGATACAGTTTGTGGCTTTATCTCTTTTTCAACCTTTGCCACCGATTCAATCAATGTATTATTGGTTTTTTTATCCAAATATTCTTCATAATTTAAATCATACACTTTACTGATAGAGTCCATCTCTAATACACGAGTTGCCATTTTCTTTAAGAACATACGATCATGCGATACAAACAAGATGGTTCCATCATACTTTTCCAAAGCTGATTCTAAAGCTTCTTTAGCTGGAATATCCAAATGGTTAGTAGGCTCATCCAAAAGCAAGACATTATCATGTTCTAACATAAGTTTTGCCAATGCCAACCGTACTCTTTCTCCACCTGACAAATCATTGACTTCTTTAAACACTTCATCTTGTGTAAATAAAAAGCTTGCCAAAGTATTTCGAATCTGTGTTTGCGTCGCATCTGGATCCATATCCCATAATTCATCCAGAACATTTTTGTTGGATTTCATCTGGGCACTTTCCTGATTAAAATAACCCACATCAATTTGATGGCCAAATTTAAAGTTTCCCGATAATGCCGGAAGCTCATTTACTAAGGTTTTAATTAAAGTTGATTTACCAATCCCATTAGGTCCTACAATGGCCATACGTTGTCCTTGCAGTAATTGAAAAGATACATCAGACAGTACTTTATCATAACCAACTTTTAAATCATCTACCTCAAGAACTTGCTTGCCCCCTTTTCTAGCGCAAGTAAAAACAGCCTTCATTTGACTTGTATCTGAAGAACTATCTTCAATTCTATCCATTCGGTCTAAATACTTCTGTTTACTTTTCGCAAAGGCAGCCTTGTTCTTTTTATATCTGAATTTTTCAATTAAATCTTCTAAGCGATGTATTTCTTGTTGCTGACGTACATATGCCTCATGATTCTTCTTTAAAAATTCTTCTTTAGCTTTTAAATAATGAGAATAATCCCCTACATATCTTTGTGCCTTTCCAAATTCAATTTCAACAATTTCATCCACAACATGATCCAAAAACATACGATCATGACTTACTAAAACAACCGCGAAAGGATAATGTTTCACATAGTTTTCAAGCCATTCAATAGAAGCAATATCCAAATGGTTTGTAGGTTCATCTAACAATAAAATGTCTGGCTTCGTTAATAATAATTTAACTAAGGCAATTCTTGTTTTTTGTCCCGAACTAAATTCACATAACTTTTTATTTAAATCTTTTTCATCAAATTGAAAATGAAAAAATACATTCTTTAATTCCACCTCATATTGATATCCATTTAAAGCTTCAAAACGAGTCTGCAACATATCATATTTTGCTAATTGTTTCTCACTCGAATCTTCTTTTAAGATTTCAGCTTGTGCATTTAATTGTTTTTCTAATTCACGAACTTTATCAAAAGCCGTTAATAACTCTTCATACACTGTTTTTTCTTCATTCACAAAAGTAATTTGTGCCAAATAACCAATATTTGTACCATTCAAAACCATACGAGAACCTGAATCATAGCTTTCTTGCCCACATATAATTTTCATCAGTGTTGTTTTTCCACAACCATTACGTCCAACAAGTGCAATCTTTTCATTATCTCGCACTTGAAAGTTTGTTCCAGACAAAACAGTCTTTGCTCCAAATGACTTTTGTATATTACTCAATTGTAGTTTCATAATATCATCACCTTATATTTCAAAGTATCTAACAATACTTTTAACTAGTATTTTAGCTATCGTATCTGCATTTTCATTAAAGTAGTCTACACTTTGTGAATTCATAGCACTAGCATATACGAAGTACAAACCATACATTCCATACGAATCTTTATAACTAGAATTAGTCAGATCTCCACCATATAACCCAGCATAAGTAGCTCTACCTCCAGTTTCTCTTAACTGTGGATAAAACTCATACTTTTGAGCATTTTCATTATCGTCTAATAAAAACGAATCATTCAATACACCATTTTCTTGTGTAGTATTTGTTCGCGCAGCATATAAGGAAATCCCATTTTGTGACATAAAATAAGAAACCGTATTTGCTAACCCACTATCCGTATAAGGACTCGTTAACATGTATGGTGCATTTACATTTTCATCATAACTCGCACCCAATGCCAGATATAATTTTGCCTTTACTTTGTATCCTCTTGCCGGACGTCCATCCGCACCATAATAGCCTGGAGTTTCTCCTTCTTTACGTAAAACTTTTACTTTTAGTCCTTTCTTTTTCAATTCTTTTTTAACTCTCTTGGCAAATTCTAAAGAAGAAGATGGCTCATCTAATATAGATGTACTTGCTCCATAATCTACAGTATTTGAAACATAATTCATTGCATTTCCACATGGATCGATTACCACATCATAGACATTAGATTTAGGAATGTGTTTTGTTACGATAATAAAAGCATAATTCTTTTTAAATTTAATATCTTGATTTTTTAAAGCATTTTTATCCGCAACAAAAGTAACATCATTAACTTTCTCATCACGACGCATGGTTGTAATAGTTTTTGCTTTAAATGCGTCTTTAAAATATATTCGTTCCTTTTCAAAGTGATTGTATGTATATAATTCATAAATACCTTCTTTTAAAGAACCTAAGTCAATTCCTGAATCAATACTTCCATTAAATGTAAAACTTGTTATCGCATCATTCATAACATTTCGTAAAACAATGTTATTTCCTTGCATTTTGTCTGTTTCAACAGAACCATATTCACTTTTATATAAAGATAGTGTCTCCCCATACACTAAATAATCTTTTATCAGATAATTTCCTTCAAAACTTTTTTCTACTTTTTTTTGTAATTTTTCAACATCTACATGATCCAAGTATGACTCAGATAGTTTATCTATTTCAGTTGGTCTTGATGCATATAAAAAAACACAAACAACCGCAACTGCGATTGTAACTATTCCAATAATCTTTGTGCTTAATTTTTTTCTATTCATAATTTTTATTTTTTTCATACCCCTTATTTATATCACACAGGAAAACAGGTATCAACGAGATACCTGTTTAATTCTTTAGAAAATTAAGTTTCTTGGTGTACGTGGATATGGTTGAACATCACGAATGTTGGCAACACCACTTAAATACATCAACATACGATCAAAACCTAAACCAAATCCAGAGTGTTTACATCCTCCAAAACGACGTAAATCTAAATACCATTGTAAAGTTTCTTGATCCATTCCAATCTCTTTCATGCGTTCCACTAGTACATCATAACGCTCTTCACGTTGTGAACCACCAACTAATTCACCAACATAAGGAACTAGTAAATCACATGCAGCAACTGTTTTATTGTCATCATTCACACGCATGTAAAATGCTTTGATTTCTTTTGGATAATCTGTTAAGAAAACCGGACCATTAACTATTTTTTCGCAAATATAACGCTCATGTTCACTCTGTAAATCCATACCCCAGAAAATATCTTGGTTTTCGAATTGATCTTTAGCCTTTTCTAAATATTCAATAGCCTTTGTATAAGTCATTCTTTCAAAATGCGAATTTGCCACATGAGTAACACGATTGATACACTCTTTATCAATCATAGAAGCAAAGAATTCCATTTCTTCTTTAGCATGTTCTAAACAATAATTGATACAGTACTTAATCATTTCTTCAATACAATCCATATTGTCTGCTAAATCTGCAAATGCAAGTTCTGGTTCAATCATCCAGAATTCAGATGCATGACGCGTTGTGTTCGAATTTTCTGCACGGAAAGTTGGACCAAATGTATACACATTACGATATGTTAACGCAAATGGTTCTACATGCAATTGTCCAGATACAGTAAGTTGCGCATGTTTTCCAAAGAAATCTTTATCATATTTTGCATCATCACGAGTTGTTACTGTAAAGCATTCTCCAGCACCTTCAGCATCGTTACCCGTGATTTCTGGTGTATGCACATAAACGAATCCACGATCTTGGAAGAATGTGTGGATAGCCATACTTAATACACTTCTCAATCTAAACATTGCGTAGTAAGTATTCGCACGTGGACGTACATGCGGAATTTCACGCATAAATTCAAAGCTGTGACGTTTTTTTTGTAAAGGATAATCATGATCACACAATCCTAAAACAGTAATAATTTCTGCTTGAATTTCAAAAGGTTGTTTTGCGTCTGGTGTACATACAAGCTTTCCTGTTACTTCCATAGCTGATCCAGTTGTAATTTTTGAAACTTCATCAAAATTTGCTAAATTTTCTGCATAAACAACTTGAACATTTGAAAATGTTGTACCATCATTCAATGCAATAAATCCAACTGCCTTTGAATTACGATTTGTACGAACCCAACCCTGCAAAGTTATACTTTGTCCATCGTACTGTTCAAATGTTTCTTTTAATTTTTTTACTAACATAGTTTCTCCCTTCAAAATAAAAAAAAACGTTCCTTAATTAAAAGGAACGATTATAACCGCGGTACCATCCTGTTTCATCACACGTATGTATGCACTCAATTGGAATTTAACGCATTCCACACGTTGCTGTCTACTCAATTTCTCCAGCACGACTCCACAGGTGTTATCAATCCATACTCACATTGTCTATTTTCACCTAACAAGACTCTCTTCTTAATGATTGTTTTGGACGACTTCTATTTCTGCGCCTTTGTTTCTAATGAATTTGTAATAAATACCAATTCTTGTATAGATGATACCACATCAATACTTTTAATGACAACCCCTTTTGGGACCAAAAAATGCTGATGCGTAAAATCTACAATCCCATTGATTCCACATTCAACTAACTTATCAACTGTTTCTTGAACGTCGTGCGAAATTGTCAAAATTGCAATTCGACATCCTTCTGGAATCTTTGTATCTAATTCTGACATGCGATACACTTCAACGCCAAATTGTGTTCCGCATTTTGCTGGATCAGCATCAAAGGCACATGCAATTTCACCTACCACATAATCCCATTTATTATAATTCAATAAAGCACGACCTAAGTTACCAGCACCTACTAAAATAATTTTTTCATCAAAATCAACGCCAAGCTGACTATTAAAAATATCGATCAACTTATCTACATCATATCCATAGCCTTGTTTTCCAAGATTTCCTAAAAACGAAAAATCACGTCGAATTGTTGTTGGTTCAATATCAACAAAACTCGATAATTCTTTAGACATAATTCTTTCTACGCCGTTTTTTTGTAGCTTACGTAAAGCTTTTAAATATACTGGATATCTTTGTAAAGTAGCTTTGGGCACATTTCTATTTTGCATTTTATCACCCCATAGCATAATAATAACATATTTGTGAAATATTTTACAAGTCTGTAGAATGAACTTGTGAAAAAAGTCGATTACTCGACTTTATAAAATATTCCTTGATCTATTTGTAATAAAATAGAATCCACGTATTTCGAAAGAGCTTGAATACGCGTATCATAAAAATAAGGAACAGCCTTTTTCTTTATAAAAAATAGAGCAATAGTCCAAGAAATTATTAGCAAAATAAACGAAATTTTAAAAGAAATATGAAATACAATAACAAACAAAACAAGCAGTAAAACATATGCAATCGTATCCATCAAGATAAATCTTTGAAATATATTTTTTAATGTGTTTTTATAGTAATCTCTTTTCTTTGTTAAAAAAGCTTCTGTTACAGAATCATAGCCTTCACTATATTCAAGATTTATTATCTCGTTCTGTTTTTCTCTATGCCCTTTTAAATATACAATTTGTTGCATTCTTAAAAGACAAAATAACATTCCTTGTTTATTTTCTTCTTTAGAAAACTTTTTATAATACAATTCAAGCAATTTTAAATAATCATTATCTGAAACAGGTTTTAGTACCATATTCTTTGCGATAACATCTAAACGTTCACTTAAAACATCTGAAAATATAAGAATATTATTTTGAGCACGCCTCTCAATTTCTTTTAAAGCCCCTAGAAAATGATCAGCCACGATATGCCTTTAATGCACACGCAATTTGATCAGGACAAGATGTTGGTTTATTTCCACAAGTTACACCTGTCAATGCATCAATAACTTCATCTACACTTCTGCCCTTTAATAAGCAACCAATTCCTTTCAAATTTCCATTGCATCCGCCAACAGCTTCAAAGTTTTGAATGATACCATTCTCAATTTCAAAATTAAATTGTCGACTACAAACACCTTTTGGTGTATAACTATACTTTCCCATAAATACCTCCATTTAAACGGTTTAACACCTTTTTACATACTACAGCTATTAATATACCACTCACTATAGATAATGCCAAAAGAATCGGCAAAAAGAGTTGCATAAAATATTGTTGGTAAATCCAGGTAATCGCAATTACCTGCCCTATATTGTGAAAACTTGCTCCTAATATACTCACACCATAGATTGAAAAAGCCTTACTTCGACAAGCCATTATCATCGCAATACAAGCCAAGATTCCTCCACTTAATGACAACCAGAATGAAACAGAAAACAAAGTTCCTTGCATTAAGCTAGATAAAAAAATGCGAAGCAAAGAAACATATGCCAACGATTTTTCATCATACATATACAGTGCAAACAATCCCGCAATGTTTGCTAAACCAATCTTATAACCCGGAACAATCATAAATATGCCTACAAAGCTTTCTAATAGCTGCAACAGAATACCTACTGCCACAAGAAAAGCTAAAACTACACTTTTTTTTACATTCATTGTATCACCGTATCCTGACTTGCTTCTGCTTCAATTTTGACAACCGTTTCATTTGGCAAACATACTATAGGAACATTTGTATCAGATACAAATCCTTGTTTTGAACAATAATGGTGCGGACTATTTTCCTGACTTACGCGAACTTTCTTCTGCTTTACTTCAATATGTACTTTACCAAGCTTTCCATTTACTACATAAGATTGGTCTTTTGATAAATCTATGCGCAAAACTTGTTTTTCTTTCACATATACACTCGCATATGTATTTGTATTTTTTGTAAAAAACAAAGGAATACAAAGAAAAAGCGATACAACCATAATACATACAATTAATATCTTATCTGCCTTTTTCATTATTGTATGACCACACTTACATTTTTTGTCACAGAATTTCCAAATCGATCACTAATTTTTACTTGTACATCCTGTGTAGATGCAGATGATGTATCTACATTAGCCTCAAAAGTAACACCCGATAAATCAGTCGCGTGAAAATATGAATTCCAATCAATATTTTGACCTACACCTATTGTAATTTGACTTACTTCACTAGCGCAAACAGGTGCTTTAGTGTCTTTTACTTTTATCACAAATGGATACTCTTTATTTCCGTCTTGAATCACAAAATCATATTCTCCAACCACTAAATAATCCATACCCGAAGTCATAAAACGATTATTTTTCTTATCAATACCAATACTTTTCGAAATCACCTTCACTCGACTTGAGTGTGGTGGATTTTTTAAGTATAAAGTTGGATTGGCATAAATATCTTTCCCAAGTTCAATCGTAAACATTTGTTTTTTTAATTGAATACCCGATGAGCATGCACACAATAAGAAAGATAAACATAAAATTCCTATTTTTTTAAGCATTCAATTCCTCCTTGAGATCTTTTGCCATCTGCTTTACCTTAGCCAATCGATGTTTCATACCTGACTTTGAAATGTCTTCCCCAAATTCTTTTTTGCACTCAATACACAATTCATTTAAATTAGCCTCTGGATACATTTTACGAATTTGCATAGCATGCATGATTTTTTCCGGAATAACCATCTTTTTCGAATGACTTTCTAAAAACTCAATAGCTTCTAATTGTGATTTTGCAGCTTTTAAACTCTTTACTTCATTGGCTACTTCACAATTATCTAAACGAGTAATTTGATTATAGAAATCTCTTTGAATTCTAGAATCTTCAAATTCAAACAACGCATTTGAAGCATTACACAAGCGTAAAAAATCAGCTATTTTATCCCCTGCCTTTATGTATACTACATAAATGCTTTTTCTTTCAATAACTTTGGCCGGTAAATAAAAACGTTGCATCAATTTTTGAACGCTTAATGCCAAATCCTTTTCTTGACTCGACATCTCCAAATGATAATTACTTGATTTTGGCGAATTAATACTACCACTTGCTAAAAAACATCCTTGAAGATAAGCTCTAGCCATCTTTTCTGAACGCACCATCTTCACGCTTGGAGTGTATCTTAACCCTGAATCAGTAAGAATTTGAAGATCTTCTAAAATCTCTTGAGCCTTATCAAACACTTGTATACGATATATGTTATTTTTCTTTAATTGCATTTTCTTCAACACTGAAAGCCGCGGATCAACATCATACAATGTTTTCATAATTTGAAATACATGCTTTGCTATCGTTGCATTTTCTGTCTGAAAAGATAAATACATCCCTTGCCAGTTCATATGTAAACTTGCTCGCATTTGAAAAAGGGCACATAATTGTGCCTTCATCATTTGAGCATCGATTTCTTCTTTACAAATTTCTTTTTTGATTTCGCTAGTAAAGGACAAGTCTATACCCCCTTGATCAACTCTTCAACGACTTGTTTAACTGCCATTGGATCATGACGAATACGCCCTTTTTCATCCAAGGACAACAAATCTCTTTGTATAATAGCATAGTCTGTCGCTTCTTTTCCAATACAAATTGGATAACTCTTTTGCGAAGCATACATATCCAATACTTTCTTTGGTAAATTTGATCGATTCACAACAACCAAATCTACCGGATGTTTAAAAGAATGCTTTTCAATTGCATGAATATGATCTTGTACAGTATAATCATCTGTTTCTCCAGGTTGAGACATGGCATTACAAAAATATATTTTTTTACAAGGATTCTTCTCAATCGCCTTCGATATATCTGAAATAATCAAGTTAGGCATAATCGAAGTATATAAAGAACCTATACCATATATTATTAAATCTGCATTTTTAATTGCTTCTATCGCCGGTTTATATGCGTGAACACAATTTTTATAAAAAACATGATCAATACTATTGTAAACAGTTGGAATATTTTTTTCACCACGAACCAAAGTACCATCTTTCATCATGGCATACAACGTAACCACATCAAGTGTACTAGGTAAAATTTTTCCTTTTACATTTAATACTCTTGAAATCGATTCTATAGCTCCCATAAAAGAGCCCGTCGTGTTGATCATCGCCAAGAAAATCAAATTGCCAAGATTATGTCCACCAATATCTTTACTACCTTCAAAACGATAGTTTAATAAATCCGAAAAGAATCCTTCATCTTCTTCATCAGCCATCGCACACAAAACATGGCGTATATCTCCTACGGCAGGCACATTGTAAATATCACGGATTCGCCCAGTACTTCCTCCATCATCGGCAACTGTAACAATAGCAGTTAACTCAACATTTTCCAATCGTTTCATCCCTTTTAGCATGCTTGACAAGCCAGTGCCGCCACCAATCACAACTACTCTTTTCATTCTTCATCCACTCCAATATCACGATGCGATTTAAAACAACGAAATTTATCTTTATATGTATCATAAAGCCAGTTGCAAATAGAAACAGAACGATGCTGACCACCAGTACAGCCTATCGCAACAATCATATGTGATTTATTTTGTTTTTCATATTGATCAAATACAAAATCACAATAATTCTTTAGGCGAATAATAAAATCTTGCGTTTCCGGTTTATCCATGACATAATCATAGACTTCTTTTTGATTTCCTGTTTTATCTCTTAATAAAGGATCATAAAATGGATTAGGCAAGAAGCGAACGTCAATGACCATATCCCCATCCAATGGTACGCCATGCTTAAACCCAAACGATTGAAAAGTTACAGTAAAAACACTTTTTTTAGCACTTTTAAATCGATGCAGCACACGACTAGCTAAAGCAGATGTGCTTAGTTTCGTTGTATCAATATGGATTGTATTTTGAGAATTTTCCTGCAAATGATCTAAGAAATCTCTTTCTACTTCAATCGCGTCTTCTAGTGTTGTGGCCAAATGATTTACAATCATTGGATGTTGTCTTCTTGTAAATCGATATCTTAACAACAACTCTTCATCACTACAATCCAAAAACAAAATTTGTAGTTCTCTATTTATATTTTCAAAATAACTGACAAAAGCCTGATAATCAATAGCACTCACACTTAATGCTACATACTTATAATGTGTCTCATCTTTTCTAAGTAAATCTTCTAAATTATCTAATAATTCCTTAGGAAAATTATCCATACAATAATAGCCTAAATCTTCAAGGGCATTCATAGCACTTGATTTACCTGCACCTGACATCCCAGTCACAAGAACAATTTTATTTTCCATAATCTCACATCCTTTTTTAAATTATATCAACATTTGAACTTGAGTACAATTTTGACTATCATATTAAAAGGAGGATTACTTATGAAACCTTGTATATTTTTAGATATTGATGGTGTCATCAATCCAAATCGTAAAAAACATAATTATCAACTTGATTACAACTTACCAGATACTTTATCAAAAAAATTAAATCATCCAAAGATTGCTATATTAAATGTATATTTAGTCAATCAAGTTTATTCATGTTTCTCAAAAGAAAGTATTGATTATCTGAAAAAACTTATCAATAAATATGATGCTCAAATCATTATCACAAGCTCCTGGAGAATTATATATTCCCTTGATCAGTTACAAACCCTGTTTGATATTTTTGACTTAGGAAAATACATAAAGGCATCTACCCCTTTAATTTCTCCACGCACAAAAGCTATTCAAGAATTTATAAATGAACATAAAATCACAAGTTATATTATTTTAGATGATTTTGATATGGCAAATGTATTCGATTACCATTTTATTTATGTTCACAACTACTTTAAAGAACCAGATTATAAAAAAGCTGATTATGCTTTATTTATTCAACAAAAGGAGAATAAACATTGAAAAAATATATATTTACAATTCTCACATTCTGTAATATGTCTCTAATTTTTTATTTTTCTAACCAAAATGCAGAATTATTCACACAAACCAGTGCATATTTTTTACAATTTATGCCTTTTTCAATGTATTTTATTCGCAAATTGGCTCATTTTACAATTTACGCCTTATTAGGATTCAATACATTTTACATGTATAAAAATTACGGTATCAAACATTATGCGCTTTGTGCTTTGATTACATGTGTACTTTATGCTTGCAGTGATGAATGGCATCAATCTTTTATTTCTGGAAGAAGTCCACAAATAAAAGATGTTTGTATCGCGACACATGTGGAGCATTGTCCCTAATATTAATGAATATCTTAATTATCAAGCTTCGAACATCCCAGAAAACGCTTCAAAATTGACAATTAAACGAATTGTGTTACGATTTTATTGGTGATTATATGAAAAAAAATGCTTCTATGAACAAACATACATTTATTGTCCCAATAATACTTGTGGCATTTTTATTTTTTCTAGTTATTACAGCTTATGCATTGCACCCAACACGATATATTAAATGTAGCACCAGTGCATTGACTGTTCAAAAAACATATCTTAAAAACGGAGAAGCTGTCGTAGAAAATGTAAAAATCCCTAAAGGAACGAAAGTCAAAGTACATGAAAAAAAAGAAACTTCCAGCATCATTAGTTATGACCACTATAAATATAAAGTTAAAAATACACATCTCGTTAAAACGTTAGATGATGCGATTCAAACTGATTATATATATTGTAGAAGGCTTGTTAACTTACAAAATGAAAAAGGAGGAAAGCTTTCTAAAGTCGTAGTAAAAAAAGGAGAAAAAGTTAAAGTATTATCTGTGGACAAAGAGGACTGGAACCAAAATACTGGCCAAGTAAATTGGTATAAAGTTTCAAAAAACAAAAAAGCCTATTATTTAAATGGTGTTTATGCAGAATCCACAAAAAATGCTGCTTTAAAAAATTATGGCAGCAATATTCCATACTCAACATATTGGGATAAATACTATGAAGATGGATATGCAAAGGATGCTTATATCTCACAAATTGATTATAAACCAAATGAAAAAGCAGTTTATGAGAACAACCAAATGCCTAAAAACGTGAAAGCTATTCATGTATCCATGAATAATTTTGTCCATAATCAAGAATATATTGAAAGTTTGAATAACATAAATACAATCATAGTTGAAACAAAAAACGATGAAGGTTCTATACTTTATTCAAGCGATGTATGTAAAAATTATCTATCAGATTCAAATCGTGCTATTAAAAACGCAGAAGTCTCTAAAGATGAATTAAAAAAAATAATTAAACAATATCAAAAGAAAGGTTTTTACGTTGTTAGTCGTATCGTTACATTTAAAGATGCAGTATTTGCACAAGAAAATCCAAAAGAATCATTAACAGATAAAAAAGATAATTTGGTACTTTATAACAATCAATATTGGCCAAGTGCTTATTCAAGAAAAGCATGGATGTATAATGTAGCCATTGCCAAAGAATGCGCTGATTTAGGTTTTAATGAAATTCAATTCGATTATGTACGTTTTCCTGATGGAACAGCTGGTTCAAAATCCAAATTAAATTTCCACAATACATATAATGAAAGTAAAGTAGCCGCCATTCAAGGTTTTTTACAATATGCAAAAGAAGAACTGTCTAAAAAAGAAGTATATATTGCAGCCGATATGTTCGCATGGCCTATCGTTGCCTGTGATGATCAGGATATTGGACAATTTTTACCAGCAATCGCAAATATTGTTGATGTTGTTTGTCCTATGCCCTACTTGGATCATTTTAATTATGGAAGTTTTGGAATAGATTATCCTTCTGAAGAACCATACAATACTCTAACTTCATTCACAAAAATAAGTAAAGAGCAAATAAAATGTATCAAACACCCAGCTAAATATAGAACATGGATTCAAGGATATAATTTAGATTCAAAAGAAGTTAATCAAGAAATCAAAGCACTTATAGACAATGATTATCCGGGCTATATGGTTTGGCTAGCCAGTGGAGATCCAAATGATATAGAAAAAATAAAAAATGGGTTTTAACCCATTTTTATTTTTTATATGTTTTATCAATAAATTTTTGTGCATCTACCACAAAACGACTATGAACACCTTTTCCAATAGATTTCCCATCTTGAAAAGCTTGTACTTCATAATCGATTTTACGACCATCCACATTTGTCATCTTTGCTTCAATTGTTATTGTAGCACCTAATGGACTAGCCATATCATGCGATACATTCATACTAATCCCAACACTTGTTTTTCCTTCTTCTAAATCAAGACATAAACAAGCAGCTTCTTCCATCCACGCAATCATTTGTGGTGTAGCTAACACATCTAATGAACCACTTTTCATTACAGATGCTAAATTTTGTTGTTCTACAACACGTTGAATTCGAATTGTCTTTAATTCCATGTTATTAATCCTCCTTTGTTATTTTAATCCATTGTTAAAATATTGACAATGGATTTCATTACTATGATAAAATAATATAAGAAATGATATGTTCATTTCTTAATAGAAAGTAGGTCAATATATGTATTCTAAACAAGAAGAAAACCTAATCCTCTATCAAAAGGCTAAACACAAAATAACTATGCGATTTATTATTTATTTCACGATTCTATGTATATATTTTTTATCAATGGCATATTTGTTTTCAAATATGGATTTTTTGAAAGTGAATGATTCTACTTTTCAATCTATGTTAGTAAAACTAAGCACTGGACAAATCTTTTTATATGGAATAACCTTCATTCTACTTTCCACAGGTAAAAAATGGTTCCGCATTCTTTATTGGATTGATATTCTTATTAGCTTTCTACTTATTTATTTTCCAATCCATCTACTATTATCCAACCTAAATAGTATTCTTCCATTCTTTATTCTTGTTGCTTGCATGCTACTTAAAGCAGTTGCTCTTTGCCAGGTTGGCGGATATTTAAAAAATAATCGTTGGTGTAAAATCTATTTTGACCATACTATTGAACTTGATGACGAAGATGATGATTGGGTAGAAAAACAAACTAAAAATGTAAATTACGAAAAAATCAAATCTAAATTTGAAAAAGAATTTGAAGATAATGATCAAGAAGAAGATGAAGAATATGTAACTGAAAAAGCACCTATGACTTTACCTCAATTATCCGTTCGTTTAGGTATTATCGTTTATGGAGAATTAATTTTATTCCCAATCTTGATTCAAATCTTTTCAAATCTTTTTGAAAGTATGGATATGCAAAAAGTTTTTGCGACAAAAGATATTTTTGTATTATGCATCTTTACCGCATTCATTTGGACAATTCCATTATTCTATATGTACTGCAATCATAAATATACAAAGAAGATTATTGCCTGTTGTATGCTTGGTGAAATCATCCGCATTCTAGTTTATTTACCTACTTTTATGAAATACTACAATTCCCATGAATATTCCATTCGCGTATTTGTATTCTTTATTCTAATTGATTTCATTCGCTTACTGATTTTATTTATATTTGCTATTCACGTTCTAAAATCTGAACAAGAATATGCACCAAGCCCCAGAAATTAACTTTCTGGGGCTTCTTTTACAATAATCGGTAATTCAACCGTGATTTTAGTTCCTATATCTTCTTTTGAAGTTAAATGAATATCACCCTTATAATAATAAACAACATGTTTTACAATCGATAATCCAAGTCCTGTTCCAGGTATCGTTTTAGAACGTTGTTTATCTACGCGATAGAAGCGTTGAAAAATTCGATCTTGATCTTTATTTGGAATTCCAATACCCGTATCCTCTACACTAAAATACATATTTTTTTGATTCTTTTTCAGCACAATATCAATACGTCCATTCACCTTATTATATTTGATCGCATTTGAAATCAAATTATAAAAGATTCCTTTAATATGATCCATACTCGCAAATACTGTAAATTCTGTCGCATTCACATACACTTTTAGGTTCATTTTTTCAATTTGTGGTCTTAAAGTTTCTACAACTGAATCTAATAATTTCTTTACAGGAATATGTGAATATGTCACTTGCATTTCTTCAGTTTCTAATTTAGAAATCGTTAAAATATCATTGATCAACTGCGTCATATGATCACTTTCTTTTAATACACAATCCAAACACGTATCAATTTGATTACTATCTTGAATTGTATGTGAACGAATCAACTCCGTATATCCTCGAATCGAAGTCAATGGCGTTTTCAACTCATGACTGGCATTACTAAAGAATTCCTGACGAACCTTTTTTTCTTTTTCCAATCTTTCCAAATACTTTTTATTTTCTTTCGACATATTTGTCAGAGCATTTGTGATTTTATAAAGTTCTGGATAATTATATGTA
>OLSX01001543.1_pt1 | contig 21742 bp, 19 predicted proteins | sample 1673141 | NCBI WGS metagenome assembly OLSX01 (sample SAMEA3136759, study PRJEB25190) | human gut metagenome | biome: human gut; feature: human-associated habitat; material: faeces | place: Austria | collected 2013
TTTCATCATATTTTTTTGAGAAAAGTGTAACCTATCATTGACGACTGTACATAAAATATTTTTGTTTTTTTCACTGTCTACTTGACAGGGGGCACTACAAACGGCATGCAGGGGCATAATATTTTTAAATTACGAGGCTTTCCTTACCTTTGCTTTTCCCGCAGTGCTTTCCGCCTCCTTAAGCATATTCTCGGCGAAAATGGCGTAACCGGTCGTCGGATCGTCAATCAAAACATGAGTTACCGCGCCTATCAGTTTTTCGTTTTGCAGAATAGGACTGCCGCTCATGCCCTGCACAATACCGCCTGTGAGCTTTAAAAGCTCCGGGTCGGTTACGGTCACGGTCATATTTTGAGTTGCCGAAAGATACGCAGAGCTGCGCTTTTTTATGCGGCAGGAATAAAGCTGCGGCTCCCTGCCGTCAACGGTGCAGAGAATTTGAGCGTCTCCGTCCCTTACCTCCTGCTTTAAAGCGGTTTCGGTAAGTCGGGAAAAGCCGAGCCTTCCCTTTAAAACACTGTAAACTCCCTTTTCGGAGTTGCAGTCAATCTTACCTATCGTACCATAGGTAAATCTCCCCTTTAACTGCCCGGGATTTCCGCTGCTTCCCTTTTCCACCGATACTATCTCGGCAGATACTATCTCGCCGTTTTTAAGCTCCAGAAGGTCGCCTGTGTCCTCATCGCATACACCGTGGCCGAGCCCGCAGACGATTCCCGTTGCGGGGCTGTAAAATGTAAGCGTACCGATTCCGGCGGAGCTGTCCCTCACCCAAAGTCCTATTCTGTAGCTGTTTGTTTCTTTTGAAAGTGCAGGTGTTACATACACGGTTTTCTGCGTACCGCCGCGCTTTATTACAAGCTTTATCCTGTTACCGCCCGATGCTGCAACAGCAGCGCTCAATTCCTCGTTTGTAAGCACCTGCTTGCCGTCTGCAGAGAGGATATAATCCCCCTTTTTAACCCCGGCGTCTTCCCCCGGAGAAATGCTGCCCGAAACCGTTTCAACCGTTGTAATATCAATTACCAAAACGCCGTCGGTATAAAGCTTCATGCCGAACGGCGTGCCCAAAACCGAAACATGCAGCTCGTCCACCACCTCAACATTAACGGTGGAAAAGGGTATTATTCCGAACGCCTTAAGCTTAACATCGAATTCCTCACCTATCTGCTCGGTCTTACCGGTTTGCGAAAGCTTTAAGCCCTCGTACTCGGCTGTAATCGGAACAGCGGTATTAAAGGTGAGTCCGTCCCCTTTTTTTATTTTGTAATTGTCGCTTATGCTCCCGTTCAGATATATGACAGCGCCGAATACCGCAGTATCGAGCAGCAGAGCGAGTATAAAAACGCACTTAAAAAAAATACGCAAAATTTTCAAGTAAATCACTTCCCCGAATTATTCTGCGCATTTTTCATATAAATAATTTAACAAATATTTCAGTCAAAAAATCGACATGCTCCCTACTCTTGCGGCGCTAAAAGAAAATAATCGCTTGGAGCGCGAATTTTCTTTGACCCCGGTGTCCTCCTAAAACCGCTTATTCACCGTTTTTTCGCTCACAAGGTGTTTTTCCGCCGCACAGGCATGGGGAAAAACGAAAAATGCGGCGATATCGCCGCAAAAACAAATTTTGAGTTTATTGACAAACTGCGGCAGCCGCAAATTTTACGGCTGCCGCTTTTCCGTTATTGTAAATCAAAAAAACTGATTATTTTGAATACTTTTTTCTCGGAACATAGCTTGTGTGCAGATCATGGTGAGCCCTGTGACCACCGAAACCATCGTACCACTCGCTGTAGAGGGTCTTGATAACGGGGGATTCGTGCGACTTTCTAATCGGCATTGAAGCGTCCTGATCATAGAGAGCCTTTGCGCGCTTAGCCTTTAAGTCAACCGTATCCCTTATATATTGTGGCTGAATCGGCTGACCGCCGCCGTTTACGCAACCGCCGGGACAGCCCATTATCTCAACAAAGGTCCAGCCGTTTGGGTTGCCGTTCTTCATAGTATCCATGACATACTTGGCAGCTGCCGCGCCGGAAGCTACAGCCACCTTAATATCACTGCCGTTAATATTTACGGTAGCCTCTTTGAGACCCTGAGTACCGCGGACAGCGGTGAAGTCAACATCGGTGTTGTCCTTGCCTGTAAGCCAGTCGTTAGCGGTTCTGAGCGCCGCCTCCATAACGCCGCCCGTAGCGCCGAAGATTACGGCAGCACCGGTATCCTCGCCCAGCGGGTTATCAAACTCCTCATCGGGGAGCCAATCGAAGTGCATACCCGCGCGCATAATCATACGGGAAAGCTCACGGGTGGTGATAGCAATATCAACATCAGGTACGCCCGCCGCGCTCTGGTCTGCTCTGCCAATCTCAAACTTCTTAGCGGTACAGGGCATAACCGAAACGGAAACAATATCCTTAGGGTCAATGTCCATTTTCTCGGCATAATATGTCTTAATTACCGCGCCTGCCATCTGCTGAGGAGACTTGCAGGTAGAAAGATGTTTAAGCATATCGGGATAGTAGAATTCGCAGAATTTAACCCAACCGGGTGAGCAGGAGGTAATCATCGGCAGAGTTCCGCCGTTTTTAATGCGCTCAACAAGCTCGTTTGCTTCCTCGACTATTGTAAGGTCTGCACCGAAGTTTGTATCAAACACCTTATCAAAGCCGAGTCTGTGGAGGGCGGCAACCATTTTACCCTCAACGTTAGTGCCAATCGGCATACCGAAGCACTCGCCCAGGGTAGCTCTTACAGAGGGTGCGGTCTGAACCACAACGTGCTTTGCCGGGTCGGCAAGAGCCTCCCAAATCTTGTCGGTATCGTCCTTTTCGGTTAATGCGCCTGTCGGGCAAACAACGGTACACTGACCGCAGGAAATACAGGGAACATTAGAGAGACCAACCTCAAAGGGAGTGCCGATTGCAGTATCAATACCGCGGTTGTTAGCGCCGATAACGCTTACATACTGCTCCTTACAAGCGGCAACACAGCGGCGGCAAAGCACGCATTTGTTGTTATCCCTTACAAGGTGAGGGGTGGACTCGTCAAGCTCGTAAACCGGCTTGAAGCCCTCAAAAGAGGATTCGTCTACACCGTAATCACGGCAGAGCTTTTGAAGCTCGCAGTTGGTGGAACGAACGCAGGAAAGACATTTCTTTTCGTGGGTCGAAAGAATAAGCTCAAGGGTGGTTTTTCTTGCCTTTTGAATTTTCTCGGTATTAGTGAGTACCTCCATACCGTCGGTCACGGGGTAAACACAGGCGGTAACGGTTCTAAAACCTCTGCCCTCGTTAACCTCAACAACGCAGATACGGCAAGCGCCGATCTCGTTCTTCTCCTTCATAAAGCATAATGTGGGAATTTCAATTCCCGCCAAACGCGCGGCGTCTAAAACAGTAGAGCCCTTGGGCACGCTTACAGAAATACCGTTTATTTTAACATTTAACATTTCCATTATTATCAGGCTCCTTTCTTACTTTTTAACAATCGCGCCGAACGGACAGTTGGAAATACAAGCGCCGCACTTAATACAAGCGGTCTGATTGATTTCGTGCGGATTCTTAATAGTACCGCTGATAGCGCCGACAGGACAGTTACGGGCGCACTTTGTACAACCCTTGCACTTATCGGCTTCGATTGTGTAAGAAACGAGATCCTTACATACGCCCGCGGGACATACCTTATCCTTAACATGGGCAACATACTCGTCACGGAAGAACTTAAGTGTTGCGAGCACGGGGTTAGGTGCAGTCTGACCGAGACCGCAGAGAGAGTTCTGCTTGATGTAGTGGCAAAGCTCCTCTAACTTGTCGATATCCTCTAAGGTGCCGTTGCCCTTTGTGATTTTATCAAGCATTTCAAGAAGTCTTCTTGTACCTACACGGCAAGGAGTACACTTACCGCAGGACTCGTCAACCGTAAATTCAAGGAAGAACTTAGCCATATCTACCATACAGGTGTCCTCATCCATTACGATAAGTCCGCCCGAACCCATCATACAGCCGATAGCGGTTAGGTTGTCGTAATCAACCTCGGTATCGATAAGGCTTGCGGGGATACATCCGCCCGAAGGACCGCCTGTTTGAGCTGCCTTGAACTTCTTGCCGTTCGGAATACCGCCGCCGATATCATAAATAATATGGCGAAGTGTAGTACCCATCGGAATTTCAACAAGGCCGGTGTGCTCAATGTTTCCGCCCAAAGCGAATACCTTAGTACCCTTTGACCTTTCGGTACCCATTGAAGCAAACCAATCGGCACCGCGAAGGATAATCTGCGGAATATTTGCAAAGGTTTCAACATTGTTCTCAACGGTAGGCTTACCGAAAAGACCCTTAACTGCCGGATAGGGCGGACGGGGCTTAGGCTCGCCGCGGTTACCCTCGATAGAGGTCATAAGAGCGGTTTCCTCACCGCAAACGAAGGCGCCTGCACCCAAGCGGATATGTAAATCAAAATCAAAGCCTGAATCAAATATATTCTTACCGAGCAGTCCGTATTCACGCGCCTGATCAATAGCTATCTGCAAACGCTTAACCGCAATCGGATACTCTGCACGGACATAAACAAAGCCCTGTGTAGCGCCGATAGCGTAACCGGCTATCGCCATAGCCTCAATTACAGAGTGGGGGTCGCCCTCAAGCACCGAACGATCCATAAACGCACCCGGGTCGCCCTCGTCGGCGTTACATACTACATATTTTTGATCCGCCTTATTGGGAGCGCAGAGCGCCCACTTTTTTCCCGTCGGGAAGCCGCCGCCGCCTCTGCCGCGGAGACCTGAATCGGTGACAACCTTAATAACATCCTCGGGCGTCATTTCGGTAAGCACCTTACCGAGAGCGGCATAACCGTCCATAGCGATGTACTCATCGATATTTTCGGGGTTGATAACGCCGCAGTTACGCAGAACTACACGGTTCTGTGATTTGTAGAACGCGGTATCGCTCAAGGCTACATTGGCGGTTTCAACCTCTTCCTTGCCCGTATCGTTATAAACAAGGCGTTCAACAATTCTTCCCTTCAAAAGATGCTCCTCAACGATTTCCTTAACATCGTCGGGAGTCACTCTGCTGTAAAAGGTACCGTCGGGATAAACGATAACAACAGGGCCTAATGCGCAGAGACCGAAACAACCGGTCTGAACAAGCTTTACCTCATCGGAAAGTCCGCAGGCTTCAATATTCTCGGCAAATGCCTTTTGAATGTCCTGACTTCCGGAAGAGGTACAACCCGTACCGCCGCAGATCAACACATGTGCACGAATCATAATTTTACCTCCAATTTATTACTTATGAGCGGCTATCGTATATTCGTTTACGACGTTACCGTTTTTAAGATGCTCCTCAATTACGCGCGCTGCCTTTTCGGGAGTCATTTTAACATAGGTTATTTTTTCCTTGCCCGGCTCAAAGACCTCTACAATAGGCTCTAACTGGCAAATGCCTATGCAGCCTGTCTGTGAAACGGTCACCTTTTCCGTAAGCCCCTCATTGTTTACGCCCTCAACCAAAGCATTCAAAACGGGGCGCGCGCCTGCTGCAATGCCGCAGGTAGCCATTCCCACAACTACGCGAACGCTGTTAACGCCCTCGCGAAGAATGACCTTATCGCGCATTTTTTCCTTTATTGCCTGTAATTCAGCCAATGATTTCATATATTTTCTTCCTTTCTTAAGGTTTCTTCTATGAATTTAAGCACCTCATAACTGTTAAGCGGCACTTCTTCAAGAACCGCGCGCAGCTCCCTTGTATCAAGGGCCACGCTTTTGCTCCCGTAGGTGTGCGTAAACAGAAAATCGGTATCGGGGTGACCCTGTATCAAGGTCACAATACTTGAAACAACATCGCCGAGCGGAGTATAATCAATATGCTTTTTATTGAATACCGCCGTAACCTCAGTTCCGTGGTCTTCGGGGTATTCGCTTTCGGATTTAGATGAAATATCGAAGGTGCCGCCCGTCTGCTCTGCCTCCATTTTTAAAAGCGGCAGCCCCATTCCCACCTTGCGCGTGGTGCGCGTGGTGTAAAACGGGTCGGTTACGGCTTTCAGCGTTTCCGCCGTCATTCCGCAGCCGTTATCCGAAATTTTAAGCGTCAGCGTATCATCGGTTTCGTTTACGGTAATTTCCGTAAGCGTTGCCCCCGCCTTCACCGAATTTTCGGCTATATCAAGTATATTAAGCGATATTTCCTTCATACCGCACCCCGTAAATAGTTTATAAGCGCCTTTGCGGCGTTTTCCCTGCCGCAGTCAAGCTCTATGTAAGCGCCGCGCTCGTTTATATCCCATAAATAATGAGCGTCGGAGCTTGTTATGATTTTTTTGCCGTATTTTTCGGCATATTCTGCCGCCTTTTCCCCGTCGTGCACCTCTGCAAACGGAAAGCACGGTTTTTCGGGGAAGAACCCTAGCACTGCAGGCAAGCCGTTTGACTGCCTGTCGATATGTGCCGGAAAGCACACGCCGCCGTATTTTTCCACCGCCTGCGGCACTTCTTCAAGCGAAAAAGAAGTAGCGTTTATAAGAAGATAATCGTCATAACCCGTGATATTATCGTTTTCATCGGTAATGCGCTGTTCTCCGAAAATATCGGGTCGGTTTTTGATTTTTATTCTTCTTTCTTCAAGCACCTTTTCAAATTCCATAGCGCCCGGAAGTGTGGCAAACAGACAAACCGCGTGAATATCCTCCGCAGTTGTAAGCTCTGTTCCCGCCACGGGAATTATTCCGTGCCTGTAAGCCGCTTTAAAAAACGCAGGGCAGTTTTTTAGGGTATTATGGTCGGTAAGCGCCATAATATCAAGCTTATTCAGCTCCCCCATTCCCGCAATGCTGTCGGGCGTCATATCATTATCCCCGCAGGGCGATAAGCAGGAGTGAATGTGCAGATCGTAATAATACCTCATAAAAGCGAGTGAAGCGTTATCGCGGCATCATAAGCAGAACCCAAAAATGACAGTATATTAACGCCCTTTTCTTCCGCCGTTTTACAAACATCCGCGGGTATTTCCACACCCTCCGCCGCTATTATGCAGGCAGTATCCGCAAGAGCTGCTACCGCCACAATATTGGCGTTGGACATTATGGTTATCCAAGCGTCGCCCGACTGTGCCTTGCCCATTACCCAGCTTAAAAGGTCGCCTATATAAACGCCGGTTATTTCTCTGTCCGTTTCAGGCGTTGCAACCGCGCCGAATCCGTTTTTTAAAAGACCGTCTACCGTCATTTACCGTCGCCCTCCTTATATAATGGACATTTTGCCCCGCAGGATTTATTTCTTACCGTGTCCTCTGCAAACGCGCGGCAGTTTGGCGCCCCGCACGCGCCGCAGTCAATACCGGGTAAGGTATCGCGCAGCTTTTGAATATCCGCCATCATCCGCATTGATTCAGCCATACTGTCGCTGAGTCTGGAAATCGGATGATAAGTTGGTATTTCGTTGAAGATGTAGCTTTCGGGAATATAGCTTTCTTCCTTTGAAAGAAAGTTTTGCGAAACGGGCAAATATCTTCTTAACGTCTGCAGCCGTGCTTTTGCTATAAAGGGGTTTTGCATTGTCATAACCCCGCCTACGCAGCCGCCCGAGCAGGCGTTAAGCTCAATAAATTCAAGCGGCGGTATATTGCCGTTTTCCACCTGATCAAGCACCCGTATCACGTTTTCAATTCCGTCCGCCGCTAAGTAGCTTTCGTTGAATATTGCGGTAGCCTCTCCCCCGGTGCTTGCCCAGCCAATGCCAATCATACCCGAGTTTGAAAGCGACTTTATATCCGCCTTCGGCTGCATTTTGGCTATAAGCTGAAAGTAAATGTCGTTAATCGAAACCACCGTATCTACCTGACTTTTATAGCCTGCAAACCCGTTTTTAACATAGCTTACCTTGGCAGGACAGGGCGAAATAAAGCAAACGCCTATTTCCTCGTCCGTTAATTCGGGGTGCTCCCGCTTTGCCCTTTTGCGGGCGAGCATTGCCGCAACCTCCATCGGCGGCAGCATATGTATAATATTATCGGTAAGGGATGGAAAACGCAAGCCTATAAGCCTTATTACCACGGGGCACGCCGAGCTTATAGCCGGTTTTTTAACCCCCTCGGTTTTAAGGTAAAGCCTTGTGTACGCGCTGACGAGTTCCGCCGCGGCGGAAACCTCAAACACATCGTCAAACCCGATTTTTGTAAGACCGTCAAGCACATAGTCAACGTCCTCCAGATTATCGAACTGACCGTAAAGTGAGGGCGCGGGCAATGCGATTTTCCACTTGAATTTATCCATTGCCGAAAGCTTTTCGCAAACCGCCTTTTTCGCGTTATGCGGGCATACCCTTATACATTCGCCGCAGTCTATACAGCGGTCGGGGTCAATTGAGGCATGACCGTCCCTTATTCTTATTGCCTCTGTTGGGCAGTGCTTTAGGCACGCGGTGCAGCCGCTGCACTTTTTTTCGTCAAGGTAAACCGAATGTTCATATCTGTTCATTTGAGCACCTGCCGAAAATATTTTTTCAAAGCATGACCTTCATTGTAATGTCCGTACCCACGCCCACCGTGGAGTTTATCTCCATACTGTCGGTATAGCGTTTCATATTGGGCAGCCCCATTCCCGCGCCGAAGCCTAAAGAACGGATTTGGTCGGACGCTGTGGAGTACCCCTCCTGCATAGCCCGCTCAATATCCTTAATTCCCGGTCCTTTATCGTGCAGGAATATTTCAATACAGTCTTCACTCACAGTAACATCGGCTTCGCCGCCGCCTGCGTGAATTACCATATTAATTTCGCCCTCGTACATTGCAATGGAGACCCTGCGTATTATTTCGGGCGGCAGCCCTAATTGCCTTAAATTCTTCTTGACCTGAACCGAGGCCTTACCTGCCGATGTAAAATCCTCACCGTCAACGTCAAAGTGGAATTTCAAAGCCTCAGGCATTTTTAACCCTGTTCCCTACAAGACCGTTGCTGTAAAGAATACCGCAAGCCTCGTACATTCTTTTATCGGTAGCAAGAATTACCATACCGCAATCCTTTGCCAGCTCAATCATTTCGGCAGTGGGCATTTTGGAGCGCACAAACACTATGCAGTTCATATCCATCATTTCGGCGGTTCTTACAACCTGTAAATTAACAAGCCCCGTAAGCAGTACCGCCTGATCCTTTACATACGCCAGCACATCGCTCATCATATCGCTGCCGCAGGCAGAATAAACATGGCGCGAAAGCCCGTCCTCGCAGCAGATGACCTGTGCGTCCAGCAAATCTCTTATAGTACCGATCTTCATATGCGGAATGTCCTTTCGGGATTTATTTACCGAAGCCGTATTTTTCAAGTATGCCGTCAACATCGTCTACGGTAAGTCTGCCGTAAACCTCGTCATTAACAGTAAGCACCGGCGCCAAGCCGCAAGCGCCTATACAGCGGCAGGCGGTAAGCGAAAATCTGCCATCCTCGGTGCATTCGTCCGCGCCGATTCCGAGTCTTTCGCTCAGCTTGTTGAAAATATCTCCCGAGCCTTTAACATAACACGCGGTGCCAAGACATACGGATATGTTGTACTCACCCTTGGGCGACAGCGAAAACTGCGCATAGAAGGTGGAAACACCGTAAACCTTTTCAAGCGGTACATCCATTCCCTCGGCTATCATTTCCTGAACCTCCATAGGCAGGTAGCCGTAAATGTCCTGCGCCTGCTGCATAACTGCCATCAAAAGACTTTTATCGTGCTTGTTGGCGTCAATTATTTCGCGCAGCTTTTTTTCCTGTTCAGCTGTTCCCTTAAAGGGAAGCTTACTGATCTTTTTTTGCATTAAACGAATCCTCCTTCGATTAATTGTATGTAATTATCACATATGATAATAAACATATACCTATGTAGTATAACACATATTCCGACATTTGCAAATACTTTTTCGACAAATATTTAACAAATTTTATATTTATACCGAAACGCAGGAGCAATTACCGTAAAATATGCTGTATTTAAGGCATAAAAACACCCCTGCGAACATAAATTCCGCAGGGGTGTTTTTGTTAAAGCGCAGGTATCAGGAGCATTTTTCCTGCGGGCAGACACTCGCCCTCCAGTTCATTTATTTTCATTATTTCCTTGACGCTCGCGTTGTAGTGCTTTGCTATGTCCCACACACATTCACCGTCGCCGGTAAAATATATTGTCATAGCGCATTTCGCTGTCTGCTCCGCAGGGGCGTTTTCATCTGTTTCCATATCGGTTATAAGCGACATTTTCCTGCATTCGTATATCGAGGCGTTTATTCCTATATCTATTCGTATCTCCATGCTCTCTGCCCCTGTCAGGGTGTAGCCGCAGGAAAGTATTTCAAGCTCAGGGTCGCTTTTGAGGTTCTCGCAGCTGCGGTTCAGCGGATAGCTGTATTCAAAATCCACCGCCTTTTCAAAATATGAAGCTCTGTCCTCCTCATCTCCCGTTAAAAGGCATATTACCGCCGTTCCGCATATCACCATGCTTTCGGTCTCGAATTTTGTGCTTACCGACTGCAGATCGCACCAGATATCGTAAACCTTTGCGGTCGGCCCGTCAAGCTCAATGCTCTTTTTGCAGTTGTAATTTTCTCTTACGGTGTCGCATATCTTTTCAAAGCATATACTTTCCTTTTTCATGCTCATGCGGTATTTCCGCGAAAATGCGTCGGTTATCACCGCGATATCGTTTCCGCAGTAGGCGCTGCAGGTCAGCAGCAGCTTTGCGGTGAGCGCAAAGCTCTTTGTTTCCCCTTCTGACAAACGCGGCTTTATTTCAAGAAACGCCGTATCCGCGCGGGTATCGCACTCACAGGAATCCCCCACGCCCTCCATATCCACAATCTGACTGAACGGAATAACGGTTTTAACGGTCTGCGGCGTTCCCTCCTCTGTGCAGTACAGAATTTTTACCGACATATCGCCCTTTACAACAATCTTTCCGCTTATTATCTTGCTTTCCTTCACGCACGGGCATGCATCGTAGCGCAGCACCCTGCATACGGACGGCTGACCCTGCCCTATCGGAATATCCTCCTCGATCATCAGGTATTTTTCCGAGCAGCCCATCGGTACGGTCGCGGGGGCGCTCTCGCACTTCTGCTCGATTCCGCTTATGTCCGCGTCGGATATTATATCCGTCGATCTGCGCTTGAAGACCCTTACGGTAATGCCGACCGCTCCGTGAATATCAACCTTTCTGCCTGTGACGGCGCGGCAGTTTACATACTCGCACCTTGCCCTCACCGAAAGGCTTCCGCCCGTGCATTCCTCCTTCATTTCAAGGTTTTTGCTGAACGGATACTGATATTCGTAGGAGCACAGCCTTCCCTCATCGTCAGAATACAGCACGGTTATGCAAACGCTGCCGTCAACCGTTATATTCCGTCCGTTTAAGGACTTCGCGGAAACACCCGCAAAGGCTCGGCATTTGAAAATTTTTGAAATATCCGGGCAGTAATCGGGCAGGGTAAGGTCAACATCTATCGGCTGCTCTGCGGTTTCGTTGAATAAAGTATCGTTAAAAAAAACGCTCGTTTTAATTATTCTTTCTTCCATCCTTATTTCCTCTCTCCGTGCATTATTTAGTAAATAATATTCCGAATATTGGAAAAATATGCCGGACAAAAGCTTCGGAATCGTTTTTTTGCGTTTAAAAACAAAATAATACCGCAAATAGCCTTGATTTTTCGCATAAAAAAATATATAATGACAATACTGATATATATTCTTTAATATATAGCGGTATGTATTAAGCTGAGCAGAGCCGAACTCCATACGGTTTCGCTCCCCGCATTTCCCCGCCTGTCTTGCACTGATTTTTGAAATACCGCGTATTCCTGCAAATTCGTGCTGCGCCGATCAGAAAAATGCGGCGGCAGAAACTTTGCGGAATCTTACAGGCAGAAAGCTTTTCGTTAAAAAACAAGGCAAGATATAACCGGGAATTTTCGTGTGCAAGGCGTATGCGGTTCGGTTCTCCTCAGCTTAAAGGCATTTCATATCCGCATGAAAGTATGTTAAAATATTAACAATCTTATCGAAGGAGAAAATGCCATGAAAAAGATATATCCTGTAATTGACAGCGCGGAGGCTCTCGAAAAAGCTCTTGAACGAGTCAGAGCAGCTCAAAAAAAATTTGCGGAGTATTCACAAAGTCAAGTGGACAGTATCTTTAAAGCGGCGGCAGCAGCCGCCGACCGTCAGCGTATTCCGTTAGCCCGCCTCGCGGTTGAAGAAACCGGTATGGGCGTGGTTGAGGATAAGGTGATTAAAAACCACTACGCCGCGGAATATATTTACAACGCCTACAGGGACACCAAGACCTGCGGCGTTATTGAGGAGGACAAGCAATACGGCATAACCGAAATTGCCGAGCCGATCGGCGTTATAGCGGCGGTAATTCCGACCACCAACCCGACCTCCACGGCAATTTTTAAAACACTGCTCGCACTTAAAACGCGCAACGGAATTATAATAAGTCCCCACCCGCGTGCAAAGGGCTCTACCGCCGAGGCGGCAAAAACCGTGCTCGAGGCGGCGGTAGCGGCGGGCGCTCCCGAGGATATCATAGTCTGGATAGATAAGCCCTCCCTTGAAATGACGAATTTCATCATGAAGGAGGCGGATATGATCCTCGCCACGGGAGGACCGGGCATGGTGCGTGCGGCATATTCAAGCGGCAAGCCCGCAATAGGCGTAGGCGCGGGAAACACCCCTGCGGTAATCGATTCCTCGGCGGATATTACCCTTGCGGTAAACTCTATAATTCATTCCAAAACCTTTGATAACGGTATGATATGCGCGTCGGAGCAATCGGTAATAGTGCTTGATAAGGTATACAAAAGGGTCAAAAAGGAATTTGCCGAACGCGGCTGTTATTTTCTTGACCGTGAAGAAACCGAAAGGGTACGCAAAACCGTTATTATAAACGGCGCGCTGAACGCTAAAATAGTGGGTCAAACGGCGAAAACCATTGCCGAACTTGCGGACGTTCATGTGCCGGACGGCACAAAAATACTGATAGGCGAGGTTGAAAGCGTGGAGCCGACAGAGGAATTTGCCCGCGAAAAGCTTTCCCCCGTGCTTGCGATGTATAAGGCGAAGGATACAGAGGACGCTTTTTCAAAGGCGGAGCGCTTAATTGCCGACGGCGGCTACGGGCACACCTCATCAATATATTTAAACCCGATTACCGAAAAAGAAAAGCTTGCCGAATTTGCAAGACGCATGAAAACCTGCCGCATACTCGTCAACACGCCGTCGTCCCTCGGCGGCATCGGAGACATTTATAACTTTAAGCTCTCCCCCTCCCTCACCCTCGGGTGCGGCTCCTGGGGCGGAAACTCGGTTTCCGAAAACGTGGGAGTAAAGCACCTGCTTAATATTAAAACCGTTGCCGAGAGGAGAGAAAATATGCTTTGGTTCCGCTCGCCCGAAAAGATTTATATTAAAAGGGGCTGCCTGCCCGAAGCGCTTGATGAGCTTAAGGCGGTAAATCCGCGCAAAAGGGCATTTATAGTTACCGACCGCTTTTTGTATGGCAACGGCTTTACAAAGCCCATAACCGACAAGCTTAACGAAATCGGAATAAGCTATACGGTATTTTCCGAGGTCGAGCCCGATCCGACACTGAATATCGCAAAAAAAGGCGCGGAACAAATGACAAACTTCGCTCCGGATGTTATAATAGCGGTAGGCGGCGGCTCCGCCATGGACGCGGCGAAAATCATGTGGGTGCTTTATGAGCATCCCGATGCCGACTTTACAGATATGGCAATGCGTTTTTCGGATATAAGAAAGCGCATCTACACCTTTCCGAAAATAGGAGAAAAGACTTATTTCATAGCCGTGCCGACCTCTGCCGGAACAGGCTCTGAGGTGACTCCCTTTGCGGTCATTACCGACAGCGATACCGGCATTAAATACCCGCTTGCCGATTATGAGCTTATGCCGGATATGGCAATAGTGGATACTGACCTGCAAATGTCCGCGCCGAAAGGACTTACCGCCGCTTCGGGAATTGACGCGGTATCACACGCGCTTGAAGCATTCGCTTCAATGCTCGCTACCGATTATACCGATTCTTTAGCGCTGCGCAGCCTTAAAATGATGTTTGAATATCTGCCCCGCGCATATGAAAACGGCGAGGACGACCCCGAGGCGCGCGAAAAAACAGCAAACGCCGCCACAATGGCTGGCATGGCTTTTGCCAACGCGTTTTTGGGCGTGTGCCATTCAATGGCGCACAAATTGGGTGCTTTTCATCATTTGCCCCACGGCATTGCAAACGCGCTTATGTTGAATGAGGTCATCCGTTTTAACTCTGCGGACAGTCCCGCAAAAATGGGAACCTTTCCGCAATACGCTTACCCGCACACCAAGGCGCGTTATGCCGAGATTGCCGATTATTTGAACCTCAGCGGCAAAACCGACGACGAAAAGGTTGAGGGTCTTATTACGGCACTGGACGCTCTTAAGGAAAAAATCGGTATAAAGAAAACCATACGCGACTATGTGCCTGATGAAGAAGACTTTTTAAACAGGCTTGACAGCATGACTGAGCAGGCGTTTGACGACCAGTGCACGGGAGCGAATCCGCGCTACCCGCTTATGAGCGAGATAAAGCAGATGTATTTGAACGCCTATTACGGCACACACGAAAAAATATAACAGGAAAGGGGACGGAAATATGAAGCTTGATAAAATAATTGCGGTTCGCACCGGTAAAACGGTATATAAGGACGGCGGACGCGTTATAAAGGTGTTTGAAAACGGCTATTCCAAGGCAGATATACTGAACGAAGCGCTCAATCAGGCGCGAATTGAGGAAACAGGGCTTAATATACCGAAAATTCTCGGTGTAACTACCGAGGACGGCAAATGGGCAATTATCAGCGAGTATATAAGCGGCAAAACACTTTCGCAGCTGATGGAAGAAAGCCCCGATAAAGCAGACGAATACCTTGAACGCTTTGTGGATATTCAGGCGGAAATTCACTCTAAAAAATCCCCCCTGCTCACAAAGCTTAAGGATAAAATGAACCGTAAGATCGATATGGCGGATATTGACGCCGCCACCCGCTACGACCTGCACACACGGCTTGAGGGCATGCCTCGGCATGACAAGGTCTGCCACGGGGACTTTAACCCCTCGAATGTTATCATAACCGACAGCGGAAAGCCGTATATTATAGACTGGGCGCACGCGACCCGGGGCAATGCGTCAGCCGACGCGGCAAGGACATATCTTCTTTTCCGTCTTGAAAAAAAGGATGATGCCGCCGAAAAATATATAAAGCTTTTCTGCAAAAAAAGCGGAGTTTCACGGCAATATATCGAAAAATGGCTGCCTATCGTCGCCGCCTCGCAGTCGGTCAAGGGGAACTCCGAGGAACGCGAAATGCTGCTCTCGTGGGCGGGAGTGGTCGATTATCAGTAACCAGCCCGTATTCCGGGAGCTTTCCGCTTCCGGAATACGGTCAAAATATAAAACGGAGGAAAACAGAAAATGAAAGTAACAGTATGTATCGGGAGCTCATGTCATCTAAAAGGCTCAAGGCAGGTTGTTGAGGAGTTTCAGCGCCTTATAGCCGAAAACAAACTGAGCGACAGAGTGGAGCTAGGCGGAACCTTCTGCATGGGCAATTGTCAGCAGGGAGTTTGCGTTACGGTGGACGGCGAGCTTTACTCGGTATCCCCGGAAACCGCAAAATCCTTTTTTGAAGAATACATATTAAAATAAGAAAGGACTGACCTTTCGCTATGTCGGAATTTTTAAAGCTGAAAAAATCCAACTGCAAAAACTGTTATAAATGTATTCGGCACTGTCCGGTGAAATCTATCAGATTTTCGGGAAATCAGGCGAATATTGTAGGAAACGAGTGTATTCTGTGCGGTCAGTGCTTTGTGGTATGTCCGCAGAACGCAAAGGAGATAGCCGATGAGACCGAGCGCGTAAAGGTGCTTATCGATTCGGGTGCTCCCGTAATCGCAAGCGTTGCCCCATCGTTTATAGCAAACTATGACGGCGTGGGCTTTGAGGAATTAAAGGCGGCGCTTAAAAAGCTCGGCTTTGCCGATGCAGAGGAGACAGCCGTTGGGGCTACCATAGTAAAACGCGAATATGAAAGACTGCTGAACGAGGATGAGCGCAATATTTTAATTTCCTCCTGCTGTCACTCTGTTAACCTGCTGATTCAGAAGTATTATCCGTCATGTCTTCCCTACCTTGCCGACGTGCTCTCCCCCATGCAGGCGCACTGCAAGGATATTAAACAAAGATACCCAGGCGCAAAAACGGTATTTATTGGCCCCTGCGTTGCAAAAAAGGACGAAGCCGACTACTACACCGGCATTACCGACGCGGTGCTGACCTATGAGGAGCTGACCGAATGGTTTGAGGCGGCGGGTATTGTTCCCGAGAAAAAGCTGGATAAAACAGAAGAAAGCCTTGCAAGATTTTTCCCCACCACCGGCGGTATTCTTAAAACAATGCAGAAAAATATGCGCCCCGATTATACATATTTGGCGATAGACGGCGTGGAAAACTGCATGGCGGCGCTGCATGATATTGAAGAGGGCAACCTTGAGCGTTGCTTTATAGAAATGTCAGCATGCGCTGGCAGCTGCATAGGCGGTCCGGTTATGGAAAAATACCACAGAATGCCCGTAAGAGATTATTACGCCGTATCGCATTATGCCGGCAAAAAGGACTTTGACGTTGCGCAGCCCGACCCGTTTACTCTCCGCAAGGAAATGGAGTACATAGGCAGAAAGCTGCCATATCCGTCGGAAAGCGAGATACGCGAGGCGCTGCGCCGAATGGGTAAATTAAGACCGGAGGACGAGCTTAACTGCGGCTCCTGCGGCTACAACACCTGCCGCGAGAAAGCGGTCGCCATAATTCAGGGCAAGGCAGAGGTTTCAATGTGTTTACCCTTCTTAAAGGAGCGCGCCGAAAACTTCTCGGATAATATTATAAACAACACGCCGAACGGCATAGTCGTGCTTAACGATAAATACGAGGTGCAGCAGATAAACCGCGCGGCATTAAAGCTTATGAACATTCCGCGCGAATCGGACGTTATGGGCGAGCCGATAATACGCATTTTAGACCCCAAGCCGTTTATGGACGTGCAGCGCACGGGCAGAACGGTAAGGGATGAAAAGGTCTACCTTGCCGAATACGATAAATATATTGAGCAGACGATCGTACTTGATAAGGAATACAAGGCGCTTATATGCATTATGCGCGATGTTTCGGATGAAGAGCAGCAAAAGCAGCGCAAGGAAGAGCTGAGCCGCCAGACGGTCGAAACCGCCGATAAGGTCGTGGATAAGCAGATGCGCATAGTTCAGGAAATAGCGTCGCTGCTCGGTGAAACCGCGGCGGAAACCAAAATTGCGCTTACAAAGCTTAAGGAGTCGATGACCGATGAATAATCTATGCGCGGATATCGGCTACCGCAGTATTTACCATGACGGCGAAGAGCTTTGCGGCGACCATATCGATGTGATAGAGCAGGAGGACGGCTCAACGGTCGTAGTTCTTGCCGACGGACTCGGCAGCGGCGTTAAGGCAAGTATTCTTTCCACACTTACCTCAAAAATAATTTCCACTATGATAGCGGCGGGGCTGTCTCTTGAAGACTGCGTGCATACCATTGCCGCCACCCTGCCCGTCTGCTCGGTGCGCAAGGTGGCGTACTCCACCTTTACGATTCTGCGCATTGTCGGCAGCAATGAGGCGGAGCTTATTCAGTACGACAATCCCGTTGCAATACTTCTTCGTGACGGCGAGGAGTACGATTACCCCAAAACCGAGCTTAATATTGAGGGCAAAAGAATCTACCAATCAAAGATAAGGCTGCAGGAGGGCGATATGTTCGTGCTTATGAGCGACGGCTGCCCCCATGCGGGAATAGGCACAGAGTATAATTTCGGCTGGGAGCGCAAGGACATAGTCGAGTTTATGAAGACCTTCTACCCCGTCGGATACACCGCGAAGACCCTTTCTACCATTCTGATTGACGAGTGCAACCGCCTCTACGGCGAAAAGCCGGGTGATGACGCCACCGCCTGCGTAGTGAAAATAAGAAAACGCGAGCCTATGAATTTACTGTTCGGCCCGCCCTCAAACAGAGACGACTGCGACAGAATGATGACCCTTTTCTTCTCGAAGGAGGGCAAGCACATAATCTGCGGCGGCACAACCTCTTCAATTGCGGCGAAATATCTCGGCAAGCCCTTAAAGCCAAAGCTTGAATTTATTGATAAGGACGTACCGCCGATAGCCGAGCTTGAGGGCGTAGACCTTGTGACCGAGGGTGTTATAACCATAAACAAGGTGCTTTCCTACGCAAGGGACTATTTAAAGGATAACGAAAGCTATTCGCAGTGGGGCGTTAAAAAGGACGGCGCTTCGCTTATCTGCCGCCTGCTTTTTGAGGAAGCGACAGATATTAACTTCTTCGTCGGCAGGGCGATAAACCCGGCGCACCAAAACCCCGATTTGCCGATAAACTTCAATATTAAAATGCAGCTTGTAACAGAGCTGTCCGATTGCCTTAAAAAAATGGGCAAACGCATAAAAGTAAGCTACTTTTAGTTTATATTTCTCCGTTTAAAAGCGGTAAAAGATAAGGAGACCCAAAATTGAAATTGAGAAAGTTTGACACAAAGGTTCAGCATTTAAAGTATAAGGTTTTGCGCGAGGTTGCGCGCGAGGAATGGAACGGAACGCTTAAGGAGCATATGCTCGATATTCCGAAAAAAATCGTTCCCGGCAATGAGCCGACAATGCGCTGCTGCGTTTACAAGGAGCGTGCTATACTCGAAGAACGCATTAAGATTGCAATGGGCGGGGATGAGGAAAATCCCAATGTTATTGAGGTTATCGAAATTGCCTGCGATGAATGTCCGATGGGCGGCTACGATGTTACCGAGGCATGCCGCGGCTGTCTTGCCCACCGCTGCGAGGATGTATGCCGCAGAGGCGCGATCACCTTTGACAGCCAGCAAAAGGCGCATATCGATAAGACAAAATGCGTTGAGTGCGGTCAGTGCGCAAAGGTCTGCCCTTACAGCGCAATAATCAACTTCAAGCGTCCCTGCATGAGCGCCTGCAAAGTGAACGCGATTTCAATGACCGAAACCAAGGCTGCCTGCATAGATAACGAAAAATGCATTTCCTGCGGCGCATGCGTTTATCAGTGTCCGTTCGGCGCAATTACCGATAAATCCTTTATAATTGACGCCATAAGCATGCTTAAAAATAAAGATAACAAGGTTTACGCCGTTGTGGCTCCCTCAATTTCAAGCCAGTTTACATACGCTAAAATCGGTCAGGTAATTTCCGGAATCAAGGCGCTCGGCTTTCACACGGTAGTCGAGGCAGCTCTCGGCGCCGATATGGTAGCCTATGCGGAAGCAGACGAGCTTGCTGAAAAGGGCTTTTTAACAAGCTCCTGCTGCCCGGCGTTCGTAAGCTATATTAAGGGTCAGTTCCCCGATCTTGCCGAGCATATTTCGCACAATCTCTCCCCCGCCGCAACCATTTCAAAATATATTAAGGAGCATGACGAGGGCGCAAAGGTTATATTTATAGGGCCGTGCACCGCTAAAAAAATGGAATTCCAAAAGGATGAGGTTCGCCCGTATATCGACTGCGTTTTAACCTTCGAGGAATTGCAGGCGCTGTTTGACAGCCGCGACCTTGAAATAACCGAGCTTGCGGAGGATGTGCTTGACAACGCCTCCTACTTCGGCAGAATATTTGCCCGCAGCGGCGGTCTTTGCGACGCGGTGGCAGAGGCTCTTAAGGAGCAGGATATTACCGATTTCGAGCTTAAGGGCGTTTCCTGCGACGGCATTGAAGCCTGCAAGATTGCGCTTATGAAGGCGCGTAAAAAAATCGGAGACACCAACTTTATTGAGGGCATGGCATGTGTAGGCGGCTGCATAGGCGGTGCAGGATGCCTGACCCACGGGGACAAAAACAAAGCCGAGGTTGACAAATACGGCAAGGAAGCCTTTGAAAAGACCATTTCCTCCGCAATAAGCCAGCTCGGAAAGCTGAATAAAAATAAGTTATAAAAAAACAGGGCTTATCCTTTTGGGGCAGTCCCATAATATGGTTGAGTGTAGGAACTCAAGCGTTTAATATTGTGCTTGATGTAATTCTGATTGTGTTTCTTGGTCAAGGTGTTTGGGCGGCAGCATTTACGAGCTGTCTTGCAATGGCACTCGGCTCGGTAATTACGCTTTTTATGTCCCGCAAAAAGCGTATGGACTTATATTACACCAAAGGCAGAATCAAACGGACAGTATTTCTTCGCATTCTTGCCAACGGCTCAAGCGAGTTTTTTAGTAGCTTCTCTATGTCTATAATGTCTATCGTATTTAATTTCTTTTTGCTGAAATACGGTGGCACAACGGCGGTAGCGGCTTTCTCGGTCATTATGTACGTAGATAGCATTGTTGGAATGCCGGTGTTTGGCTCAGTTCTTTTGTTTCCTGTACCGCAAGTGCCGTATTCACCGTAATACTATATTCAACTTTGAAAGTCAATAAAAGAGAGGATTAAGAATAGCCAAAAAGCGCCGCAATCTGCGACGCTTTTTTGCTTATGTTTATTATACAATTCCCATTGCGATCTCAACAACCAGCGCAACAATAACCACCAGTGCCGAGATAATAAAGCCGTGAATCATCGGACGGATGCCGGCTTTCTTCATGCTTGAGAAAGAAGTGTTAAGCCCTATGGCTGCCAAAGCACAGACCATAAGGAATTTGCTTGCACTCTTGGTACCGGAAACAACAGCTGCCGGAATCGGGAACACGCTTGCTACAATAGACATCACAAGGAAGCCAAGAATAAACCAAGGGAATATCTTTGTAATGCTGAAATTTGCTTTCAGTTCACTTCCGTTTTGGCTGTTGTCAAGTGCTTCCTTACGCTTTAAACGGAGCTGCACGAAAGCAAAGGTAATAACGGTAGGAATAATCGCAAGGGTTCTTGTGAGCTTTACCATTGTGGCAAAATCGCCTGCACCTTCCGAGAAGGCATATCCGGTCGCAACAACGGAAGATGTATCGTTAACTGCCGTTCCCGCCCAAATACCGAATGCCTGATCGGTCATCCCTATTGCTTGTCCCATAATGGGAAACAATACGATCATTGCCATATCGAACAGAAAAGTAGCAGACATGGCATAAGCCACGTCGTTATCATCTGCATCAATAGTCGGTGCAATAGCGGCAATGGCGGAGCCACCACAGATACCTGTACCGGCAGAGATAAGGTTAGAGAGTTTCCAATTTAGTCCCAACGCCTTACCAATAAAGTAACCACCGCCAAAACAAGTGAGCAAAGTAAATATCATAACGGTGAGTGACATTTTTCCTACGTTAAGGATGGTCGTAATATTGAGGGACAATCCAAGCAGAATTATGGCAAACTTCAAAATCTTTTTTGATGTAAATTTGAGTCCCGATGCAAAGACTTTAGTATTCCTCAAAAAGTGATTGAGAATCATACCGATAAACATTGCAATAACGGCAGATCCGATAAGGTGGATAGGAAGCAGACTTTCAAGCCAGCAGGCAAGAAGTGCAACACCTACAGATAATATTATTCCGGGAAATACTTTTAACACTTTCATAAACAATCTCCTACTTTCACTTATATGTTATGGTACAATAGATAGGTAACAAAAAAAGAAGAAAATTCATCTCAAATAT
>OLSX01001544.1_pt1 | contig 21729 bp, 18 predicted proteins | sample 1673141 | NCBI WGS metagenome assembly OLSX01 (sample SAMEA3136759, study PRJEB25190) | human gut metagenome | biome: human gut; feature: human-associated habitat; material: faeces | place: Austria | collected 2013
AGCAGGCGACCTTATATATTTGCCCTCCCCGGGGCTCCCGCACAACGGGACCTCAGTTGGATTCTATCCCGTATGGCAGTCGCTTCGCTCCTGCCCGCCTTGGTTGTGAGGGCGGTTTGGCGTTGGAACGGTTCTTTTTCTGATATATGCTGGTTGCGGCTCTTCTTTTGGGGGGAGTCGCTTTTTTGTTGCTAGGAGGTTGGCCCGTGGTTGATGGGGATGCTCGCTCTGAGCTTCTTTCTGCTGATTGGAATGGCGAGTGGATGCGTCTGCAAGCTGATCGGCGGCGGGCTGATGATTCTTTTGAGTGGGATAAAAGGGCTCGGCATTTTCGGCCGTTGGAGACTGCCCCTTATGCTCGGGATTTTATAAAGCTGTTGGCGCTTGAGCCCGGCGAGTCGGTGCTCGATATGGGGTGCGGGGCTGGGTCGATTGCTATTCCGCTTGCTCAGACTGGGCATCCTGTGATTGCGGCTGATTTCTCCCCCGCCATGCTGGGCACGCTTGATGCTGGTATTGAGTACTATGGGCTCGAGGATCTCATTACGCCGCTTGAGCTTGCTTGGGATGATGACTGGGATTTGGTTGGACCGGTCGCGAAAGCGGTAGATGTTGCCTTTGCCAGTCGCTCTGTCACCACGACCAATCTAAAAGGTGCACTTGCCAAGCTTGATCGAACGGCTCGTCGGCGTTGTGCTGTCACGATGGTCGCCAACTCCAGCCCGCGCTATGATCTGCACCTGATGAACGCTATCGGCGCCTCCGTTACCTGCAGCAATGGCTTTGTGTATGCCTTTAACATTCTCATTCAGATGGGTGCCCTGCCGCAGGTTACGTACTTTGAATCACCTCGTCGCGATACCTTCAATAGCCTCGCGGCAGGCGTGACGGACTTCTCCCGTATGCTCGAACACGGCAACGAGGATAAAATCGACCGCCTGCGCGACTACATCGCCCAACACATGATCGAGAACCCCCATGCCGGCGAGCCGGGCTCCAAGGGCGTGCCGCAGGGGCGCTATATGCTCGATCATGTCCGTAAGGTTCGTTGGGCATTTATTGCATGGGAGCCGGTCTCTGCGCCCAGTTCATAGTCTGTTCGCAGCCCGCACTGCCCACTCACTCGGCATCCGCATTCTTTTTGAACTGGGCAAACGCGCTCCACACCGCGCCGTTCCTGCGCTATCGTGGGACAGCTCACGTAGATTAAGGCCCCGTCGCGGGGCGCCCCATACATAGAAAGCGAGAACCCATGGCACTGACAGGAGCCCAGGTCAAGCAGCTTCGCAGCATGGCCCATCACCTCAACCCCGCCATCATCATCGGCAAGTCCGACGTCAACGAGGGCACCGTCGAGCAGACGGTCGCCTACCTGGAGAAGCACGAGCTCGTTAAGTGCTCCGTGCTCGATGGCTCTAGTCTTTCCGCCCGCGAGGCCGCCGAGGAGCTTGCCGAGCGTTGCCACGCCGAGGTCGTCCAGGTCATCGGCCGCAAGTTCTCGCTGTATCGCGAGTCCTCGCGCAAGGACATCGAGAAGATCAAGCTCGTCTAAAACTGACTGGCCATACCGAGTAGTCTGCGGGCATCCGATTGATTCGGGCGCCCGTTTTTTATCGCTCGACCAGCACGCGATTGAGCCGCCCCTCCACCAAGCGCTCGTATAGACGCCGCGTCTCGGGCTCGGGCACGCCATTGACCTGCTCCCTCAGGTGGTGCATATGCCCGCTGTACAGCTCGACGATATCGCGCCGCCGCCCCGCCGCACTGTAGACGCGCATGGCGCAGCGCACCATATCCTCACGCGCCGTTTCCTGTCGAAGCCCCGACTCCGCCAGCCAAATCGCCGACTGCAGATCGTTTTCTTCTAGAGCGGCATTGGCCCCCTTAATCATGCAATCGATGTACTTTGACTGCATAATGCGTCGCATACGCAAAAAGTAGGTGGGATTACAGCCATTGGGAACATACAGCGGTCCGGCATAAAGCTGCTCAATCTTAAGGCACAGCTCAACTAAATGGGGCCCGCGCGCACCCGTGCGATTTCCCAAAACCTCGCGGCTTATCTGGTCAAACAGCCGCACATCGGTCTTGACGTAGTCGCCGTTGAGCCCGATGCATTCATTTTGGATGAGTACACATGACTTGCCATCCGGCGTCGGTCCCAAAGCCGACCGCAAGCGCGATATCGTCGAGTACAGGTTGTTGCGGGCGCTATTGAACTCGGCATGGGGCCACAGCTCCATTGCCAGCGTCTCGCGGTCGACGAGCGCATCCATGCCCAGCGCAAGCCGCTCGGCAAGTGTCGCCGCCTTCTTGCGGCGCCACATTTTGTCCGTGATGGGAAACCCGTCGCGCTCGGCGCGAAACGCACCAAACATGCGAATCTCGATATGGTCGATGGTATCAACGGCTTCAACCTCGCCGGCCTGGAACAGGCGCTCACCCTCCCCTTCCAAATCGTCGCGCAGCGAGTACCGCGACAGCTCGCGCACGGGAAGCTTCTTGCGTATCCTGCCCGCCGGCTCGCCCAGACAATGCATGGCAAGGCGCGCAAAGAGCCGATACGATGGCTCTAGAATCCCCGCACGATTCATGGACATCCAGGCCGCAAGGTCGCTGTCTCGGCCCGCACAGGCCAAATGCAGCGCCACCATCCAAGCCTCCGCTCCACCAACCTGCGTCTGGCTTATATCGAGTAACTCCGCTTCCTCGCGCACCGAAACCATCGAGGTGTTACGTAGATATGCCGCGCGCTCCAGCAGCAATGCGTTATCGCGCATGTACGCAATCGACTCCTCGGCAAGTTTGAGCACTTGGACCGCACGGAACTTTGCATTAACCGGCCGTCCCTCTGCCAGCGACTGCCAGCCTTCTAGCAACAGGCCAAACAGTTGAATCTGGTTGTCGCGCATGCGCACGGCAAAACGATCGAGCTCGTTGAACGCCGCGTCGTCGGTTACCGGCAAGCCGGAAAGGAGCCGCCGTGCCGCCAACACCATGCGCACCCAGATAGCCATCGCCTTAAGCCCACGTACGTCGAGCGCCTCCTGCACCACCGTCATCTCGTCGTCGCGCTCGTCGGTTCCCGCAAACGACCCGTCAAAGAGCTCCACCAGCATGCTATCGGCCCGTATAACAATCCCCGCGATGTCGAGCTCGCAGTCGTAGGCCTTGCTCGTTTTGAGCTGCCGTAGAACGCCGCCGTCATCTCCCCGTTCGGTCAGGCAGCGCTTGACCTCGATATGCGCGGACAGCATGTCGAGTGCGGTGTGGGACGTCTCTATTTCTGGCACGGCCAGGTTCGTAGGGAGCCCAAGCCCGTTGCCCCCATAGCAAACAGCCGTCAGTGTCTGGGCCACCCTCCATGAAACAGGGTCTATTTCGCAGGCCGCCCGTTCGCCCCCGCGCTCGATGACCGATGCCATATAGCGAGCGAGCTTTGTATTGGACACGCTGACCGCTGCCAGATATACGCCAAGCGCCTCGGCAGGCGTTGGCTCTGGAGCCGGATCGTCGGCATCGATCGTGCCCAGCGCTGCTCGGCAGATATCGGCCCCGTGGCCCGTCAGAGCAAGATCGACCCCATACTGCCCAGCAAGTTCAAGGACCGCCTCACGGTCCAAAAAGGCGTCCGCCAAGCCCATCGCCGCATCGCATCTACCCGCCTTAAGCAAAATCCGGGCCGCCCTCGGAACAAGTTCGGGGCGAACCTCGGCCACCAACTTACGCAAACGCAAGCGTCCGTTATCCTCCGTGCCCAGACACGTAAAACTCCGCTCGGCGGGATCCAAGCCAAAGATCGGGTAGTCGCGTACAAAGTAGGACTGGTCGACCATCGACAGCCTCACCCCGCAAGCCTCGAGTTCTGCTATATTGCCCTCGCCCATCAAAACCATGAGACACGCCACGCAAAACAGCGCATTATTGTCGAGCGAAGCCAGATCGACAAGTGCCGCGCCATATACGTTGACAATCTCGTTTTCGAGCAGACCGGCTACGTCGCCTTGGCCATACAGACCCGTCTGCAATGCCGAGACGAGCTCGGGCACGCCCTGCGTGAGCTGATAAAAGTCGAGCGATGTACTGATCGAAAACGCCGATGCCCACGCCGAATACTCATAGGCATGCACCTTGAGCATCTGCGCATTGATCTTAACCGAATCGCCCAGCCCATGAATCAGCTGACGATTTGAAGGACGGCAGGAGATAAAGACCCCTACCCCCATAGCGCGCAGGCCGCGAATCCTGTCGATGAGGTCTTCGGTATCGTGCTGATCGAGGTTTGGCACATTATCAATCGCGATAAGGGAGTGCGGTTTGTCTTTGAGTTCTTCGGTAACCACCTCGAGCTGCATAAACACCTCGCGCCCAGTGGCGCGATCGGCCTCGATAATCCGCACGGGGCCTCGCGTCGGGTCGCATTTAACCTCATGGGTGTACTGCAGCAGCACCGAGGTCTTCCCAAACCCGTCGGGCGCATAAAGAACCACGATGCCGGCCTTTCGGCCCTTGGCGATAAGCTCATTCATCAAGCGTTCGCGTCGCACCATATAGCCTCCGCCCAGCGGCATCAGCTCGAGGTCGTCTATACTGCCCAAATCGTTTACCATGCCCGCTCCTCAACTCGACCGTATGGACACTGTAGCCGCAAGACCATACAAGCCGCGCTATGAATAGAGCGACCTTGTGCTTTAGGTTGTCTTTTGGTACGCAAGCGGCAAGTTTTTGTACAGCGAGGGCCGATTGTTATTAATCCCCCGACTAATCGGTCTTTAAGCAGGTAAATGAGCTTGTCAGCTTGTCCCATCTAAGCGGCAGTGTAACGCAGATGAACAAGGTTCAGCTATGTCATTCAACTCGCCTAGCACCCGCTACCGTCTACGACCTTCTAGTGGCATTTTTGCATAGAATCTGGTATAGAATGAATCAAGCTGTTGGACATCCGGCATTCGTCAAGCTTGCGGCAAGTTTTTGGTCAAGTGGGCGGAAAGGGATAGCAAAAAGGCCCCCGCAAAGCGGAGGCCTTAGGCATGGCTATGTCGAGCTGCAGGATTCGCACTAATCGCAGAGCGAAAGGGCGGCCTCGTCGGCAACGACAACGCAGTTGGTGTGCAGCTGCAGGATCGAAGCCGGGCACTCGGGCGTAACCGGACCATAGCACATGTCATGCACGGCCTGAGCCTTGGCCTCGCCGTTGGCGACGACCAGGATCATGCGGGCATACATGATGGTCTGGGTACCCATGGTGTAGGCTTGACGGGGAACATCGTCGATGCTGTCGAACAGGCGGCTGTTGGCCTGAATGGTGCTCTCGGTAAGGTCGACGCAGTGCGTGCCCTTGGAGAAGTGGTCATCGGGCTCGTTGAAGCCGATGTGGCCGTTGTTGCCAATGCCGAGCAGCTGCAGATCCGGGTAACCGGCTTCGGCGACGATCTTGTCGTACTCAGAGCAGGCAGCGGCGGCGTCGGGGTTGGAACCGTCGGGCACATGCGTGTTGTTCAGGTCGATGTTGATGTGATCGAAGAAGTTCTCACGCATGAAGTAGTGATAGCTCTGGGGATCGTCGTGCGAAAGGCCGCGATACTCGTCCAGGTTGTAGGTGCTGACCTCGGCAAAGTCGACGTCACCCTTCTTGTACCAAGCAGCGAGCTGCTTGTAGGCACCGATCGGGGTGGAGCCGGTGGCAAGGCCCAGCACACAGTCGGGCTTGAGGATAACCTGCGCCGAGATAATATTAGCGGCCTTGCGGCTCATATCCTCGTAGTCTTTAGCTTTAATGATCTTCATTACGCGTCCTTTCTCGTACAGGAGAGGCAAGGCTCCCTTACAAGCACTTGCCCGCGGCCCGCGTCGGCCGCAACCAACGTGTGCGGCCACCAGGGCGAGGTCGCGTAATGTATGTGTCTCGTGTCTAGCCGCGTCGAGGCCCCTGCCCGTCCACGGTGACCCAAAGCCTTTTAGCTTCGGACAAATCCCATCTTGCCACGGAGGGCGTCCTCTTTCAAGGGCGCCCTCCGTAAACGTGTTTGAATTGTAGACTAATCGCCACGTGCACTTGCTAGCGCTCGCGAGCAACGATGAGCTGGTCCATCTCTTCGACATGCACGCCAACGGAGCCCTTGATGCTCGAGAACTCAACGGAGTTGCACACCAAGATGGGAACCGTCACATCGTAGCCCTCGGCAGCAATTGCCTCGCGATCGAACTCAATGAGCACATCGCCCTTATGGACGATGTCACCCACTTGCGCATGTACGGTAAAGTGCTTGCCCTCGAGCTGAACAGTGTCCAAACCAACGTGGATGAGCACGTCCAAGCCATCGACCGTGTTAAGCGCAACGGCGTGTCCCGTGGGAAAAATAGCCTCGACCTTGGCATCAGCCGGCGCGATCACGCGCGTTCCGGTGGGCTGAATCGCCACGCCCTGGCCCAAAAGGCCGGTGGCAAACGTCTGATCGTTTACCTCGGAAAGCGGAATGACGTCGCCCGAGATGGGAGCATCCAGCGTAAGGACTCGACCACGCATACCAAAAGACCTTAGGACTTTAGTGAACATGCTCCCCCTCGGACATACCAATCAATCAAAATAACCTTAACAGTTTACCACTTGGCAACGGTTTTTGACCATTAGGGAAGTTCGCGCTTGACAACCTCGACGATGTCGTCGACAACGCGCTGGGTCAGCTCGTGCGTCTCGGCCTCGGCCATCACGCGGACAAGCGGCTCGGTACCGCTCGGGCGCACCAGAATGCGGCCGCGGCCGTCAAGCTCCTTCTCGGCAGCGGCAACGGCATCCCAGATGGGCTGGCAATCGTCCAGACCAGCCTTGTTGTCGGAATGCACGTTGACGAGTACCTGCGGGTACTTCTTCATGATGCCGGCAAGATCGGTGAGGGTACGACCGGTGCGCTTGAGCACGGCCAGCAGCTGCAGAGCCGTCACCAGGCCGTCACCGGTGGTGTTGTGCTCCAGGAAGATGATGTGGCCGGACTGTTCGCCGCCGATGACGGCGCCGTCCGCGAGCATGCGCTCCAGAACGTAGCGGTCGCCCACGGCGGTCTGAACCATCTCGAAGCCCTGCTCCTTCATGGCGATGGAGAAGCCCAGGTTGCACATGACGGTCGAGACGATCTCGGAGTTGGCGAGCTTGCCGCGAGCGGCGAGGTCAGAACCGCAGATAGCCAGGATGTAGTCACCGTCGATCTCATTGCCCTCGCTGTCCACGAACAGCACACGGTCGGCGTCGCCGTCGTGGGCCAAGCCGATATCGGCGTGGGTGCGCAGCACGAGCTCGCGCAAGGGCTCGAGGTGCGTAGAGCCGCACTCGACATTGATGTCCGTGCCGCAGTAATCGGTGTTGATGGCATGGACCGTGGCACCCAGGCGCTGCAGCGCGGCGGGCGTAGTCTGGCAGGAAGCACCGTGACCGCAGTCGACGGCAACGACCAGGCCGTCGAGCCTCAGGCCATCAAGCGTATCGATGGCGTGGTCGACGTATGCCTTGCGAGCGTCCTTCATCTTGATAATGTGGCCCACGCCGGCACCGGTCGGCAGCGTGTCGGCAGCCATAGCTTCCTCGGACATGACCCAGGCGCTGATCTCTTCCTCGACAGCATCGGGAAGCTTCATGCCTTTGCGGCTAAAGAACTTGATGCCGTTGAACTCCGGCGGATTGTGCGAAGCGGAGATGACAATGCCGCCATCGAGCTCGTTTTGAACAGTGAGCAGCGCCACGGCGGGCGTGGGGATAACGCCGCAGCAATGCGGGCGGCCGCCCTCGGCCATAATGCCGGCGGTCAGAGCGCTCTCGAGCATGGTGCCCGAAAGGCGCGTGTCGCGGCCGATGCAGATATCCGGACCAAGAAACTTGGTCGCCGCACGGCCCAGGCGAAACGCGAGGTCGCACGAGAGGTCGGCATTGGCGACGCCACGGACGCCGTCGGTACCGAAGATGTTCTGGGGCATAGGATCGCTCCTTCCCTAGCAGGCGATATGCAACCGCCCACCCTAGTCGAAAAAGAAAAGCGGGACCCGCCGAGGAATCGGCAGGCCCCGCTTGTACATTGTATCTCGAAAGGAGATAAAACCTTAGCGCTTGGAGAACTGGGGAGCGCGGCGGGCCTTCTTGAGGCCGTACTTCTTGCGCTCGACCACGCGAGCATCGCGCGTAAGGAAACCGGCCTTCTTGAGGTCAGCACGGTAGTCGCCAGCGTTCAGAAGAGCGCGAGCGATGCCCAGGCGCAGAGCGCCGGACTGACCGGAGATGCCGCCGCCATCGCACAGAGCGATAACGTCGAACTGACCGGCGGTGTCGGTCACCTTGAAGGGAGCAAGGGCGTTCTCAACGAGCTGATGACGGCCGAAATACTGCTCGGCGTCACGCTTGTTGATGGTCACCTTGCCGGTGCCGGGGACGAGACGGACGCGGGCGACGGCGTTCTTACGACGGCCGGTACCCTGGTAGACAACGGTGTTCTCAGCCATCTTTAAGCCTCCAGCTCAATCTTCGTGGGGTTCTGGGCAGCATGCGGATGCTCGGCACCAGCGTAGACCTTAAGCTTGGTCATCTGGGCACGGCCGAGGGTGGTCTTGGGCAGCATACCGCGAACGGCGCGCTCGATGACCTTCTCCGGGTGCTTCTCCATAGCCTGGCGGAAGCTCTCAGCCTTGAGGCCGCCGTTGTAGCCGCTGTGGCGATAATAGGTCTTCGTGTCGGCCTTGTTACCGGTAAGCTGGACCTTATCGGCGTTGATGACGACAACGAAGTCGCCGCAGTCGCTGTTGGGCGTGAACTGGGGCTTGTTCTTACCGCGCAGGATCATTGCGATCTGGGTGGCAAGACGGCCCAGGACAGCACCATCGGCGTCGACGAGAACCCAGTTGCGCTGGACCTCGCCCTGCTTGGCGTAGTGAGTCGATTTCGAAATCACTTAGACTCCTCCATGTACAGTACGTGTTGTTACAGAGATTCACGGGGCTCTGCAAGTAACCCGTCCATATTACCCCGCTCGCCGTACGAGTCAACAGGTATTTTGGCTCCGACCAGAGTTTCTGCACATGTCATCCACGAGCCGTGATTTTCCCAGCTCTTTAGCTGTTGTCATTTTTCGAGGGTTCGCCGTCGCTAGCGTTCAACGAACTCTTGGATTTCCGCGAGCAGGCGCTTTGCCTCCTGACGGCCTTGGATATACAGGTCGAGGAGCTTTGCCGAATCGTGCTCGACATGGCCGACCTCGACCGGCTTTTGCGGAGCGACGACCAACGCGCGGCCCTCGCGCTCATACTTCCACAGGTGCATACGCTGGATGTTGTAACGGTCGTGGCGCGTCTCGATAGCCTCGAGCAGATAGGGGTAGTCGGCATAACGCGCACGCGCGGCCGGCAAAAACTCGTAGGGCTTTTTCTCATACGAACGGTCCTGCGTGACAATGACAACCGCGCGGTCGAAGCCCGCCTCCTCCAGCACGTGCTCGATGGGGACCGAATCGGCCACGCCGCCGTCGACGTATTTGTGCCCGTCGATCTCGACCGGCGGCGTCACCAGCGGCAACGAGGTCGATGCGCGCACGGCGTCGAGATCGAGCATGGCGCTTTTGACCGGGAGGTACGTGGCGGTTCCAAAGAGCATGTCCGTCGCGACGGCGTACATCTCGATGGGGCTCGCGTCGAACGTCTCGTTGTCAAAGGGATCCAGGCGGTCCTGGACATCGTTGAAGATAAAGTCGTAGCCGACGATAGAGCCCGTGGACGCAAACGATGCGGCGCCCATGAAGCGGCTATCGTTACAGAAAGCCAGGTTGATGCGGTTGGCACGGCCGATCTGGTGCGATTTGTAGTTCACGCCGTTGAGGGCGCCGGCCGATACACCGTAGACAGCCGGAATCTCGACGCCGGCCTCCATGAGAACGTCGAGCACGCCCGCGGTGAACTGTCCGCGAAAACTACCGCCCTCCAGGACGAGCGCGACCTTGCCGGCGTTCTTTGCCTTATCCTCTGCAGTCATGTTGACCTCCTGCTGTTTCGTTTTGGCCTTCTTCTACCCAGTTTTGGGATAGAGAGCGCATTGGTTTTGGAGTTGCGGAGGGCGGGGCGGTCAAGTCAACCCCAGAGTATGAGTTGCCGCCGGGAAAGCGCATCCCACCCTGCGTTGCTGCGGCGTTTTCTTTACGCCCGCGCCCTGCGCAGAGTTCGATTCTCCGCGGTACGGGGGATCCGTTGATGCTGGGCTTGACCAGCTGACATTCGACAAACATCGCATCCGTTTTGAGTCGAAAGTTTGCGCGGAGAATCCGCGTATTTGCTTCGCAAATCCGCACCGGCTTCGGCCGCCTGCCGGCGCCCTCGCCCGCTCGCTACAAACGCTTCGCGTTTGCTTGACGCTCGCGCCCTGCATAGAGTTCGATTCTCCGCGGTATCTGTAATTAATGAAAAAGCAGGTAGAGACACTTCTCTACCTGCCTGTAACTAGTGGTGGAGGCGCGGAGAATCGAACTCCGGTCCACGAAAGCCCCCTGATTGGCATCTCCAAGCTCAGTCGCTGGTTTAGTCTCGGACGCCTTGCGCACAGCGACACGCTCGCAGCATCCCAACCGGTTCGGTCTTAGCCCGCGCCATACCGATTACGTGCGCGGGAGCATTCCCCTAAAATGACGTCGCGCCGGTGTCGGGGAAATCACCGGGTTGACGCGCCGCTATAAACTAAGCAGCGAGAGCCATAGGCTCAAAAGAAGAGTTGTTGTCAATTCAATTTGACGGTACCCCCGTTTAACGAGGCGAGGAGACCTCGGCTTGCTTCCTCTCTCAGAGCTATCGTGTCGAAACCAGTCGCCCCCGAATGTTGGGAAAGTCTGGATGGTATCGGGCCTGCAAACACCCGATAACCGTCGACTTTTCAAGGAACACGCGGGATGAACCCCGCTCGTGGATAGCTATCTTACCACGTTCTAAAGGCAGACAGCTGCTCTATGCACGAGCTGTGAAGACCCTAATGTGCACCATACTTCGCACTTTTGCCACCGAACGCGTCACGTATATTTTCGCCAAGCAAAATTGACCCGTCGAAAGGACCGTTATGGATACCAAGCAGCAACTTGTCAATGCCCTCGCAGGCCTGGGCTCAACCATTACCGAAGCTATGGATGTCATCGAAGGCTTTGTCCCCTGCGGGCATCCCGCCCTCACGGTATCGAACGCACTCGTCGCGCTGGACGCTGACGATGATGTAGCTCTCGCCCAGCAGCTCGAGACCGTCGAGGGCTTTATCGACCACGTGAGCGAGAACCGCGGCGTGGCCGCCTACCACGACATCGAGATCGAGCTCGCGGGCCCCAAAGCCGATCTGCTCGCAGCAATCCGCGAAGTAGGCACCCTTATGCAGACCGCAGGCGTCAAGAACACCCAGGTCAACGAGTGGGTCTACCGCAGTCTGGCAGCACTCGACAGCTCCGACGAAAAGGCAGCCGAGCAACTCACCGAAATCCCCGCCATCAAAGCTGCACTTGCCTAAAAAGGCCTGCACCCTGGCGGCTGCGGTACCGCCCGAATGCAGGCCATAAACTCAAGCAAAAGCGCTAGCGCAGATATGCCTTCGCGTTGCTCAGGCTGTAGGCGATCGTTGAGCCGTTGTGCAGCAGTGACGACGTCTGCGGAGTGATCATGCCGGTAATACCCAATGCCAACAGCGCCGAGTTGGTGAGCATCACCTTGGAATACGAACTCGACAGACGGTCGATAAGCCCCTGACTCATGCGGCGCAGGCGCACGATCGCGGCGAGATCCGTGTCGGTCAGGATGATATCGGCAACCTCCTTGGCAATGTCGCTTCCGCCGCCCATCGCCAGGCCCACGTCGGCCAAACCGAGCGCCGGCGAATCGTTGACGCCGTCGCCCACCATGGCAACGTGGCGCCCCTCGCCCTTAATGCGCTCAACATACGCATACTTGTCCTCGGGCAGCAGCTCGGCCTTAAACTCGTCGACACCTGCCTCGCGAGCAATGCGCTCGGCCGTGCGTTCCGAGTCGCCCGTGAGCATGACCACGTGCTTAACGCCCAACGCGTGCAGGTCGGCGATGGCCTCGCGGACCCCGGACTTAAGCGGGTCCTCGATACCGAGCACGCCCACAACGGTGCCGTCGACCGCCAGATACAGCGGCGACAGGCCCTGCATCTGGGACTCGATTTGCTCCTTAATGTCGGGCTCGAGCTGCGCACCCTCATCCTCGAATACAAAGTGCGCCGAACCGATGATGGCGCGACGCCCTTCGATGGACGAAGCGATGCCGTGCGCCACGATGTACTCGACGGCAGCATGGCGCTCGCGGTGCTCGAGCCCACGCTCGCGTGCCGCATTGACCACGGCGCGCGCCACCGGATGCGGAAAATGCTCCTCCAAGCAAGCGGAAAGGCGCAGGATCTCGTCCTCGCTCCAGCCGTCAGTCGTCAGTACGCAAGCTAGGCGCGGCTGTGCCTCGGTGAGCGTGCCGGTCTTATCAAACACAATGGTGTCGGCCTTGGCAAACGACTCAAAGTACTTAGCACCCTTGACCATAACACCCATCTTGGCGGCATCGCTCATAGCGGTCATGACGGCAACGGAACCCGTGAGCTTGAGTGCGCACGAGTAGTCGACCATCAGTGCCGCCGAGGTCTTGATGAGGCTACGCGTGGTGAGAGCGACAAGGCCCGCGAGCAGGAAGTTCCACGGGACGATCTTGTTGGCGAGGTCTTCCATGTGCGACTGGCCTTCGGACTTGAGCGAGTCGGCCGTCTGCACGAGCGAGACGATTGAGCGCAGCTTGGTTTGCGCCGTATTGGCGCGCACGCGCACCAAGATGCCGCCGTCTTCCACGACGGTACCGGCGAACACGTCGTCGCCCACACTGCGCTCGACGGCCAGCGGCTCGCCAGTCAGGGTCGCCTGGTTGACCATAGCGCTCCCCTGCTCGACAACACCGTCGATGCAGATGGACATGCCAGTGCGTACGGCGACCAGATCGCCGGGCTCAAGCTCGGTGGCGGCAACGCTTACCTCGGTGTCACCGACCACCTTTTGCGCCTTGTCGGGCACATCGAGCAGCGAGTTGATGAGCTCGTTTTCGCTCATGGCGCGGGTGTAGTCCTCGAGCAGCTCGCCCACGTTGAGCAGGAACATCGTCTGGCCCGCGGTGTCGACATCACGCTTGACGAACGAAATGCCGATGGCCGAAGCGTCGAGCACAGGAACGGTCAGGCGCGGCTGCGCCAGCTCATGAAGGGCAGCGCGCAAAAATGCCATGTAACCGGCCACGACAAACACCGCACGCAGCGGCGTAGGCAGGAACCAGCGGCGCGCGTAGTGGGCGCCGATAAGTGTGGCAAGATCCATGACGAGCTTGTGCTTGCGCGGCTCGAGTTGCATCACATAGCCCGACTTGGCATCGGCGATAGCTTGAGCATCGAGTGCGCCCAGGGCGTCGAGCACGCTCGCGCGGCGCGGCTCGTCGTACTCCAGCGCCATCTGGCCAATACGGCCATACACGCGCACCTTGTGCACGCCGTCGATATCGCCGCCGAGCTTAAGAAGTGCATCGAGATCGCTCTCTGGCACAGGACCCGCCAATTGAAGACGGGTCCTGCCGGGGATCTCGCTAATAATCGAGAATCTCATAGTTTGTGCCTGGGAGCGTTACTCGGCTGCCTCGTCAGCAGCGGCCTCGCTCTGGGTGATGTAGGCCGCCTCGGCAACCATGTCGTCGACATTGGCCTTGGCCTGCTCGACCATGTCCTGGTAGCAGTTCTTGACGCGCATACCGCACGCGATGCCCTGCACGCAGGCGTTCTTTACCGGAGCGCTGGTGAGCAGCTTGATGCCGGCCGTACCAAGCAGAAAACCGCCACCGACAAGCAGGGTGTTAAACGTCGACTTCTTCATGTTGCTTCTCCCTTTTGCCGCATTGGACGCGGCACGGTGCCTCAGCACCCGAGTAAACAAGTTTGCTCGAGCACACTTTTAGAAAATAGTTTAGTTTATCTAACTATTGAGGTCAACAAAGGTTAACTTTTTGGAAATCTTGGGGCGCGATGTAACCAAGGGGACCGTCCCTGCGCCACGTCCACAAAAAATGAGGGCACCAACGGCGCCCTCATTCACCAAATTCCATTCAGCCCACCTGACCCGAACGGCCGAGTCGTCACGGAACCCGGGAGCCCCGGCAGGGCGGGTGCTTGCTCAAAATGAGTTCCGCACGCAAAGAAGGCCACTTAATGTGGCCTTCGTCTTGCGCAGGACTGTTCGAAATTTTGAGGAAGCACCCGCCCTGCCGGGGCTCCCGGGTTCCCGCTTACGAGAGCGACGTTCTCAGCAACTCGTTGAAGAGCTTCGGGTTGCCCTTGCCGCGGCTCGCCTTCATGCACTGGCCCACCAAAAAGCCGATGACCTTCTGGTTGCCGTCGCGATACTGCTGCGCCTGATCGGCACAGTTTGCCAGCACCTCGTCCACAATCGGCTGCAGCGCGCCGGCATCGCTCACCTGACGCATACCGCGCTCGTCGACGATCTTGTTGGGGTCGTCGCCGGTCTGGGCCATGGCCTCAAAGACCTCGTGTGCCTGGTTGGAGCTGATGGCATCGGTCGCCAGCAGCTTGGCAAGCGCCGCCACCTGAGCCGGCGCGATGCCGGACTCGGCCAGCGACACGCCTGCGCCCTTAAGGTAGGCAATCATCTCGTTGACCAGCAGGTTTGCGACCGTCTGGGCCTCCTTGCCAGCCATACCGGCAGCGGCGGCCTCAAAGAACTCGGCAAACTCCGGGTCGCCGGCAATCTGCTCGGCATCGGCCGCCTTAATACCAAAGTCGGCCTCAAAACGGACGCGCTTGGCATCGGGCAGCTCGGGGATCTCGCCACGGCAGCGGTCGATGAACTCGTCGTCCAGATCGAACGGCGCCAGGTCGGGATCGGGGAACAGACGATAGTCGTCGGCCGTCTCCTTCACGCGCATGACCACGGTGCGCTTGCGACTGGGCTCCCAGTGGCGGGTCTCCTGATAGATGATGCCGCCCTCCTCGAGCACCTCGGCCTGGCGGCAGATCTCGTAGGCAAGGCCGTCATGCAGGCTCTTAAACGAGTTGAGGTTCTTGAGCTCGGTCTTGGTGCCCAGCTTGGTCTCACCGCGGCGACGGAGCGACACGTTGCCGTCGCAGCGCATGGAACCCTTCTCCATGGAGCAGTCGGAAATGCCCAGCGTCACAAAGATGCGACGGAGCTTCTCCATAAACAGGCGAGCCTCCTCAGGCGTGCGCAGATCGGGCTCGGTGACGAGCTCAATCAGCGGCGTGCCGCAGCGGTTGTAGTCGACGAGCGACTCGGCCGCAGCGGTAATGCGGCCCTCGGCGCCGCCCACGTGAACCATCTTGGCGGCGTCCTCCTCCATATGGATGCGCAAGATGCGGATGGGCACCGTGTAGGAACCGTCCTCGCGGCGCTCGGGCATCTGCAGATTGGACGCATCGTAGCTGGCCAGGTGGCCGGCGCGCTGGTTGCCTTCGCGCATGGTCGACGTCATGGACGTGGACAGGCCCTCGGCGTTGGCCGAGGCGCTCGCCAGGCTCTGGGCCTCGGCCTCGCCAAACGCGCAGTCGGGGCGCTCGGCGGCACCGCGACCGGTCACGTCCAGGTCCAGGTGGCCGTACATGGCAAAGGCGACCGGACCCTGCGTGGTCTGGAAGTTCTTGGCCATATCGGGATAAAAGTAGTGCTTGCGGTAGAACATCGAATGGCGCTGGATCTCGCAGTTGGTGGCAAGACCGGCCTTGACGATGCTCTCGATGGCGCGCTTGTTGGGCACCGGCAGGGCGCCGGGCAGGCCCAGGCACACCGGGCACACGTTGGCGTTGGGCTCGTCATCGTGGCTGAGCTTGCAGTTGCAGAACATCTTGGTATCGAGCGCGGTGAGCTCGGTATGGATCTCCAGGCCGATCACGGCCTCCCAATCCTGCAGGACCTCGGAAAGCTCCTTCATTACAGCTCGCCTCCCTTCCCGGCAAAATCGGACGCGACGGAAAGCGCGGGCGCACCCGTGGCGGCATCGGCAAAGCCGCGCTCCAGGGCGCGGGCAAACGTGAGCAGCTGACGGTCCTTAAAGGCCGGACCCACCAGCTGGGCAGAAACGGGCAGCTTGCTGTCCTCGCCCAGACCCAGCGGCACCGAGATGCCACCGTTGCCGCAGATGTTGAGCGAAATGGTGTACAGGTCCGAAAGGTACATCTGCGTGGGGTCGCTAATCTCGCCAAACTTAAAGGCCGTGCGCGGCGAGGCAGGCATGAGGATGGTGTCCACCTTGGCATACGCGGCGTCGTAGTCCTGCGTGATGAGCGTGCGGGCCTTTTGCGCAGCGTAGTAGTACTTGTCGTACACGCCCGAGCTCAGCAGGTAGGCGCCGAGCATCTGACGGCGCTTGGCCTCGGCGCCAAAGCCGTGGGCGCGCGAGAGCGAGCTTTGGTCGGACAGGTTGGCGCAGCCCTCCTCCTGATAGCCGTAGCGAATGCCGTCGAAGCGGGCCAGGTTGGAGAACGCCTCGGCCGGGCCGATGACGTAGTAGGCGGCGATGGCGGCGTCCAGGTGCGGCAGGTCGACCTCGACCAGTTCGGCGCCCTGGTTCTGCAGCTCCTGGGCGGCGCGCTGAACAGCGGCCTTGACCTCGGGCGTCAGGCCCTCGGCCTCCATAAACGCGGGGATGATGCCCACGCGCTTACCCTCGATGCTGTCGTTGAGATGCTCGGTAAAGTCGACGGCGCAATCCTGGCTGGTGCAGTCGTACGGATCGTGGCCCGCGCCGGTGAGCGCATTCATGGCCAGCGCGACATCCTCGACCGTGCGGCCAAAGGGGCCCACCTGGTCGAGCGACGAGCCAAAGGCCACCACGCCGTAACGGCTCACGGCGCCATACGTGGGCTTAAAGCCCACCACGCCGCACAGCGATGCTGGCTGGCGAATGGAGCCGCCGGTGTCCGAACCCAGCGAGAGCGCGACTTCGCCCGCGGCGACGGCAGCAGCGGAGCCACCCGAGGAGCCGCCGGGCACGCACTCGGTATCCCAGGGGTTGTTGGTGCGGTGGAACGCCGAGCTCTCAGTAGAGCTGCCAAAGGCAAACTCGTCCATGTTGGCCTTGCCCATGGGCAGGCAGCCGGCATCGAGCATGCGCTGGACGCAGGTAGCGGTGTAGACGCTCTGATAGTCCCCGAGCATGCGGGAAGCGCAGGTGGTGCGTGTGCCCACGAGGTTCATGTTGTCCTTAATGGCCAGCGGCACGCCCGCGAGCGGGGGCAGCGGCTTGCCTGCGGCACGGTCGGCATCCATGCGCGCAGCGGCCTCGAGCGCAAGCTCGGGCGCCACCTGCAGGAATGCCTGGACCCCGCCCTCGCGCGCCTCGATGGCGGCAAGGGAGGCCTGGGCCACCTCGGTAGCGGTAAAGTCGCCGGCGGAAACGCCCGCGGCAATCTGGGCGGCGGTAAGGGAATCGAAGCTCTGCGCCATTACTCGCTCTCCCCCTCTCCCAAAATGGACGGCACGCGGAAGTAGCGGTCGCGCGCGCTGCCGGCGTTTTCGAGCGCGACGTCGAGCGGCAGGTCGCGCTCGGGCTCGCGCAGGTCGTCGCCCATCACGTTGGACAGGCTTCCGATAGGATGGAACGTGGGCTCCACGTCGGGCAAGTCATATTGCAGGACGGGCTCGAGCATCTGGACGGCGTCGTTCAGGTAGGACGTCATCTGGGTGAGCTCGTCATCGGTCAGTGCGATCTTTGCGTACTCGGCGATGCCGCGCACGTCTTTCTCGCTGAGTGCCATAGGCGCTCCCTTCCGCATAACAGATAAACCGCTCTAGTATACAAGGCAACGCCGCTTGGAGCAGGCGCTTTACCTAAATGCAGCGAAAACGTAACGAGGGCGGCGGGCTGGCAGGCGGCGGGCTGGCGGTTCTGCAGCGAAACCGCACCGTCCATAGCGAAAACCGCGTCGATCACAACGAAAACCGTATCGACCGCAATGAAAACCGTCTCGCCCACAACAAAAACCATCACAACATTCGACGCTTTTCGCCAAAATCGCGATTTTCATCGAATGTTGTGATGGTTTGGAAGTCCCGACCACCACAAAGGTGCCTGTCCCCGTTGTGGTGGCTCTGAACGATGTCCTATGCCGAGGCCTTGGCCTTGCGGCGCTTGCGGACCGCATGGATTACGATGTCCAGCAGCAACAGCACAATGGCTACGACCACGATGAGCACGGCAAACTCGCGCTTGCCCCAGTGGCGGCCGGCCAGCGACTTTTGCTTGTCGACGTCCTTCTTGCTGTACTTGGTGCGCACGCAATGCACCAGCAGGCGATGGTCGTTCACGCCGTAGGGCGTGCAGGTAACGAGCGTCACTTTGTCGGCGCCAGGCTCGATGGTCAGTGACTCCATCTCCTCGGGCAGCACCACCTCGGAGTCCACCATCTTGTAGGCGAGCGTCTTGTTCATGGTGTGAAGCAGCACCAGGTCGCCGGGCTCCAGCGAGTGGATGTCGTCGAACATGCTCAGGTTGCGCATGCCCGAGTGCGCGGTGAGCACGCAATGCGTCGAGGTGCCGCCCACCGGCAGGCTCGTGCCCTCCAGGTGGCCGACGCCCGCCATGAGGACTTCTTCGCTCGTGCCGTGGTAGATGGGCATGCTCACGTCGATGGAGGGGATCTCGACCCAGCTCATCATGGGGTCGCGGTCAAAGATGAGCTGCTGGGCGTAGGGCTCGATCTGGTCGGCGGGGAGCTCGGTGGCCTCGCCCGCCAGCTGCTCGTTAAAGGAGCGCGCCTGGAGCAGGATGCGCTCGCGCTCCTCGGCAGACAGCGCGTCCACGGTGCTGGACACCGTGCTGATCTGGTTGAACACGCCCGAGGCCTCGAGCCGGTCCAAGATCCACGGCCAGGTCATAAGGCCCACGCCAATAAGGATGATGACGATGGTGATGAGCCGGTCGGCCCAGCGCGGCAGCCGCTTGCGGCGGCGCTTGGGCTTTGGTTGAGGTTTGGGCTGAGGGCTTGAGCCACCGTTAGCCGCGGCGTTATTGCTCTTCATATGTTTGGCGCCCTGCACCATCGCCAGTCACTCCTCTATAGCTCAGGTTGTCTAAACAAATAATAGCCGATTAGCGAGCTTCCGCGCCGGACAACGCAGCCTAGCAGCATTGCGCAGCGCAAGTATGGGCCCGCATTTGAGTTTTCAAAATGTCCCGAATCGGCGGGGCGATTCGGGATACAATAGCTACAGGAAACGACGCACCCCGCGTAAGTACTTTGGAGCGCGGGCGACCAGTTTCCGGTGTTGTTAAATGCCCGGGCCTCTAACCCCGGGCATTCTTATTTGCGCTTGCTGCGGCGCAAATGCCTTCTACCGTCCGCACCGCGCGTGCGCCTACGGACCTTAAACCGAACCTCATACGAGTCAAGAAACGCGATGACGAACGTGCCCACCGCCGCGAGGGCGGCGAGCGCGTTAAGGAATTTCAGCATTTGGGGACCTCCGATCGAGTCGTCGGCCGCCCGCGCACGGAATGCGTCGCAAGGATATTTTACTGCGAGCACTCGCACTTACAGCTGGTAAACGCAATATTTGCAAACATCTGTTCGATAATCATACGCTCGATCCATCGGACGATGGAGGCTGGCTGCGTTATCCCAAAAAAACGGGGCAGACTCCAGTGCGGAGTCTGCCCCGAAAAGAGAATGGCAAAGCAAGAACGTCGATGGACGAGAAAAGTGTCCGCAAGTCTCATGGCCATCACATCCCACCTGCCAAAGGGATGGGTGAGTGAGCGTTACTCCTGCTCGGACTCCTCAGCCTGCTTACGGCTGCGGATGAGGTGCGCCACGCCAATGCACAGCACCGCGCCACCAGCGATCCAAGTGAAGGTCACGCCGTTGAGACCGGTCAGCGGGAGGCCAACGGACTTGGTGTTGCCGACGTTGATGGTGACCTCGCCTGCGGCGGCGTTGGTGCCATCCGTGCCAGTCAGTTTGTTGTCGCCGGCAGTGCCGTCGAGCGTACCGAAGGCGATGTCGGTGCGGCCCTTGTCGGACTCGGAAACCTTCGCCTTAAGCTCCGTCACCTTCATGGTCGCGTCGTCATACTTCGCAGTGATCTTGAAGGTGAAGGGGTTGGCCTTGGTGTAGGAGTCGTCGGGGGCCTTGACCTCGGTCACCTTGTAGGAGCCGGCGTCGAGGCCGGAGACGGCAATCTTGCCGTCGTTGCCGGACGTGAACATCACGTAGTCGGGAAGATGGTTGACGTCGGTAACGGGCACGAGCTGGCCCGCGACGACGCCCGCAGCGTCCTTCGAGGCGACGTACTGGCCATTGGTGTTCGCGTCATCGGACTGGATGGTGAAGACGGCGCCCGCAAGGCCCTCCTCGGTGCCCTGGTCGACCTTGTTGAGGTTGAGCTTGAACGCGAAGTCGGCGACGGTACCCTCGATCGTCTCGCCCGTGCCGGCGGCATACGGGTTGTTCGAGTACTCGAGCTTGACGGTGTTGGGGTTGCCGCCCTTCTTGTCGTTGGCTGCGTTGCCGATCACGGCATTACTGTTGAGCTTGGCCTTGTAGAAGACGACGATCTGAGTGTTGGCGTCCACATCCGCAACGTCCTTGAGGCCCTTCTTGGTACCGTCGACCTTGAAGTCCACCGTCAGCGTGTTGTTGGCGCAAGCAACCTCGTACTTGCTCCCCTCGATCTTGTTATAGACGTCATGGTTCACCGCGTACACCTCAACCGAGCCGTCGACATAGTCGAGGCCATCGGAAAGCACGTCCGTAAACTTGTAGGCATAGGTGCTGAAGGTGGCGTAGTTGCTGGCAATCGTGCCGGTGAGCTTGTAGTTGACCTCCTGGCCGATCTGGGAGTCGGCGACGTCCTTCCATTTGTCGGAGCCCTTGATGTCGTCGGAGACGGCATCAGCGTCGTCGAGGACCTTCTTCTTGACCGTGGGAACGTCCTTCTTTGGCGTGACGGTCGTTGTGCTTTCGCCATCGATCACGGCGTAGACGGGAGAGGTGAAACCATCGGTCGACTTACCGTCGGGCTTACCGGCGGTAGCGGTAAGGAACAGCCAGTAGCCGGCATCGAGGCCGGAAAGGGACGGGCTGCCCGCGGTCGTCGTCTGCCAGCCGTCCTTGCCGTCCAGTTTGGCGGCAATCGAGCTCAGGACGTTGTCGCTCGCGACCTTCGAGTCGGTCCCGGCGTTATCGCTCAGCCAGTCGGCAGCGTCCTGCGCGTTCTCACTGTTGTAGGATCTATCCTTCTCCTGAATGGCGGCCACCACAGCTGCCTCGGCGTCATCGCTTGCCCACTTGATGTTGCTCACCGTCTTGGCCCCGTCGGTCGTCGTGACCGTCGCCTTGAAGATCTGGATACCCTTATAGGTCGATGTCTTGTCATATCCAGTATCCGAGAATGTTACAGTCGAGCCCTCCGCAGCAAACGCCATGGTCACCGGCGCCATAACCCCGCCGAAGCTCAGTGCTGCCGTGAGGCCGGCGGTTACTGCCAGGCGTGCGATGTTCTTGTTCATGCTCATCTTCTTTTCCTCTACTTTCCGTTTGAATCCCATTCGATCGGTCATCATCTGTCTGTGTCTTAGCATCTGCTTCGCTACATCTCGCCCCGCTCTCGGTGGGGCTGCCAGCTACTCTTTATGGCTGCCACCTCCCCGCTTGATCAGGAGCGC
>OLSX01001545.1_pt1 | contig 21729 bp, 28 predicted proteins | sample 1673141 | NCBI WGS metagenome assembly OLSX01 (sample SAMEA3136759, study PRJEB25190) | human gut metagenome | biome: human gut; feature: human-associated habitat; material: faeces | place: Austria | collected 2013
TGGTATAAAATCTCTTTAAATCACTCTTAAAAGGGATGAATGTATCGGCACCTCGACTAGAGCTAGTATTAATCCCATACTTTCCATCGTGATAATCCATATATATTTGGTTATTGTTAGCTTTCAAACTACTGTTTAACACACATAAAGCACCGGTCGCTTAGTGCCGGAGAAAGGAGCAATGCTCACATGAAAAAAATAAGATTAGTCGATCAGACAGAAATTGAAATTTACAACATCACGCAGTCGGGAGATACCCTGCAGATTGATATTCTGAATGGAGATGCAAGCACACTAGAGGAAACTTTCAAGGATTCGGACAACCTTGCAGTGATTCAATACTATGTAGACACTGATTTGATGTGTGCGTATGCAAAATTCGACCAGCTTCAGTCTTACACAAAGAGAATGAATCAGGTTCTTTCTGTGGACTACACTACACCCGATGAATCTACGGAGAGTGGATTTGAAGAGGTTAAGGCAGATGTACTTACAATTACGCTTTCCAAGCTGCCTGAGATTGTTGTTGTGGCAGACCAGACAGAGCAGAACAGGGCAGATATCGACTATATAGCAATGGAAACGGGGGTAAATGTGTAATGGCAGCTAAAAAGCATTCGAAAAATTTTCAGAAGGTAAAGAAATACTACGACCGAGGGTTATGGAATATCGACAGGGTATACAGTGCTGTAGGCAAGTGGATCACAGAAGCAGAGTATAAGGAGATTACTGGTTTTACATATCCGGATAAAGAGTAACACTTAAGAGCCAGTAGAGAACGCTCTTTACTGGCTCGATTATGAAAGAAAAGAGGGGAAGATGATGCCGAATCCTATCATTGTGTACATACAGGCTCACTGGGTGGAGTGGCTGTTTGCTGCAGCCATCGGATTACTTGGCTTTATGTACAGACGTATCATGAACCAATTGAAAGAAGAAAAGCGAAAGAATGATGCTCTTATGCTGGGAGTACAGTGCCTTTTGAGAGAGAGCATAGTGGCCAATTACAACAAATATCAGGACAAAGACTATTGCCCTATTTATGCCAAGGAATCCATCAAACGGGTATATGAGGCTTATCACAATCTCGGTGGGAACGATGTGGCTACAAAGCTGTATCATACCATGCTGGATATGCCGGAGGAACCAAAGGATGAGCAGTAAGAAACCAAGATGCGGAAGACACCCGACCTATACTAAAAAGATGATGTCCCGGATTATCAATATTGCCCTGGTAGATATGCAGTTTCCGTTTATCCTGGCTTTATTGGGAAAGAATGCGATTGCAGAAACACTGGGAGGTATTATTGTGAGCGAAGTGATCGGAGTATTTCTGGTCTACTGTGCAAAATCCTTTTTCGAGACACGGGAGTCTGAAAAAGTAAGAATGGAAGAAATGAAAATGGAAACAGGTTCGGAAGAACCGGAGTCAGAAGAAATGGAGGAAATCAAATTATGAATGAAGTATTATTTGAAATTTTGAAAGCAGTAATCTTATTGGCAATTGTACTGGTGGTAAGATATTTAATTCCCTGGCTTAAGCTGCAGGTTGAAGGAACGAAAAATGAGTGGCTTGTGAAGTGGGCTGAGTTAGCAGTGAGATCTGCAGAGCAGACTATTCTTGGTGATAAGACAGGACCGGAAAAGAAAGCTATTGTAACTAAATTTTTAAAGGAACAGTTACAGCAGAAAAACATCTCTATTTCTGATGAACAGCTTAATACTTTAATCGAAGCAGTCGTTTATGCAATGAAGCAGGAAAAAGTATGAATAAACAAGATAAAATAGTCCTGATTCTACTAATCGTGTATCTTGTTTTTGCATTACTGGTGGCATGGAAAACAGAGCCGGTGAAATACCGGGATGTGAGGCATCAGATTGAAAGTGAGGCCATGATCTTATGAAAAGGGTAGTTGAGGCAATTAAGAGCATTTTATTAATAATGGCAGTCCTGATGGGGATTGTATATGTGATCACAATCCCCATCGGGTGCCTGATCTATGCAATTGTGAATGGAGGGTTTATGTGATGGCAACACAGACACAGGTAAAAGCATTTATTGAAAGAATCGCACCGATCGCACAGGCAAAGTCTAAAGGGCGGGCATTGCCGTCCGTGTGTATTGCACAGGCCTGTTGTGAGTCTGCATATGGGACAAGTCCTAAGATGATCCGGGCAAATGCTGTATTCGGTATCAAGGTCGGTAAGTCAAAGGTGCATTTCGGTACAGCATGGCACGATAAGGCATACAGCACACGTACAAAAGAGTGCTATGACGGTAAGACATACACTAATATCACGGACCTGTTCAGGGCGTATGACAGTATCGATGATGCAGTGGAGGATTATTATGATATGCTCGGTACCTGTAAGAGGTACAAGGCATGTGTCAATGAAAAGAATCCACAGAAGTGCATTACTGCTATTAAAAATGGTGGGTACGCAACAGCTCCTGATTATGTATCAACGATTATGAGTATTATTAATAAGTATAATCTGACAAAATACGATTGCCTTACACTTCGAAAAGGATCTTCAGGATCCGTGGTGAAAGAGTTGCAGACCTTACTTATTAAGGCTGGATACAGCTGTGGTAAATACGGATCAGACGGTAAGTTTGGTGACAGCACTCTGGAAGCAGTGAAGGCATTCCAGGCAGACAGAGGTCTTGCAGTTGACGGTGTTGTGGGGACAAAGACATGGGCAGAATTATACAAAGGTTAATTGATGGTGTATTGGAGGTATTATGCCTGATACTTCTTACAATAGCAGTAGGTGTGTTGTTTCCTATTGCCGTAGTTTTTAAATGGTTGGATAAATAACAGGGATCCCGGCGTTATGCCGGGATTTTTTGCGTATAAACTATTGTTTATGTTTTTGTATAATGGAGTGGTAAATTATGTATTACTACGGAAAAATCTCCCTGACCGCCGGAAAAGGCGGCAGCGGTAGAACCGAAATCAATGGACTGGTCGATCGAAAGATCGGTTTTCGGATCGATGTTATTCTTTTTCAGAATGTATTCAAATACCATTTCAGGCATACCGCCGGCGCGTCCGCCGAGAACGGTCTTTCCCTTCAACATATCCCATTGGAAATCATCAATTGGCTCTCTGGAAACCAGAAAGTTTCCGGCCCGCTGGGTGAGCTGCGCAAAATTTAGCACATAATCGGATGCCCCACCTGCATAGGTATAGATCGTGGACTCACTTCCCATGAAACCGATGTCTGCTTCCCCGGTAAGAACGGCGGTCATGGTTTTGTCGGCACCAAAGCCGGTAACCAGTGTCACATCAAGACCTTCGTCGGCAAAATAACCTTCCTCAATGGCAACATACATCGGTGCATAGAAGATGGAATGGGCCACTTCGTTTAAGGTGATGCTTTTTAACCCATCCGTGCCGGCAGAACCGGGAGAAGAGCTGCTGCATCCGGAAAGCACCGGAAGCAGGGTCAGTACAAGGAACAGCACTAAGGGCAATGTTTTTCTTTTTTTCATATAACCTCCAGAAAGGATACCCGCAAGAGGGCATTTTGGTTGATAATTTATGGTATGTCATTGGGAAGAAAGGGTGACATGGATGAGGGGAAAAGCGGTAGACAGTAGTCGACAAAATATGTATAATAATAAAAAAGGGAGTTGACCCAGAAAACGGAGGGAAAAGAATGGGATTAATTAAAGCAGTAACAAGCGCTGTTGGTGGTGTGGTTGCAGATCAGTGGGAGGAGTACTTCTACTGTGATTCTTTAGACGCTGATGTGTTGGTGACCAAGGGACATAAGCGTCAGAAAGGCCGTGGCGCAGGCAATAACAAGGGTGAAGATAACATTATATCAAACGGATCAGTCATCGCTGTCAACGAAGGACAGTGTATGATTATCGTAGATCAGGGCAAGGTTGTTGAGCTTTGTGCAGAAGCAGGAGAATTCAGGTATGATACTTCTTCCGAACCGAGTATTTTCTGCGGAAACCTGGGAGAGAACATTAAGAAAACCTTCTCAACCATAGGAAGACGTATTGCATTTGGCGGTGAAACAGCCAAGGATCAGAGAGTTTATTTCTTTAATACAAAGGAGATTATGGGGAATAAATACGGAACAGCCAATCCGGTACCGTTCCGTGTTGTAGATCAGAACATCGGACTGGATATTGATATTTCCATCCGCTGCAATGGTGAATATTCTTATCATATTACCGACCCGATTCTTTTCTATACCAATGTGTGCGGTAATGTCGTAAGTGATTATGAGAGAAGTGAGATTGACAGTCAGTTAAAGACCGAGCTGATGACTGCTTTACAGCCGGCATTTGCGAAGATTTCCGCTATGGGAATCCGTTACAGTGCCGTACCGGCACATACCATGGAGCTTGCAGACGCATTGAATGAGGTCCTTTCTGAAAAGTGGGCACAGCTTCGCGGTATTGAAATTGTTTCCTTTGGTATTAATACCATGAAGGCCTCTGAAGAAGATGAAGCAATGATTAAAGAGCTTCAGAAGAGTGCGGTATTGCGTAACCCGAATATGGCAGCAGCAACGCTTGTTGGTGCACAGGCAGAGGCAATGAAGGCAGCAGCCTCTAATACATCCACCGGACCGATGATGGCATTTGCCGGTATGAATATGGCCAATATGGCAGGAGGTATGAATGCACAGGGATTGTTTGCAATGGGTGGTTCCCAGCAGGCACCGGTACAGAATGCCGCACCGCAGGCAGCAGCACAGAACGCAGCACCTGCCGCAGCCGCTCCTGCTCCCGCAGCAGATACATGGACCTGTTCCTGTGGAAAGACAGGTAACACCGGTAAGTTCTGTGCAGAGTGCGGATCACCAAAGCCTGTTGCAGCAGATGGATGGGTATGTTCCTGCGGCGCAGTCAACAAGGGCAAATTCTGTTCGGAATGCGGAGCCAAGAAGCCGGCAGGAGAACCGCTTTATAAGTGTGACAAGTGCGGATGGGAGCCGGAAGATCCGAAGAATCCTCCGAAGTTCTGTCCGGAGTGCGGAGATCCGTTTGATGATAATGACGTGCAATAAGACAGTTGGCTTTGTTGTTGAAGCAGAGGTGGAGCATGAGTGAATTTGATACGAATTTAGATGCCAGAACGGTATCAACGATGGAAGAAACGGATAAAAAATGTCCAAACTGTGGCGGGGTCATGGATTTTGACCCCAAAACAGGAGGTCTTCTTTGTCCGTACTGTGGACATACACAGGAAATCGCAGCAAAGACGGACGAGCCGAAGGAAGCGGCTGAGTTATCCTTTGATACTGCGGAAAACACAGAAAACTGCAACTGGGGTGTGGAGAAGAAAACCGTAATCTGCAAGGCCTGCGGTGCTGAGTCTGTTTATGATGCATTGGAGATTTCAGCGGTATGTCCGTTCTGTGGCTCCAATCAGGTCATGGAAGCTGCAGACCAGAATACGATAGCACCCGGAGGTGTGGTTCCCTTTCAATACTCTGATAAGCAGGCTGCTGACCTGTTTCAAAAGTGGATCAAAAAGAAGTTCTTTTGTCCGAAGCTTGCCAAGGAAAGTGCGAAGGCCAAGCATTTTAAAGGGATTTATCTTCCCTATTGGACATTTGATGCACAGACGGATTCTACCTATCGTGCAGAGTACGGAATAGAAAGAACCGTAAAGGAAAACGGAGAAGAAAAGACAGTAACGGACTGGTACCGGTGCTCCGGTCATCACAAGGAGTTCTTTGATGATGAGCTGGTGTGTGCGACTACGAACCAGAACCGCTCCATGCTTGCCGGAATTGAACCCTTTAACACGGCAGAAAACAAGGCATATAAGCCGGAATATGTGGCCGGCTTTGCAGCAGAGCGTTATGCCATCGGGTTTAAGGAAGGCTGGGAAATTGCAAAGAAGAGCATTGATAGTAAGCTCAGACGGTCCATCGACGATAAGATCCGTGATGAGCATGATGCAGATGATACACGTAACATTCAGATAAACAGCACATTCAGTAACCTGACCTACAAATACCTGCTGCTTCCGGTATGGCTTTCCAGCTATAAATACAAGGATAAGATATACAACTTCATGGTGAACGGTCAGACCGGTAAGGTATCCGGTAAGACACCGATCTCTATTCCGAAGGTGATCATTACTGTTCTTGGATGTATTGCAGCCATTGCCCTCATTTACTATCTGATGAATTAAGCGTGCCGGAATGCTCCGGAGTCATTAGATTTCTGACAGGTAAATGCATATAAAGGAGCTTAGAAAATGTCATTAAATGTGTTAGGTCTTACATTTAGTGCGGTTGTCTTTTTAGGGATTTTTATTGCAGTAGCAGTTGCCGGAATGAAAATCTACAGGAAGATACGGTCGATTTCACGACAGGCATTTGGAACAGAGAATATTTTGGAAGGCTTCCGTCAGATGGAAGTTGAGAATTCCACGACGCCGAAGTCTGTTGCAGGAATGACCAGTCTTTACCTTCCCAAGATCAAGAAGGATTTTCCTGAATTTCAATATGATGAAATGAAAGTCAGGGCAGAAAATGCCCTGACTTCTTATCTGTTAGCCATCAGTTCTATGAATCCATCATTTTTAAAAGAGGGAGGACAGGAATTGAGAGATCATCTCTCTATGAAGCTTGCCATGCTTCGTGAGGAAGAAGTACGGGAAACTTATAGAGACATCAAAATCCACCGCACAGAACTTGCAAATTACAGAAAACGGAACGGACGCTGTATTGTGACGTTCCAGAGCTCTTTACAGAGCTTTTATACCAAGACAGACAGAAGCGGGAAGCTTCTTGCAGGAAATGCACAGCTTTATACACAGACGAAATATAACGTGGATGTGATTTATATACAGGATCGGGAGCTGGTCGAAAAGGAAACCGATCTTTCCCTGGGATTAAACTGTCCGAACTGCGGAGCTCCCATTTCCACGCTGGGAAGCAAGGTGTGCGAGTATTGCGGAACTCCGATTGTGGAATTGAACATTTATGCATGGACATTCAGTAACATTGAAGAGGTATAGGTCGAATGAGCATTTATGATAGCTTAAATGAAGAACAGAAAAAGGGCGTGTTTACTACAGAGGGTCCCGTACTTTTACTTGCAGGAGCAGGCTCCGGGAAAACGCGGGTGCTGACGCACCGCATTGCCTATCTGATTGATGAGCTGGGAGTGAATTCCTATCATATCATGGCGATTACATTTACCAACAAGGCGGCCGGTGAGATGAAGGAGCGTGTGGAACGGCTCGTAGGAATGGGGGCTGACAGCATCTGGGTTACTACCTTTCATTCGACCTGTGTGCGGATTCTGCGCCGCTTCGCAGATCGTCTGGGATACGATAACAGTTTTACCATTTATGATACGGATGATCAGAAGTCGGTGATGAAGGATGTCTGTAAGCATTTACAGATTGATACAAAGCAGATGAAGGAAAGGACGATTCTGTCTGCCATTTCTTCTGCGAAAAACGAGCTTGTGGGTGTACAGGAATATGAAACGCAGGCCATGGGGGATTTCCGTAAGCAAAAGGTGGCAGCTGCTTACCGGGAGTATCAGAATATCCTTAAGAAGAACAATGCGATGGATTTTGATGATCTCATCATGAATGCGGTGGAGCTGTTCAAGGCGTGTCCGGATGTACTGGAATATTATCAGAAGCGGTTTCAGTATATCATGGTGGATGAATATCAGGATACGAATACGGCGCAGTTCCGGCTGATCCGTCTGTTGGCAGAGGGATCGCGCAACATCTGTGTGGTCGGTGACGATGATCAGTCCATTTACAAATTCCGTGGAGCCAATATCCGGAATATTCTGGATTTTGAAAAATATTATCCGGAGGCTGTTGTGATCCGCCTGGAGCAGAATTACCGTTCCACGCAGAATGTACTCGATGCTGCGAATGCGGTTATCCGGAATAATGTAGGGCGTAAGAGCAAGACGCTCTGGACGGACAAAGGAGCAGGAAACCGGATTCATTACCGCCAGTTTGACAATGCATATGAAGAAGCTGAATTTATTGCAGATGATATCAGCCGGAAGATCAAAGACGGCATTGTGGAAGCCGGAGAATGTGCAGTCCTTTTCCGGACAAATGCACAGGCGCGTCTCCTGGAAGAACGTTTTGTTGTGGAAGGCATCCCCTATGATGTGGTTGGCGGAACGAACTTTTATGCCAGAAGAGAAATTAAGGATCTCCTTTCGTATTTAAAGACGGTTGATAACGCACGGGATGATCTGGCTGTAAAGCGTATCATCAATGTGCCAAAGCGTGGAATCGGTGCAGCGACCATTGCTAAGGTGGATGATTATGCACAGATGCATGAAATCAGTTTTTACGAGGCACTGTGTCATGCGGATGAGATTCAGGGACTTGGTAAGGCGGAAGCGAAGATCCGTCCCTTTGTCAATATGATTCAGGTATTCCGCAGCCGCCTTTCTTATTATAGTCTGAAGGAATTGATGCATGATATTCTGGACACGACAAATTATATCAATGAAATGGATGTCGATGATGAGATCGAAGCACAGAGCCGGATTGATAATATCGATGAATTGATTAATAAAATTGTTGCATATGAAGAGGCCAACGATGAGCCCTCCTTAAGTGCATTTTTGGAGGAAGTGGCGCTGGTAGCCGACATTGACCGGCTATCCGAAGACGATAACCGTGTGCTGCTGATGACACTGCACAGTGCAAAGGGACTGGAATTTTCGCATGTGTATCTTGCCGGCATGGAGGATGGTATTTTCCCAAGCTACATGACGATTGCCTCTGATGATCCGGCAGAGATCGAAGAGGAACGCCGTCTTGCCTATGTGGGAATTACCAGAGCGAAAGACGATCTGACGCTGTGTTATGCCAAAATGCGTATGGTGCGTGGTGAAACACAGATGAATGCGGTCAGCCGCTTTGTCAAAGAAATTCCGCCGGAGCTGATGGACAATAAGCCACCTGCTCCCAGATATCAGCCGGTTGTGGCAGATAAATCCTCACGTACCATTTCTGCTCCGAAAAAGCCGTATCTTGCATCTGCCGGAACAGGATCGTTTGGAGCATTGGGAATTTCCAAAGGATCCGAAGCGGTAAAGGGCGGTAAGCCGGACTATGATATCGGGGACCGCGTCAGGCATGTAAAGTATGGAGAAGGCTTTGTGACAGACCTGGAGCCGGGACCGAGGGATTATAAGGTGACGGTTGATTTTGATGACGCCGGACAGAAGATCATGTATGCGGCTTTTGCGAAGCTTGAGAAGATTTGATTGGCTATGATGTATGAAAATGATGATACAAAATGCCCTTTGTGAGCAAGCTCCCACGGTCATCTTGTACAATTATTTCTGCATGGCTGATTATTTGTACAAATTTTGGAAAATGACTGTTGTTAAAATGCGGATGAGATGATATATTATCTAATAACAAGAGCAGACCGGAATAGGAATTCTTATTTTGGGAAGACTAGACGGGTAATGATCTGCCGGATTGGTGAAACAATGGAAATGCAGGAAAGGACAGGGTGAGGATATGAACAAGATAGAAGAGATCGCAGCTATGCTGAAGCAGTATGATATCAAGGATTTGAAGAATGTCAGAGACCTGAATGATTTAAAGGATTTTCTGGCACATAAGGAAGAAGAAAAGAAAAAAGGCAAGAATGTGCTTCTGTGCATCTTTGCAGTTGTTGGAGTGATCGTTGTGGTAGCAGCAATCTGCTATGGTGTATACCGTTATCTCGTGCCGGATTATCTCGAGGATTTTGACGATGATTTCGATGATGAATTTGATGATGACTTCTTCGATGATGAGGACGAGGATAAGGAAGACAAGGAAGAGCAGCCCGCGAAGGACTGGAAGGATGATGTCGAAAAGGAAGATCTTGCAGCTTCTGAAGAATAAAGGATATCAGTTAAAGTGATCATCTAATGTCGGGATGTGCCGGTGCACATCCCTTTTTTTGAGTAGAGCACTTAGTGAAAGCGAATCGAAGATGAAGCTTGAGGTTAGAGCGAACCATACCTGTGCACTTAAAGAATGCAAGCCGAAGGTGCAGCATGAATTTAGTGCAGCAGGTATAGTAGAGCACTCAGGTATTTATTAGATTGGGTATATAAATAAGAGAGGAATCATGATATGAAAAAGGGACAGATCATTGAAGGAGTGGTAGAACGGGTTGATTTCCCGAATAAGGGGATTGTGAATACAGCAGAGGGAATCTGCACGGTAAAGAATGTCCTTCCCGGTCAGAAGATTACACTGATGGTCCAGAAAAACCGTAATAAAAAAGCCGAAGGAAGAGTACTCAGTGTGGATCAGAAATCTCCATTGGAAATGGAAAGTCCCTGTCCTCATTTCGGAGAGTGCGGTGGCTGCACCTATATTTCGCTTCCCTATGAAGAGCAGCTTGTCATCAAGGAAGCCCAGGTGAAAAAGCTTCTGGACAGTGTCCTTGACCGGCAGGAGGAAGCCTGGGAGTTTCAGGGGATCAAAGGAAGCCCTGCGCAGTACGAATACCGCAACAAGATGGAGTTTTCTTTTGGAGATGCCTACAAGGATGGCCCGTTAAGTCTGGGTATGCATAAGAGAGGCAGCTTTTATGATATTGTATCGGTATCAGACTGCCAGATTGTAGACGAAGATTATCGAAAAATTCTTGTCATGACTCAGGAGCATTTCAAGGACTGCAGCTTTTACCACCGCCTGCGCCATGAAGGCTTCCTGCGTCATCTGCTCGTTCGTAAAGCAAAAAAGACGGGGCAGATTTTGGTGGCACTTGTGACGACCTCGGAAGGAATTTCTAATTTTCCGGGAGAGTGTGCATATCGTTATAAAGCTCTTTTGGAAAATCAAAATGGTATAGAGCAGAAGAATCCGGATTCTTCATTGATTACTTCTTATGTACAGAAGGATCATGAGCAGCTTGTGGAGGAATGGAAAGAGAACCTTCTTGCTATGGAGCTGCATGGCACCATGACGGGAATCCTGCATATTATCAACGACTCTGTGGCAGATGTGGTACAGAGCGATGAAACCAGAGTGCTTTATGGACAGGAATACATCGAAGAGGAATTGCTTGGACTGAAGTTTAAGATTTCCACGTTTTCCTTTTTCCAGACCAATTCTCTCGGGGCAGAGGTACTCTATGAAACGGCACGCGAGTATATTGGTGATCTGACACATAATAAGGATAAAGAGATTGTCTTTGACTTATATAGTGGAACAGGGACGATTGCACAGCTTATGGCTCCGGTTGCGAGGAAGGTGATTGGAGTTGAAATCGTGGAGGAAGCTGTGGAGGCTGCGAAGAAGAATGCGGAATTAAATGGTTTACATAATTGCGAATTTATTGCAGGCGATGTTTTGAAGGTATTGGATGACATTACGGAAAAGCCGGATATGATTATTTTAGACCCACCGCGTGACGGAATTCACCCGAAGGCGCTGACGAAGATTATTGCCTATGGAATTCCAAGGCTTGTATATATTTCCTGTAAGCCGACAAGCCTTATTCGTGACCTTGAGACGTTTCTTGCCAGCGGCTATCATGTGGAAAAGGCGGTTGCCGTGGATCAGTTTCCGTGGACGGCGAATGTGGAGACGGTTGTTCTTCTTTCCCAACTCCGTCAGAAGCCGGATGATTATATTGATGTGGATATTGATGTTGCTGAATTGGAAGGTACTTCAGCAGAGACAAAGGCAACCTATGAAAAGATAAAGAAGTATGTTGCAGAGCATAATGATGGGATGAAGGTGACGAATCTCTATATTGCACAGGTTAAGGCTAAGTATGGAATTATAGAGAGTGAGAATTACAATAAACCTAAATCTGATGAAGCCAGACATCCTAAGTGTCCGAAGGAGAAGGAAGAGGCAATTGTGGAGGCACTGAAGGCGTTTCAGATGATATAAACATACTGGAGCAAGTTTATTTATAATTAAAATTGAGGTTTTCATATATTAGGATGGAACTTATACTTAATCAGAGGAGGTGATTTAAATGTGGCTAGAAACTAATAGATTGATTATTCGCTCCATACAGCGCGGAGACGAGATTATCTTTTCTGGTATGTCTCAAGATGGGAGTCTTAGTCAAGTTGGGTTTGATGCTAATTGTTCAGAGTGGATCAATGATTGGATTGAAGAGGCTTTAAAATTAACAAATAATGATAATCCAAGAGAAAATTATATACCTTGCACTGTTATACTAAAAGAAACAGAAGAGGTCATAGGCTCTGTTGGTTCTACATATTATGAAGATGTGGATAAGGTTGGTATTTGTTATTTTATAGGAACACCTTTTAGGGAAAAAGGATATATGACAGAGGCGATAAATGCATATGTTCAGTTTTTCTTTAAACAATATAGTGAGTCTGAAATAATAGCAACTATTCTCGATGCGAATACACCATCATGGAAAGTAGCAGAGAAATCTGGTTTCAACTTAATAGAAAAGAAAATGTACAAAGATATTGATGATGAAAAAGAAGAATTGTATCGCTTTTATGTAATACGAGGCCAGGAGGATAAATAAATGGAGATAAGAGTAGTTAATCATAATGATATCGAGGAGCTTGCCGGAGTAATGGGACAGGCATATTCAGAGGAGCCTTGGAATGAGGCTTGGGTTCAGGAAAAGGCAGTAAGAAGAGTGCAGTCCATTTTGTGTGGATTTGAAGCCCTGGGTTTAGCTGCAGTAGAAGACGGTGAAATTATAGGTGGTCTTTTGGGATTTGTGGATCCTTATGCAGACTATGATATGTTCTTTGTTTCAGAAATTTTTGTTACTCCAAAGTGGAAGAGAAAAGGAGTAGGGCGTAAGCTGCTTAGTGCCTTAGAAGAGCAACTTAAAGTAAAGGATATTCATACAATAGAACTTATTTCTATAAATGATAATCTAGAGTTTTATAAAAAATGCGGACTAAATAATGGTGATGTTAATTGCTTGGGGAAGTCTTTTTAATAAAGGAAAGGGGCATTTTATTTATGAAAAAAAGATATGTTTTTGCTCAGTAGTCTGAGCTTAAAATAAAAAGAATAGTTAAGCTCAGATGAATCCTAAGAAATTATATTTAGGAGGATACTATGAGTTATATTAGAGCAGAAGAGGTTCTGCCAAAAGAATTAATAGAAACTATTCAGCAATATGTAAATGGAAAAGCAATATATATTCCCAGCACATCTAAAAAGGAGTGGGGAAGTCATACTGATACAAGACAATATCTGATACAGCGAAATCACGAGATTAGCCAGAAATATCAAGGTGGTAGTTCTATTGCCAGTCTTGCCATGCAGTTTTCACTTTCGGAGAAAAGTATTCAAAGAATCGTTCGCGAAGGAAAGAGAAAATCTGGCAAGTTGTGAAGAAAAGTGCAAGTGGGATTTTTAAGATATAATAGTGCTGAATTTGATTAAGAATTAGAGATAAGGTGGGCTATTTTAGCCTGCCTTTCATATTATTGGAGGATATTAACAATATGAACAATTATAGAATTATAACATTAAGAGAACGGCCGGAATTAGTAGCTATTGCAGCTGAGTGGTTTCATAGTAAATGGGGTGTGCCGGCAGAGGCATACCTGGAGTGTATGAAAGCGTATTTATCAGGAAAAACCGAGTATGGTTGGTATATATGCTTATATGATGAATCCATTGTCGCAGGACTTGGGGTAATAGAAAATGACTTTCATGATAGAAAGGATTTGACTCCAAATGTATGCGCCGTATATGCTGAAGAAGAACATCGAAAAAAGGGACTAGCTGGGAATTTGCTAAACAAAGTTGTTGATGATATGAGAAATAAAGGAGTAACGCCTTTATATTTGGTGACGGATCATATTGGCTTCTATGAACGATATGGATGGGAATTTTTATGTATGGTTCAAGGTGATGATGAACCCAAAATGACAAGAATGTACATCCACAGATAAAAATGATTGACAAGCGTTACAAACAAGAGTAATCTTAACATAATAATTTTTGAAAGGATTTGCAGTCGGATATTCATATACTGAAATTTATGCTATGCACATTATGAACGTGTATGGTCTTAATTGCGTATGTAAATATTTGAATTGCTAAGATGAGAAAATGGTTCAATAATTAGAATATAGTATATGCTGACCACTTATCTTTGCAGGTAGGTGGTCTTTTTTATCCGAATAAAGTAGTTACAATAATTGAAGAGAAAGAGTGAGCGATATTATGCTACAGAGTGATTTTTTTGACAAAGAGACAGAGGCATTAATTGATTTAAATGTTATTTATGGAGCCGGAAAGCATATTACAGACAAATGTATGATTATCTTTTCTAAGGAGATACATACATATTTAGTATCACATTATAAATGTGAAATTATAGGTGAAATTGGCGCTTGTAATGGAAACATTTCAATCTATTGTCTGGATTACAAGGGAGAGAAAATAGCTTTTTATCTGACGGGAATAGGTTCTGCTGTTGCATCCTCTATGTGTTATGAAAGCCATCATGTTATTGGTGCAACAAAGTATATTATGTTTGGTTCTTGTGGAAGTCTTGATAAAGAAACAACCAGAGGTAAGTTCATTATCCCAACTGAAAGTTATAGAGGAGAGGGAGCATCCCATTATTACGCACCATCTTCTGACTACATTACTATTAAAAATTGTGATGTGTTGGCAGAGGTATTTGAAAAAATAAAAGCTCCGTATGTTAAAGGCCGTGTATGGACAACTGATTCTATGCTCCGTGAAACGAAGGGACTAGTGGCAAAAAGAAAAGGTGAAGGGTGCATAGCAGTAGAAATGGAGCTTGCAGGTGTTCAGGCAATATGTGATTTTTACGGGTTAGAACTTTATGATTTTCTGGAAGCAGGAGATGTATTGGGAGACAGCGGATATGAGTTTGAAGGACTGCATGATGCTAACCATAATGTTGGGAAAGCATTGATAGCTCTGGAGGCTGCAACATATTTGTAGATTAATTATTGTTTTGTACGGAGGAAGTGATAAAAATGAATCTTATAGTACTTATAGGAAGTGGTGCGGTTGGTAAGATGACCGTGGGCCAGGAATTGATGAAAATAACAGATTATAGACTCTTTCATAATCATCATATGATAGAGCCGGTAATCGAGATCTTTGGTAAATTTGATGGAGCAGTGGTAGGCAAACTTCGGGAAGATATCTTTGATGCCTTTCTAAAAACTGACTATAGTGGATTAATATTTACTTATATGTGGGCCTTTGATATGCAGTCAGATTGGGATTATATAAAGTCGGTTACAGATAAATTCGAGGGTACCGGTGGAAATGTATATTATGTGGAGCTTGTTGCGGACAGGGCAGTTAGAATAGAACGAAACAAAACGGAAAACCGCTTAAAGAACAAGGCTTCTAAGCGGGATATTGTGGTATCAGAAGATCGTATGCTTCGTGAGGAGACAAAATATCGACTTGTAAGTAATGATGGTGAGATTCCTTTCGAAAATTATATGAAGATTGATAATACGAATCTTGAGCCTTCAGAGGTTGCTCTTATGATAAAGGAGAGATTCAACTTACAGGGAATTAGTGTAACTGAACTGATGAATAGGGTGAAGCTTGAAGGAGTCCGAGAAGATGAAATAGAGCAGCTTTATGACATGCAGATTAAGAGTTTTATGTCGCTATATGAAAAATATCATGATGAGGGATCACCTGCAATTGAATCTATAGAGAGAGTAAGAGACAGGGCCTCACAGGAAAATAGAAAGTATTATTTTATTGTTAAGGATGGAGCAAGAGTCGGAGCCATCAATATCGGCAAAAGACTATCCGACCCAGAAGAACCCTGTCTATACATCAGCCCTCTTTTCATTCTTCCTAAATATCAGAAGCAGGGAATCGGATATGTTGCAATTCAAAAAGCTTTCGCATTGTATCCTGACACTAAGGTATGGAAGCTTGATACAATTCTTCAAGAATCCGGAAACTGCCACCTGTATGAAAAATGTGGTTTTGTGCGAGTTGGTGAAGAACATATTATAAACGATAAGATGACATTGGTAAATTACGAGAAAAGATAAAATAAGTGTTACGGAGGTATGGAAAATGCGACTGAGACCATATAAGAGCTACGATGCAAAAAAGATTATTAGCTGGATAAAAGATGAGGAAGTTTTCCTTAAGTGGGGCGGAGATCATTTTGGTTTATATCCTATTAGCGCTGAGATTATAGATAACAAATATTTGAACGATAACGGCGATTGCAAAGAGGAAGATAACTTCTATCCTTGGATTGCATTTACAGATGAGGACGGCGTTATCGGGCATTTTATCATGAGATATATTCATGGGAATAACAAAGTTCTTCGTTTTGGCTGGGTTATAGTTGACGACTCCATCCGAGGAAAAGGTTATGGAACAAGTATGTTGCGAACAGGATTGTATTACGCTTTTAACATCCTAGGAGTCCATACTGTAACAATTGGTGTATTTGAACATAATGATATAGCTCATAGCTGTTATAAAAAAGTTGGCTTTGTTGACAAAGAGATTGTTCCACATGAGAGAGACAACATTATTGAAATGGCCATTACAAAAGAGGATTATCTTCTTTTGACAAAGTTGTAGTATTTTTTTCTTCCACTTCACATTTCGAGTAAATTATATTATTATATTATTCGAACAAATATTCGATTTGGTGGGTGAGAGAGATTGAGACGAAGAGATATAATGTCAACCTATTGTACTGCCAGTAGTTCAGATAGGTTTGAATTTCTATATGAGTATTATCATAATTACAAAAATATATTAAGCTGTGAGAGACACTGCGTTATTTATATGATTGAAAGTTTTATGATGAAGAATCATTGGGAGAAGTATTGTAAGTATTATAACAGCTTAAACAAAAATAGCCTGATAACTCGCATCTCTGAATGCATGAGCAAGGGAGAGGCAATAGATTTTGTGTTTGGGGATGAAGAACTTCCGGAATATATTTTAGATTCTTACAAGAACTACATAGCCATGAGAGTCGATTTTCGAATTTTTGCCAACGCGCTTAATAGCATTGGCGGTAAAGATGAAGAATTGCTTCGCAGGTATGTTATGAGAGAAATTGATCTTCAGGGAATTGCTACAGAACGGACAATTGCTTATGAGACTGCAAAGGGAAAAATTAGAGATTTAAAGAAGCTATTGAAGGAAAGAACTTTGAGTTTTCTGGAAGAAGGGAAAGTGGCATAATTAACGACACAACACATCGACGACACAAAGTCGACACCATTTGTCCCTTTTCAAAAGAAAAAAGGTGTGATATTGTTATACTCGCAAGAGATATAGCTTGCAGATAAAAACAAATATAAAGCAATAAATCATTACCGTGCACAATAATGATTTGTTGCTTTTTTTATTTGTGAGGAAGGCGATGTAATTTTGAGTGGTGCAGGAGCAAGACTCCGCCAGGATGCAAGGGCAGAGCCTTTGCCTGGGTGCAGGGAGAGTTCCCGCTCGGGTCCAGGTGGAAAGCCTGGTAGGTCCAGGACAAGGTCCGGCCTGGTCAAGGGTGAAACGTATTGTGGGGTTAAGGGGCAACGCCCATTAGTCCGTCCAGGGTGACAACCTTGGCCCAATAAAGTGTTGGACGCGACACTTAGTATTGGGTTATTATCTGTAACGCTCTGCGCAGAATTAACGGCTTCGCCGGGAAAAGCAAGTTAATCTTTTTAGAAAAAATAAAAAATGAATAGTGGCATATTAAGAGGAATCGAATAAAATCGGTTCCTTTTTTTGTGCGAGGAAGGAGAATTATTTAATGGCAAAACAAAAAGTAAGAGCGACCAGGCACAATGGTCGTAAAGGTGAAAATGGCGTTTTTAAGGCTGGACACAATGACAGATCATTTGATGTTGATGCAGCTGAACATATTGATCCAAGCAGAAGTTTCATGAATGTGTACTGGGACATGTATCAAGGATATAACATTGCCGGTGCAGATGGGGTAAGACCTGAAAGACGATTTTCATTTGAAGAAATTGAAAAAGCATTTTATAGTAATCAATTTGGGGATTCACTAGATGCACAGGAGGAGGGAAATAATATCCTGGCATTTATGAAGTCTGAAGGTTATCTACAATTTGAAATCGGGAAGAAGATTTCATCAACGGATTTTTATAATATCTATGTAAGCTGGTGTGAAGATAACCTTGAAAAATCGAGGGCTTCTGCCGGCTTTTTGCATTATATAAAGGAGAATCAGAAAAGATATGGACTTATTTATGATGCGAAATGTATTGGTAATCGTCGAGGCTTTCACAATGTATGCAAAGCGGAGTTTACGCCGGTTGCCGGCAAAACACCGTTTGACTGATATAGGTAAAATACCTGCTCATGCTGCTCAGCCTGATATATATGGAGCAGTGTGAGCAAGATGAGCGGACTTTTTAGAACATTGATTAGAAAATACGGAGGAAAATAATGATTAGTATGACAAGACAACAGCAGGGAGACTTTAATCGCTGCTGTGATTTTTTAGCAAGAATGATTGAGAAATATGGAGATAGCATAGAACTTGGAACCGCGCAGAAAGTAGCATTGATATATGAGTGGACTAATGCGCCTGGAGACAGGCAGGATTATATACTTAATCTTGAATATTCACGTGTTGCGTGATAATATAATATTGACGCTTAGCGTGAAAGGAGCAAAGATATGGCAGATTATATTATGAATGATGATAGAGACGCAAAAGATATTTTAATTGAACTAAGGGAAAGTACCGGCATGAACAGGCATCAGTTTTGTGAGTACTTTGAAATTCCCTATATGACAGTTAGTGACTGGGAGCATGGAAAGAAGCGTGTTCCTAAGTACTTTCTGCGACTGCTTGAGTATTATGTGAAGGCAGAGCAGATGAATAAGGCGAAGGAGGAACAGAATAATGGCTAAGAATAGAGTTATTACAGTTCAGGGAATACCGGTTACGGTATCGTATGAAGACATAGATGACTATATCTGTATTACAGATATAGCAGCTGCTAAATCGGATAATTCGCGAGCTGCGGATGTTATTCGAAATTGGTTAAGAAATAGAAGCACTTTGGAATTCTTATCAACATGGGAAGAAATATATAATCCGAATTTTAAAGTGTTCGAATCTGAACACTTTAAAAAAGAGGCAGGACTTGTTACATTTACACCAAGCGTATCAGAATGGGTAGAAAAAACTAATGCAGTTGGACTGTATGTTAAACGTGGAAAATACGGCGGAACATTTGCGCATAAGGATATTGCATTTGAATTTGCTTCTGCTATCAGTCCGGTGTTCAAATTGTACCTGATCAAAGAGTTCCAAAGACTAAAGGAAGCTGAAAATGATTTGCAGAAGTTGGAATGGGATGCAAAGAGATTTCTATCCAAGAATAATTATTTAATTCAAACGGATGCGGTTAAGAATTATTTGATTCCTGTATGCAATTATCGTGAGGATTTACAGTGGCTTCCTTATGCAGAAGAGGCGGATTTACTTAATGTAGCATTATTTGGTTTTACTGCAAAAGCTTGGAGAGAGGCTAATCCAGAGCTTGCAAAAAAGAGTAATGTTAGGGATTATGCAACAATAAATGAATTAACTGTTCTATCGAATCTTGAATCGCATAACGCACAAATGATTCGAGAGGGAATGGATAAGAAAGATAGATTCGAAGCGTTGAAGGAGATTGCAGAGTATCAACTTCGAGTCCTAAATGAGGCTGAAAAAATCAGCAATAGGATTGAGGAACAATAGTATTCAACCATTTTGTCGGCATTGGCAAAATGGTTGATATATATTTTGGAGGAGTGATTATTTGAAAAAGCAACGATGTTACATATATACAAGAGTATCTACTGCCATGCAGGTCGATGGGTTCAGTTTAGATGCTCAGAAGGAAAAACTTAAGAAATATGCTGATTATCAGGACATGGTTGTAGTTAGAGAGTTTTCTGATGAAGGTAAATCCGGTAAAAATGTTGATGGCCGTCCACAGTTTAAGGAAATGCTTGAACTAATTGAAGCAGGCACAGATGATATTGACTATGTTCTTGTTTTTAAGCTTTCTCGTTTTGGAAGAAATGCCGCTGATGTACTTAGCTCACTGCAAAAGATGCAGGATTTCGGAGTCAATCTGATCTGTGTTGAGGATGGCATTGATTCTTCTAAGGATGCCGGCAAGCTTATGATTTCGGTTCTATCAGCTGTTGCAGAAATTGAAAGAGACAATATTCTTGTTCAGACTATGGAAGGTCGTAAGCAGAAGGCCAGAGAAGGAAAATGGAATGGTGATTTTGCTCCATATGGATATAAGCTTGTGGATGGATCATTATTTATTGCGGAAGATGAAGTGGAAGTAATAAAAATTATCTTTGATAAATATATCAATACAACTATGGGAGTAGCAGCAATTGCTGCGTTTCTCAACGAAAGTGGTTATGTGAAAAAGAAACGCCAGAATAATACGATTGATGGCTTTGCGGCATCCTTTGTCAAAGGTGTAATTGATAATCCTGTTTACTGCGGTAAATTAGCCTATGGAAGAAGAAAAACAGAGAAGGTCCAGGGAAAAAGAAATGAGTTTCATGTTGTAAAACAAGATGAATTCATGGTTGTAGACGGAGAACATGAAGCAATTATCAGTGCAGAAGAATGGAAGGCGGCTCAGGATAAGAGAAAAACTACGGGAGTGAAGCGCGTTAAGACGCATAGCCTTGAACACGAACATATTTTGACCGGTATTTTAAAGTGCCCTGGATGTGGTGCCAATATGTATGGTAATGTAAATCGTAAGAGACATCCAAAAGGTGGCACTTATAGAGATTATTTCTATTATGCCTGTAAGCATCCTACTGGGACCACGGGACATAAGTGCGATTACCATAAGCAATGGGGACAGGATATTGTAAATGATGCAGTAGCTGAGCTGATTAAGAAAATAGTTACTTCTCCGGACTTTGAAAAGGGTATCAGAGAGAAGATTGCAGCCAGAGTTGATACCTCTGAACTAGAGCAAGAGCTTGATGGATTAAAGAAGAAAATGAGGCAGCTTGAGGTGTCAAAGGACAAGATAGCTATCCAGATGGATAATCTTGATGTGACAGATTCCATGTATGAGAAGAAATATGATGACCTGCAAAAGCGTTTTTATGATAAATATGATGAAATGGCTCTGACAGAAAATCATATGGATGAAATACAGAGTCGCCTGGCACATATTCGAAGAAAGCAGTTGTCAGGGGACAGAATCTACAATTTCCTAATTGCCTTTGATAAGTTATATGATAAATTATCAGATGCAGAGAAGAAGGAATTCATGGGAACCTTCGTGGAAAGCATTGAGCTTTATCCGGAACGCCTTGAAAATGGCAAGTTTCTAAAACATATACACTTCAGATTCCCAGTATATTATAATGGTACTGTGATAGATGATATAAGTTGGGAAAATGAAAGTACCGTTGAAACTGTGGTTCTCTTGTCTAAAATAAAAAAGTGATTGATTGGAGTGGAAGACATTCAAAGCATTAATTGTTCGTTGCCAGTTCCTTTGGATTACGGAAAATAAAAAAAGTGGCAACAAACCCTTGACACAAGCACACACATACTAATCTTTTTAATATCTTTATACATTTTATATAATTTCGCTAGGAAAAATAAAAAAACATTGAAATAGTTATCTAATAGTGATATAATTATGACAAAATATTACATAAAGAAAGAAAATAAACTATATGAAAAAAGTAATCGTTATAGGGGCGG
>OLSX01001548.1_pt1 | contig 21694 bp, 22 predicted proteins | sample 1673141 | NCBI WGS metagenome assembly OLSX01 (sample SAMEA3136759, study PRJEB25190) | human gut metagenome | biome: human gut; feature: human-associated habitat; material: faeces | place: Austria | collected 2013
TTTCAAAGGAGCATTCCATCAAACTTCTGTGCAAAGTTTTGAAGGTAGCCAGAAGTGCTGTATTTCAGATATGATATGCAGTTGAAGTTGTGGCGATAGAACTCACGAGGTCCGCCGCACTGATGACGGGTATTATTCCAACAAAGACGTACTTTGTTTCCGCAATTTTGGCATACCCGTCAAAATTTCGTTTGCCCTGAGATACAATAGGCTCGTGCGTATTCTTTCCAACGATCATAACGCTTGACAAATGATTCTTAGTACCTCCAGAATATGAAGCGGATATTTCTTGGATTAAGGTATTAATCCTATTTTGTGGCTCTAATTCAATAAGTCTATAATTATAGGTTGACTCTTGCCGCTTGGAATGATGAAATGTAAGCAAATGAGCAGACCACCTGTGACAATCAGGCAGATGATCGAATATCGTTTTAATTAGTGCTAACGACATTTTTATCCTCCTTTGTTTCGTAAACGATAATTTAATATATCAATCGCTGATGGTAGCTTGACCGTTCATCAGCATCGGAAGAAGCCAATCACGTAGTTTTACAAGTTCTTTATTTTCACAGATGTTTTTGCTTATTTGAGCGTATAGAGGCTGAGCAGTATTGTGATAAGCGTGTAATACTCTGTCATCAGGAATGACAAGATGTATGCTTATCAGGTCATCGTTGTTTACAGCCTCCTGTGTAGCACCGTGTGCAAGCATATCTTTATGGATTTCAAAATATGAGTTTGAGATATAGGACGCTATATATTCAAAACTCACTTCATTACATTGAAGTCCGCAAAAGCCTGTCGATAAAACGGAAGAAGATATTATTGGTAACATTTCTTTATTGAGGTATAGGTGTTTAATACTATTCTTCATTTTTGCAAACCAAACTGAATTTACACTTGGCTGCATATTTGCACGGTTTTCTCTGTTTTCGTAATCAATCAGAGTTCCGGCAGAAATAGAAGTACCTTTAACATCGGCTGTTGCTAAATATGTTTTTGTATCAAATTGGTCTACACCCGGCTTTATAATTGATGATAGCCGATTTGAATATACCGATTGAACACACCAACTTTCAGGAATGTTCTTTTTCAAAATGTTATTCACGCTCATCTTTCCGCCGGAGGTTTGATATGGCTTTCCATTTTCATCAGGAAAATCAAACTGAGTGAACCAATAGTCATGCATCAGCTTGAGTTGGTGCTGTAAATTATCGTTTATCTTACAATTCAATCTTCTCTTTTCATCAATTGTATATAACAACCTATCAATAGATAAGATTGTATTGTTATTTGGTAATTCTATTATTATTTCCTTTAATAAATCAGTTGTTATATATGATAATACCGAACCACCAGTTTTATTTTCAATGAGTTTCTTTACCTGAGGAAGCCACAGATAATACGACACATAGATAGCTTCTTCTATTGTTTTACATCTAATTCTAATACAGTTTGTTCCCTGAAAACTCCCCGCATATTCTTCCGAAACATATGTATGTCGTTCTATTGAACCAGCTCTACCGAATAAAATATCTCCCTCTCGAAGAACATACATAGATAATCTCTCGCATACATTTTCTGATACACAATCTATATCGTCTAACAAAATCTCTCCATTTCCAATATTTTTCGCATTAAGCATAATTATTCCGTCAGTTACATATTCAGATTTGTGAAGCTGAGTACCAAATGGTCCTGCTTGAATCTCTGCTATTTCTCCTAATTTAACTTTATTCATACTTCACCTTGCCTAACTGCTTCATAATCTCAGCTTGCAAAGCGTTACCCTCATCGAAGAATGATTGTAGCTCAGACTTGTATTGAGCCATTTTTGCTTCAAATTCCTCTTGTGTAAGCTCTACATACTCTATCTTGACATCGAAATATTGTCCAGCTGCGAGAGAATATTTCTTTGCGATTATCTCATCGTAGGTTACTGCCACCGAAAAATTGTCCACGGCTTCTTTATTGCGGAACGTGGTGATGATCTTCTCTATCTCCTCGGGACGAAGCCTTCTTTTCTGATTGTTGCCGTCCTTGTATTCCTCTCCGAGCTTTGAAGCATCGATAAGCACTACCTTTTCAGCCGACCTTGAATTATCGAAGAAAAGAACCGAAACATTAGTACCCGTGTTCGCAAATACATTAGAGGGCATACTTACTGCTCCGACAACGATATGGTCATTCACGAGTTTTTTCAGTACTTTGCCTTCAACGCCTGATTTAGCGGTAAGAAATCCTGTCGGAACAATAATAGCACCTTTACCGTTCCTTTTTAAAGAATTGACAACGTGCTGAATGAAACAAGTATAGATAGCCATACTCTCTTTTTTCTTAGGAGGAATTGTCGGAACTCCTGCCCAAAAACGAGCTGAATATTTCTTTTCAATATCATCTCTCGTATCTGAGAAATCCATTTTAAACGGTGGATTGGATACCACATAATCAAACTGTCTGAGGGATTGACCGTCGTCGCTTTTATGATACGGAGCAAGGAGCGTATCGCCCTGGATAGCGTGATCGAGCGAGGAAACAAGTCCGTTCAGTATCAGATTAAGTTTCAGCATCTTATTACTGCGCTGAGAAATATCCTGAGCGAAGATAGTACACCTATCCTCGCCGATCTGATGACCGAGAGCCATTAACAGTGTACCCGTACCTGCCGAAGGATCATAGCACTCAATGTTATGCAAATCGGCATCGTCACCGACCAAGAGTCTTGCCATAATGGTAGCGATAGCGTGAGGGGTATAGTATTCTGCATACTTGCCGCCGCCTGCTGTGTTGTAGTCTTTGATAAGATACTCAAAGATAGCAGCGAAGAAGTCATAATGCTCCGAAAAAGTTTCCTCAAAGGAGAAATTTACGAGTTTATCAACCAATGCACGGGCAAAAGGCGCTCTCTGAGCTTCATCGGTAACATACTGCGTGAGTTTCTCAAACAGCGGAATTTTTGTGTTTTGAGTGGTCTGAGTAGAGAATATATCTATATTCTTATCGGCTATATCAATCATTGTCTGATCGAAGATAAGGTCAAAATCGCCCTTTGCCTGCTGATTCCACAGGTGCGAGATAAGATGTTCGGGGTTAAGACGGGGAATATCGGGATTCATCGTGTCAAACAAGTCTTCACGCTCATCTTCCGACAGCTCCGAATATGCAATCTCCCACTTATCAGCCGAAGAAATGCGCTTGTCAAGCTTCTTGATCTCATATCCGAACTTATCATTCAGGTACTTATACAGGAATACCTGAGTTATGATTTTATACTCATTACCGTCATTTCCCATACCATAGGTCTGGCAAGTTGATTTCAGTGAGTCGATCAGTTCTACTGTTTTTTCTTTTATATGCAAATCCATTGTTTTTTACTCCTACTTGTCAAGCACTTGGATAGGTTGCGTTATACTGGCTGAGATACTGAGATGATATTCTTGACTGAATGAATACTCTGTCCTCTCTGGTACCCTTTATACCTAATTTGTCCATACCTTGCTTGACTTGTGACATTACGGTCTTCTCGAAGTAAGCGTCTTTCTTTAATATATCGTTACGATCAAAGACCTTCTGGTCTATATCGAGCTTAATTGATTTAAGAGATTCCAAGATTTCCTCCTCATAGCCTGAAATTATTGGGGCAGCGCCTCTCGCTTTCCTCTGAGCGTTTTCTTCTCTTATTCTCTTATGCACTCTTGCGAATTTAGAATCACCGTCATATTTACGCATAAGAGCCTTATTTCTTTTCTGAAGCTCTGCCAGCTTTTTGAGGACTTCTTCTAATGCTTTAGAACGCTCCGTAAACTCGTGAACGGTATCGGCAGCGAAGCCGAATTCCTTAAACCGCTGCATAAATGCTTCTCTTATGGAGATAAATTCAGGATCGTCCTGATCTATATTCTCGGTAAAGGATTGTATTGTTCTTCGCCACTTTTCATGGAACTCCTCTTTGCTCATAAAGCCCATTTGCAATTCTTCATCACCGATCTTAGAGAAATTAAAGGTAATGTCCTGCATAGCGTCATTGATAAGCTGTCTCGTGGAATCATCGCTGTCAAAGGCTTCTTTTTGATTTATCGTGTCAATCTGTCGCTGAACTTCTCGTATCATTTCGGGAAGTCTTGTGATTTCGAGCTTTGCAAAGGCTTGTTTCAGCTCATCATCGCCAAAGGTGCGGACTACATTACAGCAGTCACGGGCGGCGATAAGTACTTTTTTCAGCTTGATAAGCTCCTGTTTATCTTCAATCGTGGATATTTCAGAACTGAACTCTTCAACATTATCTGTTGTATAATCAAAAAGAACTTGTCGTACCTCACGCATTTGCTGAACAAGAACATCTTTATCTTCGATAACCTGAGTGAATGTATCGGTAACATTGCCCTCACCGACCTCGTTGGGATCGTTAAACCTATTCAGCTCTTTCAGGTAGGCTTCATTGGTATGCTCAAAATTACTCTTTATATCGGCAAAATCTATGATATATCCATACTTGTTATCCTTGTATGGTCTGTTTACACGGGTGATAGCCTGCAATAGATTATGGTCTTTCAGCTTTCTGCCGAAATACAGCCGTTTCAGGCGAGGAGCATCAAAGCCCGTCAGGAGCATATTGAACACGATCAATATGTCTATGGTCATATTCTTCTTGAAATCCTTGACGATCTGCTTTCTCGTATCCTTATCATCGCTATCATGCAGTATTAGCCCTGCCTTAAAATGCGACTGCTGCGAAGAATCGGCATTCAGCTCACGCTGTACCTCGTCAAAGAAAGCGTATATCTTTCTTGCCTGCTCACTTGTTTCGCATATAACCATACCGCCGAGCGTATTATCGCCCTGGATAGTGCGGAAACGCTTCAAATCGCTGATGATATACCTTGTTAGCTCCTTGACGTAGGAATCATGTTCAATGATCTGGTCACGTTTTATATCCTTTTTCTGTACAAGCATTTCGAGCTTCTCATAGATAGCAGAGAGCTTTTCTTTGTACTTTGTTTCAATATCTTCGCGGATAATTTTCAGAGTATAACCGTCCTGAATGGACTTGTCATAGTAATAAGTATGAAAATAGCTGCCGAAAACCTTCCAAGACTCTCGCTCGTCAGCCAATAGCGGAGTACCCGTCAAAGCGATTTTAATGGAGTTTTCATCAGCATCAAACAGATTGGCGAGGAAACTGCCTTTAGGGTTATATCCTCTATGTGCTTCATCAATGATGAATATACGCTGTAAATTGGTAGCATACGAGGGCAGAGTTACCCTCTCTTTATCTTCTGCAAATCGCTGAATATTGACTACCGTGATCTCTTGCTGTCCGCTGTTGCCCTCCTGAGCCTGATTGGTACGGAATTGCTCCATAAGCTCTGCACGGCTATTTGCGGTTTTAACTACAAGCCCACGAGCTTCAAACTCTTGTGAAGCCTGTTCAAGCAGATCAAGACGATCAACAATGAAATAGAACTTCGCCACCTTGTTATTCTGGGCGAAGTAGTCCGAGAGAATATAGCTCAGGTAGTATGATAATGCAGTTTTACCGCTGCCCTGAGTATGCCATACAACACCCGACTTGATATCCTCAGATAGCTTTTTACGGATAGCAAAAGCGGCGAACATCTGCTGATAACGCATAATGTGTTTCTGATTGATTGTTTCAATCTTACCGTCAACCTCACGCTCCATATTCACATAAGCTATTCCATATTTGAGTATAAAGAGCAAACGCTCTGGAGAACACATAGAAGTTATAATACGGTTTGTAGGTGTATTTACATTCAGATTTGTTTGATATTCGGGAGAGGTATGTATAACCTGATTGTTAAAATCTTTCAGTATCTTCTTCTCTATCTCTGCATCAATAGCCTTATATGGGTACTCCTTGATAAACGGTGCTGCTTCGTCATTCAAAGGATTTTCTTCACGGAAACAGTTAAACGGCGCACTTTGTTTAGCAGCAGTACAGTAAAACGCACCCTGAATAGGCACAATCCCACCCTCAGCATCATACTCCATATTATTAGAGAAAATCATAAGCTGAATTATGTTTATAAATCTACGGAATTTTTTATTAGGGAAACGCTTTCTATTCATACGCTCACTTTCAGCGACCATACCGCCGTGATTGTTAGGCTTTTTCACCTCAATGAACACCAACGGAAGACCGTTCACGAAAAGTGTAATATCTGGACGGAACTCATCTTGACCATTCTTACAAGTAAACTCCGCAGTACAATGGAATACATTGTTATGGGGATTATCGAAGTCTATCAAGCAAACAGGAGAAGTCGACTTAAGGCGAGAATAGAAGCTCTTTCCGAGATCGTTATAGTCAAGCTCCTGTCTGATAGCTTTCAGAACTTGCTCTGCTTCGCCTTCATGTTCGGGGTTAAGTCTCTTAAACTGAGCAACGAATACATCTTTCAATATATTAGTATCGGGATCATAGACCGTATCAGCCATATCCTCGAATATTCTGCCATAATAGGTGTAACCAAGCCTTGTCAGATGAACAAGCGCAGGCATCTGAACACGAGTCATTTCATTAAAAAGGCTTTTGCCGTTACTTGCTTTTTTCATAGATACACTCCTTTCTGCTAAATGCTTTATCTTAGCAATCAGCAAATATACTCTATAATATTATACAACATTTTGCACAAATAGTCAATGATTCGACAAGTGAATTTTTAAACATTTCACCGATATAGGCAAAAAAATAAGGCTACTGCACATACAGTAGCCTTATTTTGTTTTCATGATTGTTTTTCATCTCCTATTCGTATTTAGAAACAATGATATCAGATACTTATTTTTCAAACGTCTCATCAGACGTGCCATCCTGATAATAAGTGTTGATGCGGCATCGGTTATTATGCTGCACCGTGGTTATCTTGTAAGCGTGTTCTCCAGACGTATAATCGTCTTCGATAATCATATCTTCGCCGTTCTCGTTGACTGCATTTAAGGGCAGTTTTTTTCCGTATTTTTTTAATGAATTCTTTGATTGTTTGATAATTCATAATATAGTTTCATCTTTCTCTTTGTATTTAGAAATAATGCAGAACAACAGGGATTAACCTGTTGGTTCCATCCTGCATATTATAATCAGAACAAATCAGATCAACAGAAGTCGTTTCCAGCTTTTTCAATGCATCGCTAACGCCAGATGATTCCAAAACCTCAAATTCTTTGCTCAACAATTTCGATAAAGCATATCTAATGGCTTTGTCATCATCTACAAGTAAAATTCTTTTCAAAATAACACCTCACTTTCTGCGTAATCATAGATTTTCATATTTGTCACACCAACTAACAATTCGATCTATAATTCTATAAATGCAATAAATAAGTATTATGAAAATGCCTGTGGGTATCAGTAATATCCCTATAAGGATACCGTCGATACCTATTACGGCATATACTACAAATTTTCTGTACTTTTTAGTTTTCTGCATCTTTGACAGTCAGTTCAAGGCTTCCGCTGAAATTTTCACCTATGAGAACAATATAATTATCGCCAGATGAAATGGTGTACTCTTTCGTATCTTCTGAATCGACATTCGTAACCGAATATTCATCGTTACCTGCAATCCAATTCAGTTCCGCACTTCCATTCTCTATGGTAAGTTTATAGGTTACTTGTAGGTGATTACCATTTTCACGCTCCAAAGCAGTTCCGCCAAAGATAAATTCTTTTCCGTTAAATCCGTCATAGGTAGCCACATAAGTACCCGTATAGGCGTCATCATCTTTCGTTTTTTCTCCCTGCAAATCTTTTTCTTTTGTCAATGCGTGCTTGCTGAAAGACTGAATCCAACTGTCCCAACCATCAATAAGATTGTCTTTAAAACTGTCTTTATCGTGATTGGAACTACAGCCCGCAAAAGAAACTGTCAAACATAAAACCAAGAGCAGGGAAATAAATGCTTTTGTTCTTTTCATAGTCTGTATGACCTCCTTACATAATTTTCGGTAAAATCATCATCCCGAATACTGCAACACCGCCAACCGCATAAAGACCATTCACAATCAAGCAAATCTTCATCAAATTGTTTTGGGCTTTTGCCTTAACATAGGAAACGATTGTAAACACACCGCTGAAAATCATAAACGCCGCATAGCAGGAAATCATAATTTCAGTAACGGGCGACTCTAACGCCCAATCGAAAGTCCGAAGCGGTAGGATTGTCCATGGCACAAAAAGCATAATCGTGCTAATAGCAGTTAAAATTTTGTTTTTCATAATAATTATCTCCTTTCAGCCTGCCCGAAACGAAGGCAGGAAAAGCTTAAAGCTAAGATTGTTATAAGGATAGCGACAGGTATCCACGGTATTAGCTCAACTTGCGCTGTATCAAGATTTGCTGCAAGTTTTCCATATTCGGATGTGATAACGAAAAACGGATACGACATTGGATAAGCAAACCATGCTTTTGTATTGATCATCAATACGGACGGTACAATCGAAGCCAATCCGATACCGATAGAAAAAATCGGTGTCTGAATACATACCGACAAAAGCCAGAAAAATGCAAGCATTGGAATTGCTGCAACAAATATCAAGCCTGCCTCCTTAAAAACAAACAACGGCTGCAAAATGAAATTATAGTTCTGCGTACTGGAGGCTATTGCTGCGCCTACATAATACATACCGACTGACATACCGATTTGGAGGACTGCCAGCGAAAGCAAAACGACGAACTTTGCCATACAGAGCTTCGCTGTACTGATTGGCAGGGAAAGCATTTTCAAAATTCCCTTGTTTGCTCTTTCTGTTTGGCTTAAAAGAACTGTCCCGACTACCATACTTGCTGGGAACATAAACCATGACATCCCCATAAAGCCCTGAATAAAGAAATTGTTTTCCGGAGAAATTCCCTCTGCCTGCATATCAAAATTCATTTGAGCATTCAAAATGGACGGTACCCATAAGATAACTGTCGCAACAAGGAGGATCAGTAGTATCTTTGAGCGTTTGATTTTCTTAAATTCCACGCTGACAAGTGATAAAAAGCTCATTCAAACAACCTCCTCACCTTTATAAATATCAGCTCTGCAAAGGCAAGAACTACAAGCTCTGCGACTACCGCATAGATATAATGCATTGACTGTGTTATATCGCTACTCGTAAATACCTGAAAAGGTATTGCAAAGGGGAAAAGCGAAAGGGCAAAGTTAGTTGTCGGCAACATTGTTGCGGTAAACACGCAGACGACACCGATCCCAAGAGATACCCACATATTCTTGCAGGCTTCCGCAATAAGAAGTGACAAAATCACACAGGGTAACATCAGCAAAAATGAATACCCGAAGTATTTGCACAGTTCACCGAAAAAGCCATTTCCGATTTCAAACCAATGATAGGTACAAAATGTGACTGCACCTGCTTCTATTACAAGCACAAAAAGGCTCATAAAGATTGTCAAAACTGTTTTGCCCAAGAAAATATAACTTTCCCGAATAGGTAAAGACTTCATCTTCTGCATAGCATTGTCAGCATATTCAGTATGATATAAAAGGCAAGCTCCGGCTACAACAAGCAGCACGTTCAGCATTGCCATCATCTGCCAATTTGCGCCAAGCAGAATTTGTATCGGATTTCCTGGCAGGTTAAGATATATTTCCGAACGGACAGCCATATTGATAACAGGAACAGCCGCCGCCAAAATGCCGCCGCCTAAAAATGCAGGCAAGAATCCGGTTCGTTTTATCTTTTTACATTCCAAAGAAACGCTCATCGCACCCCACCTCTTTGTCCGTTGTCAGCATCTATCAAGGCAAGGAATGTATCCTCCAAATTATCCGTAGGGTAGCCCTGTGACGCTGCGATGAATTTAAGCTGATCGAGTGTTCCCTCAAACAGCAAATGCCCGTGATTCAGGATACCAATGGTATCAGCCATTAGTTCTATTTCGGACAGCAAATGCGACGATACCAAAACGGTACAATCAAACTTTTCAGGTAAAGAACGTATCAGCGTTCGGATTTCGTGGATACCGACAGGGTCAAGTCCGTTTGTCGGCTCATCTAAAATGAGGATTGGCGGTTTTCCAATCAAGGCGCTTGCAAGACCTAACCTCTGTTTCATTCCAAGGGAATATTTTTTTGCAAGCCGCTTCTTAAATTGCGTCAGCCCCACAATTTCAAGAGCTTCCGCTACGGAGGATTTGGGAAGTCCCAATATTTTACGGATAATTTCGAGATTTTCTTCACCGCTTAGGTTTCCGTAAAAGGCGGGAGCTTCAATAAACGAGCCTATTTCTTTCAGAATTTGCACTCTGTTATCGGGATACTTTTTTCCATCAATCGTAAACGAGCCGCTTGTCGATTTGGTAAGCCCCAAAAACATTTTCATAGTAGTGGATTTTCCGGCTCCGTTCGGACCGAGAAAGCCATAGACAGCACCTTTCGGAATATGCAGATCGATACCTGAAACCGCTGTAAAATCCGCATACGATTTCGTTAAGTTTTGAGTTTCAATGATATTCATTGTTTTTTTGCTCCTTTCTCATCATTGCAAGTACATTATAATTTATCAACCTTGTGCTAACCTTCTCGTGTCCTTACATTTGCCTTACATTTCATCGTATATTAGAAAATGACATATTTTTATGGTATAATAGAAATTATAAAGGAGGTAGACCTATGGACTTTGATTACTTGAAGCAAAAACGCATTTTGCTTGTCGATGATGAGCAGGAGCTTTTAGATATGGTTATTTCTATCTTAAATGAGGACGGATTTCAAAATATCAAAACGGCAAAAACGGTGGCTGAAGCGATTGTTATTTCTGAAACTTACCAACCTGAGTTTGCCATTCTTGATGTAATGCTCCCTGATGGAAATGGATTTGATCTAATGGAACAACTTAAAAAATCGGCTGATTATCCCGTGTTATTTTTAACTGCCCGTGGCGAAGATGACGATAAATTCCGTGGCTTTGGTCTTGGCGCAGACGATTATATTGTAAAGCCGTTTTTGCCAAAAGAGCTTTTGTTTCGTGTGAGCGCCATTCTTCGCAGAAGTTATAAAGCCGATAATCCCCTTGTGAAACTGCATGACAGTGAAATTGATTTTGAGCGTGCAGAGATCATAAAAAACGGAGAGCATATTCCTCTTACGGCAAAAGAACACGACATCCTCTCTGCTTTATATCGAAACGCAGGACGAATCGTTACGATCGACGCACTGTGTGAAGCAGCTTGGGGCGATAATCCTTTCGGCTATGAAAATTCGCTGATGGCACATATTCGCCGTATCAGAGAAAAAATTGAAGCGAATCCCTCCCAGCCTGTTTCTTTAATAACGGTTAAAGGACTTGGGTACAAACTCATTGTGGAGGGCAAATAATATGAAAAGCGTACCGAAACTAATCCGGCGCTTTGTCGGTATTATGCTCTTGTCCTCGGTGCTGCTCATTATTCTAAACCTTGCTTTATTGGTGATATATACGCTCAACCAAGCACCAAACAGTTCCCCTTGGATGACAGCACAAAAGGTTGCCGATAATTTGTTGCAGAATGATAATGGATATGTTTTGACCGAAGATATAGAAATTGAACTCCAAAATACGAATGGTTGGGCAATTTTTATTGATAACGCAACAATGAATGTTGTATGGCAAACGGATAATCTTCCCGAAACCGTACCTATGTCATACACCGTTTCAGATATAGCGAACCTTACCCGTGGCTATATAGACGGATACCCCACATTTACAGGCGAGGCAGAAAATGGACTTGTGGTTCTCGGTTATCCGAAAGACAGTTTTTGGAAACATATGTGGCCGAGTTGGGATTATAATTTAATTGCCAACTTGCCCAAAACGGTTCTTTCTGTTTTAGCAATCAATATAGCCTTGATTTTTATAATCTATGTGATTGCCAATTCCAAGCTGTTAAAATCCGTGAAACCGATAGTCAGCGGAATACAGGCTTTGTCTACGAATGAAGAAGTCCATCTCCGAGAAAAAGGGCTTTTATCCGAGCTTGCGGTAAACATTAACAAGACCTCAGATATTTTGCAAACGCAAAACAGACAGCTCCGCAAAAAAGAAACCGCAAGAGCAAATTGGATTGCAGGGGTATCCCACGACATACGAACACCGCTGTCAATGGTAATGGGATATGCCGGACAGTTAGAAAACGATATGCAGCTATCAGAAGATAACCGCAAAAAAGCCACGGTTATTGTACGGCAGAGTGAGCGAATGAGAAACCTAATTAACGACTTGAATCTTGCCTCCAAGCTGGAATATAATATGCAGCCAATTAACCCTAAAAAGCAAAATTTAATTGCTGTTATCCGTCAGGTTGTGGTCGATTTCATCAATATGAATATTGATGAAAAGTACACGATTGAATGGGAAACGGACGAAAACTTAACCTCCTGTCCTGTGTGTATTGATAAAGACTTAATTAAGCGAGCAGTAAGCAATCTGATTCAGAACAGCATGAATCATAATGAACAAGGCTGTCATATCTTCGTTCGTGTTATATCTGAAGATAATGTTTGTACTGTCGTTGTTGCCGATGATGGTATAGGTGCAACAGATGAACAAATTGAAAAACTGAACAATACTCCGCATTATATGGTGTGCGATGAAAAAACAACTGAACAACGCCACGGTTTAGGCTTGCTCATTGTTAAGCAAATCATGGCGGCTCATAACGGCAAAGTAATCATAAGTCACAGTGAATACAATGGTTTTAAGGTAGAGTTATGCCTGCCAGCGGAATCATTTTAGTGCTACCCGCAGGGAATAAAATCTCTGCGGGTAGTTTTCTCATATCTCATAAAGCTGATATTGCTTGCAGCTTCCGGTATAGCAGGAAAGAAACTGTCAATAACAAAACAGAAGTTACCGCCATGAGCAAACTGCTTATATTCCGAAAAGCAATGCAAACAAACAGAGGTATTAAACTGCTTAACATACCTGATCCCATTGTTGCCAGAACAGAAATGGCCCCCCCCTTTACCGCATAATATTCACTCGTCCAGTCATACTTTGGAAATTTCACATTCATATACATTCCCAAAACGGATATGAAGCAAGCATAGACCGCCGGAACGATGAACAAAAGAACTGCCTGCAGGAAAGAAACCTCCATTTTGAATCCTAATAAAATAGCGCTTATCAGCACAAAGGGGCAAATAACCGTCAGATTGACCGCTATTTTAGAGTTAAATATATCAATGGCCCGTACAGGAACAGAACACATGATCCAACGGTTTTTCCCCTCTAAGGACAAGGACGCGGATGTGGTAGACGTCATAGTAACAAATACCGCAATGACCAACGGAAGCACCTGCCGCACTATTTGACCAAGACCAACAATGCCGCTCTGCTGTTCCACCAGCTCAGGGCTGACGAACATCAGTAACAGAGATACAACAAGCAGCAACACCATTCCAATCGTAGAATTAAGTGCGTAAATGGTGCAGGAAAAGTATCGGTCAAATTCCCGTTTATACATGGCTCTAAGCGGAGAGGAAACCTGTAAAAGTTTTTCATCCATTTTTGCAGAAGAATGATGATGCGCCGATGTATTCATCTTCTGGTAAAAATGCGCCACTATAACTGTAAAGATGACGCTGATGAAAACAGACATTCCGACGAAGGCTAAAAAGTACAGCCCATTTTGTTGTTCTACTGCTTTTGAGATAAGCGCAACCGGAGGATAGAGTTTGTTTGCCATATTAGAAAACAAAATCCCTATATTCAAAATTTCACCCGTATCCATGCTCTGCGCTTTGGCAGAAGCAGCCACGATCAACAGTACAACAAGCGTGCTTAATACCAATGAAAAGATATTTTTGTGCTTTGACCGGGAAGATACAGCAAAAATCAAAACACCAAGCCCAAGGGAAATAATCATAGGAATTACAGGCAGAAAGAAAAAGGACAGAAAAAACATAATGGTTCCGAAAATTCCCGCTTCTGCATTTATTCCATAAATTACAACAGAGGGAAGCACTACAATCATGCTTATTAAAAGGTTGGTCAGATAAACCATTGTCAACCGGCTTAATACCACTTGCGAATTTTTTACTGGAAGCGACATGACCATATCGTAATCGCGTAGCCCAGTCAGGACGCCAGAACATTTCAGAAAAGTAAGTATCAACGTGATTAACGAGCATATCAGCGTTGAAATGGTCGGAAGGATATTTACGGCCCCCATACCCGCCAGACCGACGCTGATTGTTGTACTGTATGTAATCATCAATCCCACAGCGAATATGGCAAACAGCCCCAAAGCCGCACCACGCTGCTTTTCCTTTTTATTATGGGAATGAAGAATACGGTTCATGCCAAACAGATTGTAAAGCTGCATTTTCAAAAGAAGCAAATATCTATTTTTCATGTTCCACAACCTCCATGAAAACATCCTCCAGGCTCCCGGAACCACGCACCGCTTCCATGTTTCCGCTTATGATCAATTTCCCCTGCTTGATGATAGAAACTTTATCGCATAGCTTTTCCGCAACATCCAAAACATGCGTTGAGAAGAATATGGCGCTTCCCCCACTGCACAAGTCCCGCATGATTTCTTTCAGATGAAAAGCAGCTTCAGGGTCAAGCCCCACAAAGGGTTCGTCCAATACAAGCAGCTTCGGCTCATGTAAAAAAGCTCCGATTAAAGCCAGTTTCTGTTTCATGCCATGGGAATAAGAGCTGACCAGATTTCCCAAACTGTCCGTGATACCGAAAAGCTCCGCGTACTTTCTTATCCGCTCTTCCCGATCCTTTCTGCCAACGGAAAACATATCCGCCATATAGGTCAGATATTGAATTCCCGTGACATAATCGTACAGATCTGGGTTGTCGGGAATGTAGGCGGTCAGAAGCTTGCAGGTGACCGGTTCCTGTTTTACAGAGTGTCCGGCAATCGAAATCTCGCCCCCGTCAAAGCCCATGACACCGACAACAGCCCGGATGGTTGTAGTTTTTCCGGCTCCGTTATGCCCGATAAAGCCATGAATTTCTCTGGGCATAACGGATAGGGAAAGGTTATCCACCGCTTTCTTGCCCTGGGAATATTCTTTTGTAAAATTCTTGATTTCCAATACGGATTGCATAGTAGTCCTCCCCATTATTTCATTTTGCGGCAGATTGCCCAATACAGGATAGCCGGAACAGGCACAAAGGCCAGCAAAAAATACTTACTTGCGACGCTGCTCGCTCCCTTTACTCCAAAATGCAGCGGTATCTCGTCCGGAAGAAAGAAAAACACCGCCAGCACGCCAATCAACGTGACCAAAGTAAGGACCAGCATCATGATTTTTTGTTTTTTGCTCATAGGATAGCTCCTCTCTGTTTTATCGTTTTGAGGACAATATGGCCTATATCCTCATATAGATAATATTATCATAATGATAATATAAAGTCAATAGAAATCCGCTTCCATTTTGAGGGGAAGCAGAAAATCATTTATTTTGAGTTTTCCGGCGGGGATACAATCAACCCAAGCGTCCGTAATTTCCGCCCTAATTTTGGTTCATTCTTTTCCGCAGCGTGGATTATATTTGAAATGCTTTTCATAAGTTCCGTCAATTCTTCGTCTGATAAATAAAGATGTGAAAGAGAAAAGCCCGACACGTCTTTTTTGATATTGATATTCGGAGATTTACAATATTCCCGAAATTGTTTTGCAAATCCAAGAAAATATTGCGTGAACACCTGCATATAAACTGTCCCGGAGTTTTCGGCTAATATCGCTTCAAAATCTTCATTGAAGTTAAAAGCAAGCGCATATGTTTTTTCTACTGTACCGCGTATCTGAGTTTCTTCGACCACCTTCAAAATCCCATCGCTCAGCATCTTTTTCAAATTACGATACAAAGTAGCTTGCGGAATATCTCCAAGAGTATCTGATAAATGCTTTGCAGTTACCTGTTCCTTTGAATATATTTCAAGCAGTAATTTACATTTTACCGGGTTTGTAATACACTCCATAATTTTATCCGTCATGATCGATCCTCCCACTTAAATATATGATAATATTATCATAACGATAGTAAAAAGTCAATCGACGGTTTTCTGTTGGTGCTTTCAGAATGGAAATACGAATGAAAGCCCTCAAAAAAGCTGCTATTAAGGGTGGATCAATAAAACAGCATGATCAAAAATGTTTTTGGGAAACGGCATGGCTTGCAGGCTATGCCGTTTCCCTGATATCTTTTATCTTCTTTTTAGCAGTTTTAGAATTATAAGAAAGACTATAAATCCCAATATCCATTTTATGTCAACAAAAAATATAAGTATAATAAGCGGCAAAAGCAGCAGGGACAGTAATATAAGAAGAATCAGTTTTATCATTTGGCTTTAATCTCCTTTGGGGCTGTTCTCTTCGACATTCAGAGTCAGGATTCCTGTAAAATTTTCACCCTTCAGTACAATAAAATTTTTTCCCGCATGTATGGTAAATTCATATGTGCCAGCATCGGAAACCTCTGCGATCACAAACTCGTTATCCCCTTCCATCCAGCACAGGGTTGCTTTTCCGGACTGAATGGCAAGGGTATAAGTTGCTTTTAAATCGCTCCCTTCCTGGCGTTTGAGAGATGTCCCGCCAAAAATATACTCTTCTCCGTCAAAGTCCTTATAATCAGCTTTATACGTCCCAACATAATTATCAATACCTTTTTCCCGACTTCCAACTAAATCATGGTCATTTGTTATAGAATGGGTAGCAAATGACTCTGACCATTCATTGGCTTCCTCTAAGAAGCCGTTCCACAATTCACCCAGTTCCTGGCGGATGCCATCTTCATTATCTTTCAGCTCTTTTATCATTCCGGTTCCTAAATCAGTACCGCATCCGGCAAGGGTGACTATCAGCAAGACAAACGCCGTTGCAACAATTAACTTTCGTATCATATTGCATTCTCCTTTGCACTTACATTGTTCCTTTTACAATTCATTAATTGTTTCTGTCACTGCCATATGACGCATTCTCTTGGACGGCGCGTAAATCGCAGCAAATGTCGCCGCCAGGACGAATCCTACTACAATCAGAAGCCGTGAAACGGGCAATGACCAGACGGCATAGGCAAAATGACCCTGGATCAGAATATCAAAAAGCATTTTTTCAATCAGCAGTCCCATAATGCATCCAATCACACAGCCATACAGCGCATAGGTAACCGCCTCGGCGGAAATCATTTTTGTGATCTGTCTGGTGTCCATTCCTACGGCCCGCATCGCCCCATACTGCTTTGTTCTCGCAGTTACGCTTAACGAAATACTGTTCATAATATTCAACACGGTAACCAGCGCAATGATCGCCAGAAAACCATAAACACATGATACAAATGCGACATAAGTACCCATAGTTTTCTGATCTCTCTGATCCTTCAATACACCGTTTTCACCCAACTTATCCTGAATGGAAGCTATGTCCACATCCGTCATATCTGACGACGCCTGTACCAAAACCATATAATAACCGGTGATGCCAGTAAGGCGTGTAAAGGTTTCATCTGATACAATAACTGAGATTTTGCCATGGGAAAGTCCGTCTCCACTAAAAATATCATATTTCAACATCCCTGCTATGGTCAGATTTTCTTCCTGCAGCCGTATGGAGTCGCCAACTGCAAGGGGCGTATTCTCATCACAAATAATCAGAGCGCCATCGTTATTCCCACAGACTTTGGAAAGGTCGCTGCCTTTTTTCAGCAAATTGTCTTTTTTCAATGCTTCAAGGTCAAAATCACCGTAAGAAATCAAATCAACCGACGCCGAGATGCTTTCCTGGCCCACCTGAACCGGGACATCAAATAAACTGCGCCGCCCAAATAGATTGTCAACACCGTTACTATCCCGAACGGTATCCATGAATTCACTTGGAATACTATTACCACTGTCTGCGCTGATAATCGTGATATCCGGAGCGCTGGCAGACTGAGGGAGCAGATAACCCACAAAATCCAATAGGACAGTAAATGTCAGAAACAGAATGATACTCAGGGCAAAAGATCCGGTCATCAGGAAAAGGTTCTTTTTCCCAGATTTGGCATGATGGACCCCAAGAGCCGTGTCGATAGAAAAGAGTCCTGTCTTAACACTCCGGCGAACCTCCTTTGTTTCATTTCCATTCCCTGAAACTGCCATGATTGGGGATACCTTGCCCGCACGTTTCGCAGGAGCCCTTGCCGCAAGCAGCACCGTGACCGTTCCCATCAGGACGCCGCTGATCATACCGATCAGGCTGATTCCAAAAAGGGGAATGGCGGTAAATTCCTCCTTGACAATAAACCTTAGAACCGCACACAGAATCCATGTGCTGACGGTTCCCAATAGAATGCCGACCGGGATCGCCGTCTTACACCAGTTAAGGGCTTCCAGTTTCACAAAGCGAGCAAGCTGTTTACGGCTCATACCGATACAGCGCATCATTCCGAAAAATTTTGTCCGCTGCGCCACCGTACTATTGATGCTACCTGAAATCATCAGCACGCCGGCAATGAGAATCAATAAAAACAGCGCTCCGGCAATCAGGAACAGATTTTGCCCCATATCCGTATCCAGAATGGTTTGAAAGGTAAATATCTGGTCGTGCTTTTCCGAAAGCCTTGCCATCTCCATACGCATGAACATATCTGCCATACTGAATATGGTAGTCACTAAGAATACGGCAAGGATAATGCATAGAAGCGTCATACGGTTCTGGCGGCGGCGCACTTTGGCAGAGATGGGAATCAGGCTCAGATAGCTTTTCATGGTATGATGTTTCATTCCACGCACCTCCCCAAATCTTCCAACACTCCGTCCGATACTTTCAAAACCCTGTCTGCGGTTTGCGCAATGGCAGGACTGTGGGTAATCATAACGATTGTTTGTTCATATTTCCTTGACGCCTCTTTTAACAGGGCAATAACTTCGCCGCTGTTCTGTGTGTCAAGATTTCCCGTAGGCTCATCGGCAAGAATCAGGGAAGGGCGGGTAATCAGGGCACGTCCGATTGCCACACGCTGCTGCTGACCTCCCGACAGTTGGCTGGGCAAATGGTTCCGCCGTTCTTTCAGATTTAGAACAGCCAACAGTTCTTCCAGATATTTTTTATCTGGCTTTTGATAGTCTAACAGCACGGGGAAAATGATGTTCTGCTCAACGGTCAGTTCCGGAATCAGGTTAAACGCCTGAAAGATAAAACCAATATTCCGGCGCCTGAAAATGGTGAGTTTGCGGTCATTCATGGAAAATATTTCTTTACCGCCAATCGTCACCTTGCCGGAAGTTGGCACGTCAAGGGCTCCAATCATATTGAGCAGTGTGCTTTTACCGGAACCGGATTCCCCTACGATTGCCACATACTCTCCCTTTGGAACGGAAAAGCTGACGTTTCTTAAAGCGTGTACCGCCGCTTCGCCGCTTCCATATGTTTTGCTGATATGATTAACTTCTAATAAATTCATTTGTAAAATGCCTCCTTTTTTTATCATCTCAAGTATAACAGAGGAATCCTACAGCAGCATTACACTTTTCCTACAATTCTGTAGGGAAAGCAAAACATAAGAGGTTCTGCATCCCGGTAAAAACTACATTAAGAAATTTATTGTGAAAACAGTACCTCTGCCCAATTCGCTTCGGACGCCTATTGTCCCGCCATGCGCCTCTACAATCATTTTTGTCAGGGACAGGCCAAGTCCGATACCTTGTGTATCTTTCGAGAAACGGCTCCGGTAAAACCGTTTAAAAATATGGTATAAATCTTCCGGATGAATACCGCTGCCATTGTCTTTTATGTCAATCTGTACACCGGAAGCAAATGCCCGCCATTCTATGGAAACCGTGTCGCCTCTCCCTGTATGGTCAAGGGCATTTTTCACAAGGTTGCTAATTGCTTCTATTATCCAGTTCCGGTCGCATAAAAAATAGATTTCCTTATCCCCCGATAAATGGATTTCCTTCTCTTCCAGCTCGGCACGGAACTGAAAATGTTTTTTGATATCCTCTGCAATCTCAGATACATTTTCCGATGATTTTTCTAATACAATCGTACCTGCGTCCAGTTTTGTAATTTTCAAAAGGTTTTGCACCAGTGTTTCGATACGGTCAAGCTCCTGCTCAGAAAGGCGGCTCAGTTCCCCAATCGCCGGCAGCTCTTTTGCTTCGTCCTGTATCAGTCCATTATAAATATTAAGGGCGGCAAGCGGCGTCTTTAACTGGTGTGATATATCCGATATGGTATTACGCAAAAATTTCTTTGCGCTTTTTTCTTTCTCCGCATGGGCATTCAAAATAGTGATCAACGAATTGACTTCATGGAACAGACGATATAATTCACCCTCATCGTTGCACGCAATAGAAGCTTCTTTGTTGCCGGCTATATATTCTGAAATCTGCCTTATGGCATTTTCCATCATTTTATGCTGATCCCTGAAATATCCATAGCAGAACAGCAGGATGGCAGCCGCCATACACAGACCGCAGATGAAGATGTAAAAGGATGCATTTTTCACTTTAAATACTGCCATCAGAGCTGAAATCAGTGTAAAACCAGCAGCACACGATAAGATACTGCCAAAAAGGATTTTGATTTTTCGGTTTATAAATAGTTTCATCTGATACCTCAATCTGCCGTATTCCATTTATAGCCCATGCCGCGTACCGTGACAATCCGTTTGGGTTCTCCCGGATGATCCTCAATCTTTGTGCGGAGCCTGCGGATATATACGGTAAGGGAATTGTTGTCTATATAGCTTTCATTACAATCCCATAACCTTCCTAAAATCTGTTCGGGGGAAAGGATCTGATCCGGGTTTTCCAGAAATAAACACAGCAGTTTATATTCACTGGCTGTCAGGTCAATCTGCCGGCCTTGTTTATAAACCTCGCCTTTCAGAAGTTTTATATTGATATCGTTAGAGTTCAATTCCGTGACAGCGGTACTGAAATTTTCGCTCCTGCGTAGCAATGCGTTAATCCTCGACAGGAATACGGCTAATTTGAATGGCTTTGTAATATAATCGTCTCCGCCAATATCAAGCCCCATAATAATATCCGTTTCTTCATCAGCCGCAGTAAGGAACATGATCGGTATTTTTGAAGTCCGGCGTATCTTCCTGCAGAAATCAAAGCCGGAGCCATCGGGAAGCGATACATCCAAAATAACCAGATCGTATTTTCCGTCAGCCCATAACGTATCCGCTTCCAATGTGGTGCGGGCAATGTCTATTTCATACCCCTGCTTTTTCAGAGCAAAAGAGAGTCCGTTAATTAAACTCAGATCATCTTCCAGTAAAAATAATCGTTTCATTTGTTATTTTTCTCCTTTTTATGATTCACAAGGTTTTTTGACTCTTTCTATTAAAAAATCCAAACCAGAATAATGCACATGATATTTTAAAGAGGAATCGCAAGCGTAGCAAAAGATAGAAACCCTCTGCGTATGTGATAATATTATCACTTTGATAGAAAAAAGTCAACTAACGACCCTCTGCTGTTCCTATTGTTTACTTTTAAAGCAGTATAAAACGGGTAAAGTGCTTTCTGAACAGGTTGCCAGTTATTCAGTTTTTATGTTCAGAGTGTAATAAGGATCTTCCAGATAAATCAGGTCGCCATACTCATTTGATTAGGGGCAGTTACTTTTTCTTTGGTAGCTGTCTACCTCAAACACTATTCTTCTTTCCATGAGGCTAATATCAGACTCTTTGATTATATTAATGGCTTTTATAATCTTAATCG
>OLSX01001549.1_pt1 | contig 21689 bp, 19 predicted proteins | sample 1673141 | NCBI WGS metagenome assembly OLSX01 (sample SAMEA3136759, study PRJEB25190) | human gut metagenome | biome: human gut; feature: human-associated habitat; material: faeces | place: Austria | collected 2013
ACTTGCATGTGTTAGGCACGCCGCCAGCGTTCGTCCTGAGCCAGGATCAAACTCTCAATAAAATGGTATCTTAAAGCCGAAGCTCTAAAATCAATTTCATTCTTCGTTCGCTCTTAGCTTAACTCAAGAATTTTCGTTGGCTATTCAAAGAATCTCATTTCTGACATTCACTGAACAACTCTTTTGGTTCTTTTTCAGAACCTTAATTGTCCAAGGTGTTTGTTCATGTTTCTCGTTGTTTAATTTACAAGGTGCACTCCGCAGTTTCGCGGGCTTTTATTGTATCACATCAAGTTTCGTTTGTCAAGAACTTTTTTCAAATTCTTTCGAACTTTTTGTGATCCGCTCGTCGCTTCGCGATTTCTCGCTCAGCAGCGAACTCATTTAGTTTAGCACATCTTCATCCGTTTGTCAAGAACTTTTTTCGATCTTTTCAATCTTTTTTCTTGACTTCCGTCCGATTTGCCGCGCCCTTCAGAACGCTCGGCTATGATACCATCGAAAAACCGGTTTGTCAACCCTTTTTTTCATTATTTTTCACTCTTTTTTATATTTACTATTACTTGTGTTAATATCGGCACGACACCCCAAAATATAGCCGCTCCCACAGCCCAGCTCCAGATCGGCAGCCGGTACGCCAGAAAGCTTCCGCCAAATGCCAGCAGGCAGAACACACCTCCGGTGCTTCCCATGCCATTTTTCCGTCTGACAGCTCCCAGCATACGTTCTGCCGCACACACCAGCATCGTCAAAAGCGCAAACAGCCCCAAAAGCTGCGCGACTGACAGCAGCAGCTCGAACCGCTGCATGACCGACAGCACAGACAGGCTTTTCGTCAGCGTGAGAAACGGCAGCGGCTCCTGCCGCGCCAGCTCCGGCGACAGGCAGGCCGCCGTCAGAAATGCCGGGACTGCCGGAAGAAGCGCAGATGCTGCCGCCGTACCGGGTGAAATGCGCGGTGTTTCCTCCTCCGCCGTGACAAATGCCATGCAGACCGGCCCCAGACACAGGCAGAACGCCAGCGCGGCATCCGCTGGAACGCCCTGCGGGCGGCTCCAATCTGCCTGCACGTGCCGCAGGGATGCTGCGGCAATGACCGCATACAGTCCCGCGAGGCACAACGCAAGCACTGCACAGACACGTCCGGCTGCCAGCCGTCCCTTTTGTCCGGCCAGCGCCGCCAGCAAAAGCGGGATCGCGGGCAGGAACGGGCCAAGGTCGGCTTCAAACGCGATCTGACTGGCCGCAGCAGCGCCCGAGGCCGCAAACAGCAGCCACAAAAGCTCCGCCGCTGCCATGATCCGTCCGCCAACAGCTCCGAACGCGCGGGCAAACGCCTGCCGCATACACAGGCCGGAGTGCCGCTGCATCGCCTGCTGGCAGGCGGCAAGCGCGCAGGCGAGGATACTCCCGCCCAGCACCCACAGCCAGCCGCAGCCCGGCAGCGCCATCGCCGCCGGAACGCTCAGCGCGCACAGGCTCCACGCGCGCACCTGTCTCGGCGTCAGCTTATCCTGCAAGAATGATCCCTCCGTTTTCCCCCGGCAGCAGAATCGCCGGGTCGAGTGCTTCGCCGCGCAGAAGCGCGGCGTGCGCGTCCGCAAGCGTCACCGCACCGGGGTGCGCCTGCAAAAATTCCACGCAGCCGTCTGCATCCAATGCATCCATCCGCGCCAGATACAGCTTTGCCGCCGGGCGGAACTGCCGCTGCCGCACCGCTGCGGGCAGAAGCGATTGTGTGCTTTGCAAGAGAATAATATGCTCCGCCGTGTCCAGAAAGAGCGTGCCCTCCGCCCCTTCCCGCATGGCGGCAAGCGCGTCCGGGAGCGTCGTGCCGGAGCCGGATACGCCGTTGTCGCTTTCCACGGTGATCCGCCCGTCCTCCTGCGCGATCACGAGCACCTGCGCAGGCAGGAGCTTCGCCGCGTCCGTCCCCGTGTGCGGCAGCATACAAAGGCTGACCACCGACGCGGTTGCCAGCAGCGCGATACTGATTTTATTGAGCATGACCGTCCCCCTGATTTTTCAGATCCTGCGGGTGCAGCGCCGCGTCGCGCCATTTCTGCCGCACCAGCAGCGGGCGCAGCACGGCGCGTCTTGCCCGCGCGTCGGAAAACGGCGCGAGATAGGACACATCCAGACTCGTCAGCCCCGACAGGTGGATCAGCAGCGCAATGCCGCCTGCCGTCAGGGCGAACAGCCCGCCCGCTCCCGCCAGAATCGCCAGTGCGAAGCGCCAGATGCGAACGGCGTCGGACAGATCCCGGCTCGGAAGCGTAAAGCCGCAGATCCCGGCGGAGGCCGTGACGATCAGCGCGGCGGGCGAGACGAGCCGCGCATCGACCGCCGTTGTGCCCACGACGAGGCCGCCGATGATGGAAACCGCCGTGCCGATGGCCTGCGGCAGATGAAGCCCCGCCTCCTGCAAAAGCTCAAACGCGGCAAGCAGGCCCACCACCTCGAAAACCGTATCGAACGGCACCTCGCGCTTGGATTCGATGGTCGCCAGCAGCAGCTTTGTCGGGATCATCTCCTGATGGTACGTCGCCATGGCGACATACAGCCCCGGCAGCAGCAGCGCGGCCAGCAGCGCCAGATACCGCAGCACGCGCAGGCAGGACGCCGAGAGATAGTCGACCGCGCGGTCCTCCGTCGATTTCATGAGAATGCCGAGATCGACCGGGGCCAGATACCCCAGCGGCAGCCCGTCGACCAGCAATCCGACCTGTCCGTTCAGAAGGCCCTGGCAGAAGGTATCCGGGCGCTCGGTATATTGTAATAACGGAAAGGCTGTCCGGCGGGAACCGGTCACGTATTCCTCGACGCTTGCGGGCGTGAGCATCCCGTCAATGTCGATATTCTCCAGCCGCTTTTCCATGCGCCGGACAAGCTCCGGCGCGGTCAGGTCGGCGAGATAGCAGACCGTGACGGCGGTTTTCGTGCGCAGGCCGACGGTCTTCTGCGAAAAGCGCAGCTGCGCCGTGCGCAGATGGCGGCGCAGGAGGCTGGTGTTGATGCGCATCGTCTCTGTAAACGCGTCCTTCGCGCCCTTGACAGTGTTTTCCGACTCCGGCGCGGAGGGGCCGCGCCGGGCGCTCGTTTTCGTTTCGAAGCAGAGCGCCGTGTCCGTGCCCGGAAAAATGACAGCGCAATAGCCGTGCAGCAGCTTGTCCGCCGTCTGCGCGGGGTCTTGCGTGCGCTCGGCGACGGCGCAGTAGACTCTCGCCCGCTCCGCCTGCGTCAGAACCTCCTGTATGCTCCCCGGCGTGACCGTCTCCATCAGCGGCTTCAGCACCTGCTCGGCGATATCTCCGCCGGAGGTCAGCCCGTCCAGAAACAGCAGTCCCAGCCTCTGCCCGCCGACCGTGATCTGCCGGGTATTGAGATCCGCCGTATCCCCAAAGCACGCCTGCACGTCCTCCATGCCCCAATGCGCCATGGTTTTGCCTCCTGTTTGGATGATTCTTCTGTCATTTTTCCGCAAACGCAGAAAAGTATACCTGTTTTCCGCGTCACAGGTTTGCATATCCCGGCTGTTTGTGGTAGACTATAGCGAAAGCGATTTGAAATCACACATATATAATATGTATCTGGAGATGTACCGCCATGTATGAATTGATCACCGACAAGACGCTTGCGGAATACGAGGCGTTTTTACAGAGCCATCCGAAGGGCCATTTTGCGCAGAGCAGTCTCTGGGCCAAACAGAAGCCCATGTGGACATGGGACGCTGTCGCCGTGCGCGGCGAGGACGGGAAAATCAAAGGCTCTCTGGCCCTCATGACCCGCAAGGTTCCCGGCATCGGCCGGACGCTGATGTACGGCTGCCGCGGCCCGGTCTGCGATCTGGACGACCGCGAGACGTTTGCCCAGCTGCTGGAGGGCGCGAAGGCGCTGGCGAAAAAATACAAATCATATGTTATCAAGCTCGACCCGGACGTGCCGTCGAGCAACACGGCATTCGCCGCGCTCATGCAGTCGTTCGGCTTCCGGTGCAAGGAGGGCGGGAAGAATTTTGAGGCCATCCAGCCGCGCTATGTCTTCCGTCTGAACGTCGAGGGCAAAACGGAAGATGAGCTTATGGCGGCCTTCCACCAGAAATGGCGCTATAATATTCGCCTGGCCGAGCGCAAGGGCGTAAGCGTGAAGATCTGCGGCAAGGAAATGGTTCCGGCGTTCGCCGATCTCATGCTGACGACCGGCGTGCGCGACGGCTTTGTCACGCGCAAGCCGGAGTATTTCGCGAATATGCTCGACAATCTCGGCGAGCACGCGCGGCTCTACATGGCCTTCGCCCCCGAAGGCGCGCCCATCGCGGGCACGCTTGCCATCCACTACGGCGACAAGGTCTGGTATCTTTACGGCGCGTCCAGCAACGAGCACCGCAATCTGATGCCCAACTATTTATTGCAGTGGCGCATGATCCAGTGGGCCGTCGAGACCGGCTGCCGGGTCTACGATTTCCGCGGCGTATCCGGAAACGTCTCCGAGGATAACCCGCTCTACGGTCTGTTCCGCTTCAAGCAGGGCTTCGGCGGAGACTTCACCGAGTTTGTCGGTGAAGAGGATCTGGTGCTCTCGCCGGTCATTTACTGGGCCGTGGAGCACGGCACGTCGGTCTTCAAGGATCTTCGCAAGACCGTCTATCTCATCAAGAACCGAGACAAAAAATAACGCAGGAGGCGCAGCATGAAAGCGTATGTCGTCGACTCCGCCGCCGTGCGGAGCAATCTGCAAATTCTAAAGGACCGCGCAGGCAGCGCGGTCCTCTGGGCCGTTTTAAAGGGTGACGGCTACGGCCTCGGCCTTGTCCAGATGGCAGCGATCTGCCGGGAAGCCGGCGTCACGCACTTTGCCGTGACGGAGGTTTCCGAGGTCAGCCGCCTGCGCGCAGGCGGGTTTCAGGATTGTGACATTCTGATGCTCCGCCCGACCGCCGACGCGCAGGAGCTGACGCAGCTTCTGACCCTCGGCGCGATTCTGACCGTTTCGAGCCAGAACGACGCAGCCGTCCTGAACGGCGTGGCGGAAACGCTCGGTGTCCATGCGCAGGTACACGTCAAGATCGATACCGGCATGGGCCGGTACGGCTTTTTGCCGGACGAGCTGGATCAGCTGCTGCCCATTTTCAAGTATATGCCCGGTCTGCACGTGACCGGCATTTATACGCATCTGCATTCCGCGTTCTGCAATCAGAAAGCGACCATCGCGCAGGCCGAGGCGTTTCAGGGCGTTCTGGACAAGCTGCACGCCGAGGGCTGCGGCACCGGCATGGCGCATATGCTGAACTCCGCCGGGCTTCTGAAATACCCCGAATACGCGATGGACGGCGTGCGCGTAGGCTCGGCCATCCTGGGGCGTGTGTCTGTGCGCGGAAATTGGGGTCTTGCCCGCATCGGCGAGTGTCAGGCAACGGTGGAAGAACTCCGTTGGCTTCCGAAGGGCCACAGCTGCGGCTACGGCGCGGGCTGGACAGCGAAAAAACCCACCCGCGTGGCCGTGTTCTCCGTGGGCTGGTACCACGGGTTCGGCGTGGAGATGGGAAACGATCTGTTCCGTTTCCGCGACTGCCTGCGCGGCGTTCTGCGGAATCTGAAGCAGATGGTCTTCAAAAAGCATATCTATGTAACGGTAAACGGGAAAAAGTGCCGCGTGCTGGGCCATATCGGGATGCTGCACACGTGCGTGGACGTGACGAAGCTTCAATGCGCGGTCGGCGACACGGCGGTTTTTGACATCAAGCCGCTGCTGCTCAAGGGCATCGAGGTCGTCTACCGGTGAGGAGGGGCCATGTCTGATAAAATTGCCGCCATTGCCACGGGCCGTGCCCGCACGGGCATCGGCATTCTGCGCCTGTCCGGCGACGGGTGCATTGAGGCCGCAGGGCAGGTCTTCAGGCTGAACTCCGGCAGGCCGCTGACCTCCCTCCCCGACCGGAAGCTTGCGCTCGGCACGCTCTTTGACGCGCAGGGACGGCCCATCGACCACTGTATGGCGTTCATCTCCCGTGCGCCGCATTCGTACACCGGCGAGGATACCGCCGAAATTCAATGCCACGGCTCCCCCGCCGCACTGACCGCCGGGCTTGAGGCGCTGTTCGCCGCAGGCTTCCGGCAGGCGCGGCCCGGCGAATTCACACGCCGCGCATTTCTAAACGGCCAGATGGACCTGACGCAGGCCGAAGCCGTGATCGATCTCATCGACGCCGAAACAGCCGACGCGGCGGCAAACGCCGCCGGGCAGGTCGCGGGCGCGATCCGCAAAAAGATCGACCCGATCTACGACGGCTGGGTCGATCTGTGCGCGCATTTCCACGCCGTGCTCGATTACCCCGACGAGGATATCGACCCCTTTGCGCTCTCCGGCTACGAAGCGTCGCTGACGGCAAGCAGCCGGCAGCTTACCGCGCTGCTTGCCTCCTGCCATCGGGGCCGGATGGTGCAGTCCGGCATCAGAGCCGTCATTCTGGGAAGTCCAAACGCCGGAAAATCCAGTCTTCTCAACCGCCTGTCCGGCTTTGACCGCGTCATCGTCACGGACATCCCCGGCACGACGCGCGACACCGTCGAGCAGACCGTCACGCTCGGGCGGCACCTTGTCCGGCTGGTCGACACGGCGGGCATCCGCGACACGCAGGATGTGATCGAAAAAATCGGCGTTGACCGCTCGATGGAAGCCGCGAAGGACTGCGACGCGGCGCTGTTCGTCGTCGACGCGTCCAGACCGCTGACGGACGAGGACCGCCGCGCGATGGGTGCGGCGCTTGAAGCGCCGGAGGCGATCGCGATTCTGAACAAGCAGGATCTGCCCGGCGCGATCGAGCCGTCCGATCTGCCGTTTGCGTACATTGTCCCCATCTCCTGCAAGGACGGCACGGGCTTTGATTTGCTGGAGCAGGCGTTTGATATGCTCTTCCCGGACGATGCGCCGTGCGACGGCTCGCTTCTGACGAACGCGCGGCAGGCCGGCGCCATTCTGCGCGCGAAAAAGGCCGTCGATTCCGCCGTGCAGAGCCTGCGTGCGGGTATGACGCCCGACGCGGTGCTGGTCGATCTGGAAGCGGCCATGGATGCGCTCGGCGAGGTCACGGGCCGGACGATGCGCGAGGATATCACGAACCGCATTTTTGAGCGGTTCTGCGTTGGAAAATAAACCACAGAAATCAGGTTTTACTATGATCTATCTCGACAATTCCGCCACCACGCAGCCCTGCCCCGCCTGCGTGCGGGCCATGACAGAGGCGCTCACGGACTGCTGGGGCAATCCGTCGTCCGTCTACGCGCTCGGCATTGACGCCGCCCACCGTCTGCGGCAGGCGCGGCAGGCGGTCGCCGCCGCCCTCGGCGCAGAGCCCGACCGGGTGTTTTTCACCTCCGGCGGCACGGAGGCCGACAACTGGGCCATTCTTTCCGCCGCCGAGCGTCTCGGCAAGCGCGGCCGCCACATCATCACGACCGCCGTGGAGCACCACGCTGTCCTGCACCCCATGCAGAAGCTGGAAGCGAAGGGCTTCGAGGTCACATATTTGCAGCCCGACCACGACGGCAATATTACAGTCGAGGAACTGAAAAAGGCCCTCCGGCCCGATACCATTCTCGTCTCCGTCATGATGGTCAACAACGAGACGGGCGCGGTCATGCCGATTGCCGACATGGTCAAGGCCGTGCGCCGCGCTTCCCCGCTGGCGCTGTTCCATACCGACGCCGTGCAGGGCTTTTTGAAGGTTCCATTCCGCGCCAAAGCGCTCGGCGCGGACATGATCTCCGTCTCCGCGCACAAGATCCATGCCGCCAAGGGCACGGGCGCGCTTTATATCCGTCCTGGCCTGCCCCTCCCCGCTTTCCTGAATGGCGGCGGGCAGGAGAGCAACTACCGCTCCGGCACGGAAAACATGCCCGGCATCTGCGGCTTCGGCGCAGCCTGCGCCGGCACGGATGCAAAGGCGGACATGGAACACATGGCGCACCTGCGCGATCTGGCCCGGGAAAAGCTGGCTCAAATTGACGGACTTGTCCTCATCGGCAGTCAGGCCGCGCCGCACATCGTCAACCTGTCCCTGCCGGGCCTCCGTTCACAGGGCATTATCAACTGTCTGCAGTCAGACGGCATCTATGTCTCGGCAGGCTCCGCCTGCTCCAAGGGCCACCGCAGCCACGTGCTTGAGGCCATGCGCCTGTCCCCCGCCGTCATCGACGGCTCCATTCGCGTCTCGTTCTCCCGCGACAACACGGAAGCCGACGTTGACGCGCTCTGTCAGGCGCTCCTGCACGCAAAGCAGACGCTGAAGGGCTGAACATGACACGAATCCCCGCCCGCTTCGCTGAAAACCCCAGTGAAGCAAGCGGGGATTTATTAAGTGCTGCCCCTGTAGGGGCCGATGCCGGTCACATCCGTTCGCGACGAAGGAGCGTTACGGATGTGGGTCTGCCGCTCGCCGGTACACATCGGCCCGCGCAGGGTGCAGCAGTTATATGAGAATCTGCAGCAAATTCGTAGCATTTATGCTGCGGTATCTGTATTATTTTTTCAGCTCTTCCGCCTTGATGATCTGTGCCTTGACTGTTCCGTCCTTCATGCGCTTCAGCTGAACGCGGAATCCGGCGGCAAGCGCCCGCTCGATGGCGGCTTTCAATTTTTCGTCGATCATGCGTTCTCCTTAGAAATCAGCCTTGAAAGCGTTCCCCGCTCGTCATCTTCTACCACTTCCCATTTGCCCGGCTTGGTTTTGCCGTTGAGCGGCGCAGGGGCTGAAGCGGAATAAAGGTAGTCCTCGCCCTCATCATCTATGATGCGGAGCAGATCATATTCGACCCCCACGCATTCATAGGTTTTTCCATCCGTCAGCCCGAGAAAACCGCCGCCGAACGTCGGCCCTTTATATCTCACCTTCATTTTCTCTTCATCCATTTCAGCTTTTCTTCAAAGCGCTTCCCATTTTGCTCAAACCAGTGAACATCATATCGGAAATTGTCTGTTTGTATTATACCGCCCATTTTCCGCCATTGCAATGGCTCTCCACCGTAGTTTTCGGAAAGGAAATTCGCGACTTTCAACTGTTTTCCGGAATCTCCATCGGCTATTTCTCGGATAGAACCAATTTCTTACTCCTTCGGGACAACTATAAGGTGACAGAGTCGTCAGCCCCTACTACGTTGTAACATTTAAAACTTTTCTTTCAGCAAAGCACTGGCGCGGGAGCGCTCAGGCTTCCCTTGGGCTCAAGGGAAGCTGGCCCGAAGGGCCTGAAGGGATTCGAACGCCGCAAATTTCGAAGCACTCTGAAATCTGCCGCAAATCCCCTCCGTCATTTTCTTCGAAAATGCCACCTCCCCTTACCATGCGGCGCACGGCAAGGGGAGGCTTTTGCAAAGAAACCCGCCCTCCGCTGTTTTGACGGCGAAAGGCGGGTCTTATCGTTTCCTAGTTCTTCAGGCTCTGCATCGGGGCCGGGATCCTGCCGCCGCGGGCGATAAAGTCTGCGGCGGACTCCGGATGCACCGGCATGATAGGCGCTGCGCCGAGCAGGCCGCCGAAGGAGACTTCATCGCCGACCGTCTTGCCCGGAGCCGGGATGAGGCGCACGGCGGTCGTCTTGGAATTGACCATGCCGACGGCGGCCTCGTCCGCGATGATGGCGGAGATCGTCTCCGCGCTCGTGTCGCCGGGGACGGCGATCATATCAAGGCCCACCGAGCACACGCACGTCATGGCTTCGAGCTTATCCAGCGTCAGAACGCCGCTTCGCGCGGCGGCGATCATGCCCTCGTCCTCGGACACCGGGATAAACGCGCCGGACAGTCCGCCGACAGAGCTGGACGCCATCAGCCCGCCCTTCTTGACCGCGTCATTGAGAAGCGCCAGTGCCGCCGTCGTTCCATGCGTCCCGCAGGTTTCAAGGCCCATTTCCTCCAGAATGCGCGCCACACTGTCGCCCACGGCGGGTGTCGGGGCGAGGGACAGGTCGACCACGCCGAACGGCACGCCCAGCCGCCGGGACGCTTCCCGCGCCACCAGCTGGCCCATACGCGTGATGCGGAAGGCCGTTTTCTTGACGCACTCGGCCACCTCGTCAAAAGGCCGGCCCTTGACGCTCTGCAGCGCGTGGTACACCACGCCCGGCCCGGATACGCCGACGCTCACGACCGCGTCGGCCTCGCCCACGCCGTGGAACGCACCCGCCATGAACGGGTTATCCTCGACCGCGTTGCAGAACACGACGAGCTTCGCGCAGCCAAGTCCATCGCGTTCCTTTGTCAGCTCGGCCGTCTTTTTGATCGCCTGCCCCATAAGGCGCACAGCGTCCATGTTGATGCCCGCCTTTGTCGAGGCGACGTTGACGCTGGAGCAGACCAGTTCCGTCTCGGCCAGCGCCTGCGGGATGGCGGCGATCAGCCGCCGGTCGCCGGAGGCCATGCCCTTCTGCACGAGCGCGGAAAAGCCGCCGATGAAATCCACGCCGCAGGTCTTTGCGGCGCTGTCCATCGCCTTGGCAAACGGAACAAAATCCTCCGTCTCGCACGCGCTTGCGACCAGCGCGATGGGCGTGACGGAAATGCGCTTGTTGACGATGGGAATGCCAAGCTCCCGTTCGATCTGGCAGCCTGTCGCAACCAGATGCTCGGCCTGCCGGCAGATCTTGTCGTGAACTTTCCGGGCGCAGGCCTCCGGATTCGGGTCGGCGCAGTCCAGAAGCGAAATGCCCATGGTGATGGTGCGGATGTCCAGATGCTGATGGTCGATCATATCGACCGTGGACATGATATCGGAATGGTTCAGCATGGTCTGTCCCCTCCGTCAGATGGTGTGCATGGCAGTGAAAATATCCTGCCGCTGGATGCGGATGGACAGGCCCATCTGATCGCCCTTTTCTGTGATGCGGGCCTGTACCGTGTCAAACTCCGGCGCGCCTGCCGTCCATTCGACGAGCATGATCATGGTAAACGTGCGCTGCATGATGGTCTGGCTGATCTCCACGACGCTGATGTGGAGTTCTGCCAGCAGCGTGCAGACCTCGGCGATGATGCCGACCCGGTCGGGGCCGACGACGGTGATAATGGCTTTCATGTGTCGTTCCTCCTGTGCGCGGATATGGAAAAGGGGCCGTGCGGCCCCCTTTTTATTTTTAGAATTTCGTATGCTCGGCCAGCCAGTTCTTCAGTTCGCTGATGGGAACGCGGACCTGCTCCATAGAGTCGCGTTCGCGGATGGTAACGGCGTTGTCTGCCGGGGTCTTGTCGTCGCCGACGGTCGCAAAATCGACCGTGATGCAGTACGGCGTGCCGATCTCGTCCTCGCGGCGATAGCGCTTGCCGATGGAGCCGGTGTCGTCGTAGTCCAGCATGAAGTCGCCGCACAGGTCCTGATAGATCTTTCTTGCGGGCTCGGCCAGCTTCTTGCTCAGCGGCAGGATCGCAGCCTTGTACGGAGCCAGCGCCGGATGCAGGTGCAGAACCACGCGCACGTCGTTCTTGGCCTCGTCGATGACCTCCTCGTCATACGCTTCGCACAGGAACGCCAGCGCCACGCGGTCGCAGCCGAGCGACGGCTCGATGACGTAGGGGATATAGTGCTCATTCGCTTCCTGATCGAAATAGGTCAGATCCTTGCCGGAAGCCTCCTGATGGCGCTTGAGGTCATAATCGGTGCGGTCGGCAATGCCCCAGAGCTCGCCCCAGTCGGTGAACGGGAACGCATACTCAATATCGGTCGTGGCTCTGGAATAGAAGGCCAGCTCCGCCGGCTCATGGTCGCGCAGGCGCAGGTTCTCCTTGCGGATGCCGAGGCTCTTGAGCCAGTTCACGCAGTAGTCCTTCCAGTATGCGAACCATTCGAGGTCCGTGCCGGGCTTGCAGAAGAATTCGCATTCCATCTGCTCAAACTCGCGGGTACGGAAGGTAAAGTTGCCCGGGGTGATCTCGTTGCGGAACGCCTTGCCGACCTGGCACACGCCGAAGGGCAGCTTGCGGCGGGTGGTGCGCTGGATGTTCGCGAAGTTCACGAAGATGCCCTGCGCCGTCTCCGGCCGCAGATAGCAGGTCGAGGAGGAATCCTCGGTGACGCCGATGGCGGTCTTGAACATCAGATTAAACTTGCGGATGGGGGTAAAGTCGTGCTTGCCGCAGACGGGGCAGACAATATCCTCATGCTCGGCAATGAACTTGTCCATCTCGTCAAAGCTCATCGCGTCGACGTTGACCTCGTGATGCTCTTCGCCGATGAGCTTGTCAGCGCGGTGGCGGGCCTTGCACGCCTTGCAGTCGAGCAGCGGGTCGGAGAAGCTGGACACATGGCCGGTCGTGATCCACGTCTGCGGATTCATGATAATGGCCGCATCGAGACCGACGTTGTACGGGCTTTCCTGCACGAATTTCTTGAGCCACGCCTTTTTGACGTTGTTCTTGAACTCAACGCCGAGAGGGCCGTAGTCCCAGCTGTTGGCGAGGCCGCCGTAAATTTCGGAGCCTGCAAAGACAAAGCCGCGGTTTTTGCAAAGGGCAATGATCTTGTCCATGGACTTTTCGCTGTTTTTCATCATACTTCTCGTCCTCCTGACGTATATGATCAAGTTTATCCTATTATTATAATGAAAAAGCCCGCAAAGTCAACCGCGCGGCAAAAATTTGAAAGACCAGTTTTGTTTTTCCCGAAAATGTGGTATAATGCAGGAAGCAATTCGGAAAGGACATATCCATCTTGAAATCAATCGGAAGAGTGATCCTATCGGCGATCCTTCTGGTCCTGACGGGCCTGATGATCGCGTTTGCCAAGGCCGCGCCCAGTGTGGTCTTTTCGTTCTACCCCGCCCTCTCCAGAAGCATCCTGTCGGCCATTTCCTCCGTGTCCGGGCTGATACCCATCGCGCTGTGGGAGGTGCTGGCAGTCCTGCTGGCGCTGTGGTTTTTCTATACGCTCATCCGCGTGTTCACGGGACGCCGGAGCCTGCTTTGCTGGCTGTCCGGCGTTCTGCTGGGGCTCAGCACGGGCGTGTTCCTGTTCGTTGCCATCTGGGGCCTCGGGCACTTCGGCCCGTCGGTCGATCAGACGCTTGGCCTTGACGTGCGCGAATATTCCAAGCAGGAGCTGATCGCCGCAACGGCCTATTATGCCGCGCAGGCAAACGAATACGCCGAAAAGGTCGAGCGTGACGCAGAAAATCTGACCGTCTATCCGGCGTTTTCCGAGCTTGCAAAGCAGGCCCCCGGCGGCTACGCGGCGCTTGCGCAGCAGTATGATCCGTTCACAGACGGACTCGGGCCAGTAAAGCCGTTGGCTTCGTGGCGGCTGTTCAGCCAGACCGGCACGACGGGCATCTTTATCTGCTTCACGGCGGAGGCCTGCGTCAACCCGGATACGTATACCGCGTGGATCCCCTTTACCATGTGCCACGAGCTTGCCCACCGGCAGGCCGTCACAGCCGAGGACGACGCGAACTTCTGCGCCTATCTGGCCTGCATGGCCTCGGAAGACGACGATTTCCGCTACTCCGGCGCGTTCGGCGCGTATATCTACTGCCACAACGCCCTGTCGAAGATCGACAAGACCGCCGCCAGCCAGATCTGGAGCACCCTGTCAGACGGTGTCCTCGCCGACATCCGCGCCGCGAATGAGCATTACGCCCAATACGAGGGCAAGGTGCAGGACACAGCGCAGAAGGTCAACGACACCTATCTGAAGGCCTTCTCTGAGGAATCCGGCGTCCAGAGCTACGGCGAAGCCGCCGATCTGCTGATCGCATGGTATCTGAAAAATAATGCTTGACAAACGCAGCGGGATTGAGTATAATAACCCCGCTGATGGACAGTTAGCTCAGCTGGTATGAGCACATGCTTGACGTGCATGGGGTCACAGGTTCGAGTCCTGTACTGTCCACCATAAAAAGCTCCGAAATCGCTTGATTTCGGAGCTTTTTCTTGCACTTTTCTGGCCAAAAAGTTCAACCATATTTTTGAAAATGCGTTTCGACCCAAACCGTGACCCAAACCGCGATGTACGTCGGTGTACGAAACGGTACGAAATAGCACGAAAAGACCATTCCGCAGCGCATAAGACGTACATAAAATCGGTATTTTTTCACGAGAAAAGGGGCGCGCTGCCGTTTTGACAGCGCGCCCGCTATGCCTTGCGTCACACCACTTCCCAGCCGATCATTTGACCGATGGTGTCCGCAGCCTGCACGCGCATGCTGGGCGTGGAGTGGACGTAGGTGCTGAGCGTGAACCCCGCGCTGTAATGTCCGAGCATTTCGGAGAGTGTCCGCACGTCAACGCCGTTTTTGAGAGCCAAGGTCGCGAATGTGTGTCTCATGTCATGAAATCTCACATGTTCTGCGCCGATGGCTTCCAGAATCCGGTCATGCATGGCGCGGAAGGATGCCGGGTCGAGCATTTCTCCGGTTTTCGGGGACGGGAACATATAGGGATTATCCGGGTGCTTTTCGTGTTCTTCCACCAGAATTTGCACGGTGCACTCCGGGAGCGTCAGCAGGCGCAGCGAGTTTTTTGTTTTCGGCTGGCTGACAACAAGCTGATGGTCGATGCGGCAGACGCTTTTGGTAACGGAAAGTGTTCGCTCCTTCACGTTCAGATCTTTCCAGAGCAGGGCCAGCAGTTCTCCCCGGCGCAGGCCGCTGGTCAGTTCCAGATAGAGCGGTGCAAACACGCCGCGCTGCTTCGCTTCGTGCAGATATGGCCCGATCAGTTCTTCCGGCAGCACTTTCATTTCTTTTCGCACCGTTTTCGGGGCTTTGCAGTTTGCTGCTGGATTGCTCAGAATGAGCTTTTCTGCGACGGCCTGATCGAGACTTTTCCGCAGGATTCCGAGGATGCCTTGCACAATGCGTGGGCTGAGCGTCGTTTCTTTCAGCGGAATGTGGCTGTAGTAGTGATTTCTGCCGTGCTCGCTCATCTCGTTGATCGCCCGCTGAATTTGAATGGTACTCAGCTTTTCCAGCGGGCAGTCACCCAGCGCGGGAAAGAGATGGTTTTCCATGCAGTTGCGGTAGAACTGCTTCGTATTCGGGCGGATCTGCGGCTTGATAAACACCTCGTACCACAACGTCACCCATGTCTGCACGGTGTACTGCCCTGTGCGGGTCGGGTCAAGCTTCTGGCTTTCTTCGATCGCTGTTTTCAGCTTTTCTTTGACTTCTGCCTGCGTTTTCCCGAGAACATTTTTCGTGATGACCTTTCCGTCCTTGTCATACCCGGCGGTATATCGGCCCTCCCAGCGTCCATCTTTCCGTTTGCGGATGCTGCCTTCGCCGTTGGCTCGCTTTTTGCTCATGTAAATTCCTCCTTTTCCGGTAGCTCACACAACTACCACAAGCACAGTGAAATAGCGAGTACTTTTTGCGCTCAGGCGCATTTTTGTTCTGTGGACTGCCGGTTCAGCCAGCCGAGGAAGTTTTCCCGCGAGACAACGATGCGCCTGCCGATCTGAAACGCCGGGAAATCTGCACTGTGGGCGAGCTTGTACGCTCCGGCTCTGGAAATGCCAAGGACGGCAGCAACATCTGTCATGTTCATCATCAGGGGCAATTCTTCCAGCGAGTGATATTGTTTCTGGTTCATATGGCTTCCTTTCTCCCATTCAGGGAATCAAAATTTGTTTTTGAATGGCCGAGAAGAATTGCCCAATCGAAGTTTTTATTCTATTTTCTTCACGCCGCACGGTGGGCGGACGCGGCATTTGCGTGGCGCAAACCTGCACGGATGCGCGGTCGGCCTGCAAAACCGCACACGTCGGCACGACGTGCCCCACGCAGCGGAGCAAATGGCTGCGCCGATGTGCGTTTTCTGACTTGTGCCGTAGTTCAGCTGTTAATCTTCCGCCCGGAGGCGGCATTGGGGCCAGGGTTCTCCCTGCAAGCCGCATTTTGGTACCAAAATGCTATGCTTGCGCTTTTCTTGCGCGGCAAGAAAAGCCTAAAACGCAGCCTGAGTCTCATGCCGCCGTTTCGTACACCGCATATAATCTAGCTTTTTTGCACTTTGAATTCCGTAGTCGCTACATTAGTCGCTATGCCGGTTCGAAATTTGTTTTTTGCTTTGTGTAGTCGCTACAATAGTCGCTACGGCAGCGATTCAGGCGGCATTGCCCGGCAGCAGGAGACTTCTGGCAGCAGTTTTTGTTTCATTTGCTTTTTCCACGCGCAGATTTTCGCCGCCAAACAGAATCGGGGCGCAGATTTCCAAGATCCTGTCATAGATGCGGGCATGCGCAAGATCGTCTGGGTGCTTGAGCGCATCCAGCGTCAGATTTGTTGTGACGATCAACGGTTTGCGGCTTCGGTATCTGGCGTCGATCACGGCGAAGACTTGTTCTAATGCATATTCTGTTCCTCGCTCTGCACCAAGATCATCCAGAATCAGAAGATCATAAATAACCGGCACACACAAACGCTCCCGGCTGAGAGAACTCAGCCGGGAGCCATACAGACGCAATAGGAACAGGCAGCCGGACACGCACGGCTGCCTGCCCCGCAACGGTATGAGAAAGTGATAATTTCCCACCCGCGATCATTGTGCCTGATATTCTGCCCCGCAGAGGCTCAAGCCTCTACGGGTTTTTTCGTAGTCGAAAGAGCGCAGATTTTACAGAATTCCACGGAAAACTGTAAAATCTGCGCATTTTCCATTTTAAGCGAGTCCACCAGTCAAAAGGCGTCAATTTCCCACAAACAGGAAAATGCAAGGGCGCCAAAATACAGACAGAACCTGCGCTGGGCAGTCATTCTGCCACCTGCCCGCGCCCCTCCGTTTCTGACATTTGCTTATCCCCGCAAATGAAATTCAGAAATGGAGGAATGTATCTTGAAAACGAGGTACTTCAGAAGAAAGCAAAACAGCGACGCCGTAGAATGGATCGAGATGAGCGGCGCGGAATATCTGGACTTCGTCCGTGATCCCGAGAACAAAGACAGGTTCTTTTTGAATATGAAAAACGTCGTTCTGGAATGCTCAAAGGAGGAAGATCTGCAAAGCCGAACCGAGAAGCGGCGCAGCGACTATCTTGCAGAAAGCAAAAAGGGGTGGACGATCATCTCCCTTTTTGCGCAGGCAGGCAAAGAGTCTACCGGCGAGGAAGTCATTCCGGACCCGGATGCCGATGTGGAAGAAAACATCCTACATACCCTTGCCGTGCAGCGCGTTCGTGAAGTAGTAGATGCACTTCCGGAGGAAGACGCGGCGCTGCTTCGTGCGTTATATCTGCAAACGCCGCCGCTGACCCTGCGTGCCTACCGCGAGAAAACAGGAATCCCGGTGATGACGCTGCATTACAGAAAAGAAAAGCTGCTTCGGCTTTTGACGCAGCAAATCTGAGTCAGGTGCTCTGAGCCCCAGCCGCCAGCAGCATCCGCTCCAGCTCCCTCGCGGCGACGCTCAGGGGCTGCCCCTTCCGTTTCACGATGCACACGGCACGCAGCGGGAGGGGCTCTTGCAGTTCGATGCGGCGCACATTATCAGACGGACGAATGAACGCCTCCGGCACGATGCCGACGCCAAGACCCGCTTCTGCCATTGGGATGATCTGGTCAGCCGTGGCGGCTTCGATGGCGGGTTGAAAAGCAACGCCCTGCGCGGTGAAAACAGAGACGTAGAACGCATGGGAGGTCGTGCCCGCGCCGAGCGTGATGAGTGGATACGCTTCCAGCTCGGAAAGCGCGACGCTTCGTCCAAGCAAACCGGAAAAGGCCGGCGCGCAGATCGGAACCTCCCGAATTTCTTTGACGATCGTCTGCGTGAGAGACGGCGAGAGCGTAACCGGCGTTGTGATGACCGCAAAATCTGCCGTCGTCTCGTGCAGCGCCGCGACGGCCTGCGGCGTGGAGTGGTTGCTGATGCGAAGATGCACGCCGGGGTACTTTTCCTGATACCTTTTAAGTACCGGCAGGAGTAAACACCGAAGCGCACCCTCGCTTGCTGCCAGAAACACGTTTCCGCGCTCGAGCGTCCGACTCTGCGTCACGGCGGCTTCGCCCGCTTCAATTTCCGTACAGGCGATCTTTATGTGCCGGTACAGCCCCTCGCCCTCCGGGGTCAAAATCATGCCCCGATTCGTGCGCGAAAAGAGTGGACAGCCGATCTCCGCCTCTAAGTTCCGAATCGCGCGTGTTAAGTTTGGCTGGCTGTTCTGCAGCGCCTCCGCCGCCTTCGTCAGATTGCCGCACCTGGCGACGTGATAGAAAATCCGGTAATACTCGTAGCTGATATACATGGCACCCTCCGTGCATTCGTTTCTCTTTTGCCATTCTATTTTGATATATCGGAAATGTCAAATATAGATTTTACATATTTCATTTTTCTGCTACGATAGGGGCGGTCAAGAGAAAAAATGTAAGACAGGAGCAAAAAAAGATGGAACGGACGATCATCTGCATCAGCCGCCAGTATGGCAGCGGCGGCCGGGAAATTGGCGAAGCAGTCGCAAAAAAGCTGGGGATTCCCTGCTACGATAAATGCCTCATTCAAAAAGCCGCGCAGGAAGCGGGGCTTTCCGAAACCGCCGTCGCGGAATACGACGAAAAGGGCGAGGATTTTGGCATTGCTGTCTCGGGCAATCCCTTTGCGGACACCGCCGCGCTGGGCGAGGCGTTTTACTCGGAAGAAGCGCGGGTCTTTGAAGCTGAGCGCCGCGCGATTTTAGAGCTTGCAGAAAAGGGTGACTGCGTCATCATTGGCCGGTGTGCCTCCGCCATTCTGCGGGCCGCAGGCTACCGTCCGCTTTCCGTTTTCATCTATGCGGATAGCGCCGACCGGACAAAGCGCATTGCAGCGCGTAATAATTTGGATGAAAAACGCGCTCTTCATAAGGCGCAGAAGGTCGACCGGATGCGCAAGCACCACTTTGATTTTTACGCGGACACACTCTGGGGCGAACCGGAAAGCTACGATCTGATGCTCTCGTCGAGCGAATACGGCGTAAGCGGCGCGGCAAGCGTTATTGCATCCGCGAAGGAGGCGATGCAACATGAATAAGGATCTGACGACAGGCAAGCCCGAGAAGGTCCTCTGGCAGTTCTGCCTGCCGCTCTTTGGCAGCATCATTTTCCAGCAGCTCTATAACATCGCGGACAGCTTTGTGGCCGGCAAATTCATCAGCGACAACGCCCTCGCCGCCGTCGGCAACAGCTACGAAATTACGCTCATTTTCATCGCCTTTGCCTTCGGCTGCAACATCGCGTGTTCGGTTCTGGCGGCGCTGTTTTTCGGCGCGAAGCAGTATAATGACCTCAAGACGACGGTCTACACGGCGCTCATTTCCAGCTGCGTGATCTGCGCGGTGCTGATGCTCGTGGGCACGCTCTGCTGCGACAGCTTACTCCGGCTCATCAAAACGCCGGAAGAGGTCTTCGCGGACTCGAAATTATACCTCGACATTTACATTTACGGTCTGCCGTTCGTGTTCCTCTACAATGTCGCAACCGGCATTTTCTCCGCGCTGGGCGACTCCAAAACGCCGTTTATCTTTCTTGCCTGCTCGTCCACGTCTAATATCGCGGTCGATATTCTGTTTGTTACGGCGTTCAACATGGGCGTTGCCGGTGTTGCCTGGGCGACGTTTTTGTGCCAGGGAATCAGCTGCGTGCTGGCGCTTGTGGTCGTCTTCCGCCGCTTTGCGAAAATCCCGACGGAAGGAAAAGTAAAGATCTTCTCGTGGAACCATTTTGGACGGTTCGCGGTCATCGCCATTCCGAGCATCTTGCAGCAGAGCTTTATTTCCGTCGGCAACATCATCATCCAGAGCGTCATCAACAGCTTCGGCGCGGCCGTCATGGCAGGCTACTCTGCGGCGGTGAAGCTCAACAACATGGTTATCACGTCCCTTACCACGCTCGGCAACGGCATTTCCAACTATACGGCGCAGAACCTCGGGGCCAGCAAATATGATCGCATCAAGTCCGGCTTTCGGGCTGGTATCAAACTCGTCTGGGCGCTGTGCGTGCCGCTGGTGGCACTTTATGTGTTCGCCGGGCAGCCACTTGTACACATCTTCCTTGAGAGCCCCACGGGGCAGGCAATGGATACAGGCATTGCGTTCCTGCGCATCATCGCGCCGTTCTACTTCATCGTGTCTGCCAAGCTCGTCTCCGACGGTGTGCTCCGCGGCGCGGGCCTTATGAAGAAGTTCATGATTGCGACGTTCACCGATCTGGTGCTCCGCGTGGCGCTGGCGGAGGTGCTTTCCCGCACCGCGCTCGGCACGACCGGCATCTGGATTTCCTGGCCCATCGGCTGGACGATCGCAGCGGCGCTCTCGATCGTGTTCTACGCGACTGTCCGCTGGGAAAAGGTCTATACAGCGGCATAAACCAACAAAACTGCCTGTGAGAGAAGCGTCTCACGGGCAGTTTTTTAAGTTCACTGCGCAGGAGATCAAGATCTCTGACGTAAAATTCGTGCTGTAGTAGATGTTACAGCGTACTATTTCATTTTTTAGATGAAGTTATGCAAAATCCAATATATCGCGTAGAAAAATGATATTAGTAATTGCGTATTTCTATGTTATAATGATAAAAAATGAATATCGGGTAGTTCGCGTAAGCCATGTGCTTGCAGGTGGAATGGGGTGAGAAGCCCCGCGAGTCGGTCACTGTGATGTCTGCTTGGTCAGAATAAGTCAGGTCTTCTGAGAGCTGCCCTGTGCCTTGCCATGACCGGAGCCGAAATATTCAGCACGTATCTAAGTAGATCGGGGCTTTATTTCCGTGCGGCCATATCAGGCAGCACGGTTTTTTGTTTGTAACCGCAGTCGTGTGGGAGCGGCCGCGCTTACATAATTCTGAACTGGAAGCCAAGCGTGATGCCCTGCAGGAAGAAATCGCTGTGACGGTAGAACTTACGCAGAATGCGGTAGCAGAGAACGCACGAGTGGCACAAGACCAGGATGATTACAATAAACGCTACAATGCCTTGGTGGAACGCTATGACAGACTGAAAGCGCAATACGATGAAGTCAGCACCGCAATTTCTGACAATGAAGCAAGGTATGAACAGATGGGCAGATTCATCACAGTCCTGAAAGACCAGGAAGGCGTTATCACAGAATTTGACGATGCCCTTTGGAGCAGTCTAGTGGAGAAAATTGTAGGAAAGAGCAAGGAAGATGTGACGGTGGTATTCAAAGACGGCACCGAAATGAAAGCAGAATAAGGTATGAAGCAGATACGACACTCAGGATTTATGTCCTGGGTGTTTTTGCTATGTGTACAAAGTGCAAATTTCGAGATGAGTAGATTGAAGTGAAAGCAAAAATGTGTTATAATATTATCCGATTAGTGTTATTTTACAAATTTCAGATGAGGTGATACGAATGCTGAAAAATAATATAGAAGTAGATGTAAAAATCAAGTGTATAGAAGCTGGAAAAACACAGGCACAGCTGGGAGAGATGATTGGTTCAACAGGACAATATGTAAATCGTATCATCAAAAAGGGCGATGGCGTTATGAATAAAACTTTTGTAGAGATGCTGGATGCTCTCGGTTATGATATTCAGCTCACATATGTAAAAAAGGAGGAGGCATAATCAATGGGGGATTGACTCCCCCACTGATACAAGCTTGTTTCTCACCACCTATAGAGGTGGGAGTCATCTCCCAGCTGATATATATAGTTAATAAAGAGAGGTGCATATGCTATGCCAGGTATACTCGTGGTTGAAGATGATGAAAATTTAAATCGTGGAAT
>OLSX01001559.1_pt1 | contig 21623 bp, 17 predicted proteins | sample 1673141 | NCBI WGS metagenome assembly OLSX01 (sample SAMEA3136759, study PRJEB25190) | human gut metagenome | biome: human gut; feature: human-associated habitat; material: faeces | place: Austria | collected 2013
ATGGCAGGGTTCATCAGCTTGTTGCCCTTCACGATGTAGCAGTTGTTGTCAGCATCCTTGCTGAACTCCTTTTGGGTGTAGAGGCCCTGGAGCTGATAGCCGTCAGCTGTTGCCGTGGTCAGAACATCTTTGGCAATATTCTTGTTGGCTTCAGTGAATTTGAGCTCGGTGGCTCCCTCCTTCATCTTGATTATAACAGGAGTACCAGCCTCTATTGTCTTAACCTCTTCGAGTTCTACAGTTTCTGTACCCTCATCAGCCGAAAGCAGCTTGAAGGCACGGAAGTTCTTACCATCTAGCGATACCTCGAAAGGCAAGCAGAGCGTAGCCCATGTTGTGCCAGCATTCATCGTGCGGCTGTAAGACGCAGACTTGGCTGCGAACGGCTCGTAAGCCACGAAGTCCTTGTTGTCGTCAAGAGCGAGACTTTCGGCAGTAAGAGTTTCTCCCGCTGCTCCTATCTTCTCCTCACCATTCTTGCCTACCAGCTTTGTGAAATAGCCTGTCTTGTAGTTGGCGTATTGGAGGTCGGTATTGTTCTTGTTATACTCTATAAAACCTTTGAGGTTATTACACTCCCAGAACATATTATCACTTATTCCTACCTTTTCCGTTTTAAAATTATCGCTAGCGTAGATGGTTGTGAGAGCGGAGCAGCCATAGAACATTAACCTCATACCCGTCACATTCGCTGTGTTGAAGTTAGTGAGGTCAAGAGATTCGAGAGCCTTGCAGAGTTGGAACATGCTTTCCATATCCGTCACATTCGCTGTGTTGAATTTAGTGAGGTCGAGAGATTTGAGAGCGTTGCAGTAAAAGAACATACAGTTCATATCCGTCACATTCTCTGTGTTGAAATTAGTGAGGTCAAGAGATTTGAGAGCATAGCAGCCATAGAACATACAGTTCATATCCGTCACTCTCGCTGTGTTGAATTTAGTGAGGTCAAGAGAGGTGAGAGCGGAGCAGCCATAGAACATAGAGTTCATATCCGTCACATTCGCTGTATTCAAATATTCAAGGCCTGAAATTTTTTCCAATGTTTTACAGTTTTCAAAGAAACCTTTCAACGATGTAGGAGCGTATGTTTTGAAACTCTCATCGAAAACGATATTCTTGATAGTAACATTTCCTAAAGCTGTGCACATTTCTTTCACATTTTTATATTGGTCTACAATGACTCTGTTGTTTCTTATATCTGATATATTATCATCAATAACTTTCTTGAAAGTCAATGTAATGTTCGTAGCATCGTACTTTGCTACATAGTCAGAAATAGTGGTTGCTGTTTTCAGATTGTATATTAATGCGCGGTCAGCACCTTCATATTTCGAAATGTCTTTCTTGTAACACAATGTCAAAGTATGCTCGCCAACAGATAAAAATTCTTTAATCTCTATTTGCTTAATTCCGCCAATCGGCCCATACGTTTTACTATCTAAAGTAATAGTGGCTTTATCATAACCATCTGAAGAAACGATAGACTTAAACGTCAATAATATAGGCTTTTCTACTCTGAACTTGACAATAGACACAGATTCACGAATATCCTCATTATAATTACTTGACATCAGTCCTGTGCTTCCTTCTGGAATTGTGAAGCCAAGATCTTTCATTCCCTCTGCGTTCAAGTCCAGCATCAGCCAAGGATAACGAGGATAACTGCCATTGTCAGTAATGGTAACATCGGTTATACCCTCCAGGTTATTGAACAAAGCACAGCGAGGGTGTTTTACACCACATACAATACAGGAACCTTCTCTATCGTATTGATGACTTTTTGTGGGAATATCAAGACTGGCAGCATCCGTAATCTCAGTAGTAGCATTAGCGTCGCTGAAGAGTTTTTCGCATACACTGCACTGCCAGTATTCTCTTTTACCAGTTTCTGTACATGTAGCATTTTTCTGCGCATGAAGAGTGAGTGTGTGAGGCTTCAATTCATCATCCTTATATACTTTTACTATGGAATGACAGATAGAGCATTCTTTTGTGGTATAGCCATGCTCCACACATGTAGGGTCAACGTTTTTGATTACTGCGCCAAGGGCAGACGAGCCATCAACATTCTTGTGCGAACAGGTAATGAGTTTGAGTTCAAACTCGCCTACCTGCAATGCTTTTCCGCTATGAGTAGCCGATATTTCCCATTTAAAATATTTATAAAAAGTAGAACCTTCGCAAGTGAAGTCGTACGAAGTGAAGTTCTTATCCTGGAGCTTCGTGTCGTTGCTTACCTCCTGAATGAGCGTCCATGCGCCATCTTTGCCTTCGTTGTTTCCATATAACTTCCATGACAACGGATTGCGACCATTCCAATTGGAGTTGTCGTTACCCGTAGTGATTGTATAGCCCACAGGAATTCCTGCCTTGCTGGCTGCGAAGATGACATAGGCACTGCTATAGAAATCGCAGCACCACTTGGTGGAATTTCCTTCTGTCTTTTTACCATCAAAGAGATTAGCGTAAGTCTCATTAGTGTAGCCCTCAGGGCTACCTGCTAAGGCTGTAAACGTTACAGACTTGTCGTAATCTATCTGCGCCACCATACGTGTAGGCAGAAGCAACAACATAAGCAACATCAATGGGAACATAGTGAACTTTCGGCTCATGGCTCTGCCCATCAAAGAAAGGTCGGCGTGCGACCATTGGAAAGGATTGGTAAAATGATTCATATACATATATAATTATTTATTATTTTTTCGATTAAGCATCAAGGTTTAAGTAATTCAGAACAAATTTGCTTACAAACTTACTCATTTTCTTTGTTTTCCAAAAATTTTGACAACCGTAAAAAGACGTAAAACCATTAAAAAAGTACCATAAAAAGACGTAAAATTAGGCGAATGGTCCACTATGGTATGAGTTATTAGGGGCGTTAGTAGACAAGGCTTACAAGCGAAAGGCCATATGAAATACAGCCAACTGAGGAAACGAAATACAGCCAACTGAGGAAATGCCGAAAAAAGTTGTATCTTTGCATAAGTATAATCAATATATAGAAAATATGGAGTACAAACATAGAATAGCTGACCATTTGAGAGTCTTTGCTGATGCTTTAGATGGAGAGGTATATCATTATCGTGACAAGAATGGTTTGGAATGTGATGCTGTAGTACATCTGCGCAATGGCAAATATGGACTTGTTGAAGTAAAGTTAGGTGGCGACAAACTCATCAACGAGGGTGCAGCAAACCTAATAACTCTTGCAGGCAAAATAAATACTGAAAAAATGAATGAGCCATCCTTCATGATGGTACTCACTGGAACAGGCGATTTCGCTTATCGAAGAAAAGATGGTGTATTTGTTGTTCCTATCGGATGCTTGAAAGATTAAAAAGCTCCAACAATGCGGATGCTAATTTGCAATCAAGGGTCTATATGCCACCTGTTCATCATGGCATATAGACCCTTGTCGGTTTTGCCCTTTCAGGGCGTACCAATGATAATACGATAATACCCAGGGTGTCGCTTCGCTTGCCCTGGGCTATGCGAAATTTGGGCTTTACCTTTCCGCTTCGCGCCGGTGACTGTTAGTTCAGCCCGTTTGGAACTAAATCTGAAACTTTAGTCAACGACAATATAATAACGAAAATACCTCATGGCACTCATGCCATGAGGTATTATTATTGAAGGTGAGGCTTCTTTTAATCAGCCCAAATGCTGCCATTTGGATCGCGATAGTCATTAACCGATTCTTCGTCGTAATCATCTTCTGTAGCTATCTTGATATTAGAGCCTGCGAGTATAGCTTGTGTCTCCATCTGGTAGACATTCATTTCAGGCTTTATATATTCTTTCTTTTCCATATCGTTAAAAGTGTTTATTTGATTATAACTTTCATTGTTTTGCCATTACGCTTCACGATGTTGATACCCTTTTGAGGCTCGTTAAGGCGCTTGCCCTGCAGGTCGTAGTATTCAGCCTTGTCGTTGGCAATGGTGTTGAGGTTGTCGATGGCTGTAGTACCATCGTTGTCGAAACCGATGCTGAACATCTTGGCACCAGCAGTAGGAGCAGAAGAGTTGTCTACCATGTAAGCACGGAACGGCTTGCTTGCCACCTTTTGTACCTTTGTCTTCTCCAACAGCATGGCAGGGTTCATCAGCTTGTTGCCCTTCACGATGTAGCAGTTGTTGTCAGCATTCTTGTTGAACTCCTTTTGGGTGTAGAGGCCATGGAGCTGATAGTTGCCGTCAGCAGTTTCTGAGGTCTGAACATCTTTTGCTATCGCCTTGTTGGCTACAGAGAATTTGAGCTTTGTTTCTCCATCCTTCATCTTGATGATAACAGGAGTGCCAGCCTCGATGCTTGTCTCTATCTCTTCGAGTTCTACAGTTTCTTTAGCATCATCAGCCGAAAGGAGCTTGAATGCACGGAAGTTCTTACCTTCGAGCGATACTTCGAAAGGCAGACAGAGTGTTGCCCATGTTGTGCCAATTGTGCGGTTGTAAGTAGCTGTTGTAGCTGTGAACGGTTCGTAAGCCACGAAGTCCTTGTCGTCGGCAAGAGCAAGACTCTCCGCAGTAAGTGTTTCTCCTACAGCTCCTATCTTCTCATCACCATTCTTTCCTACAAGCTTGGTGAAGTAGCCAGTCTTGTAGTTGGCATATTGTTCGTCTGTCTTATTATCTTCATACTCTGTAATAGCACCCTTGAGCAATTTACAACCATAGAACATTTTATAACCATTATTGTACTTGTCTATTATAAACTTATCGCTGGCGTAGATTGTTGTGAGAGCGGAGCAACCTTCGAACATGCGTGACATTTCCGTCACTTTCTCTGTGTTGAAATTAGTGAGGTTGAGCGAAGAGAGGTTCTGACAGAAAGAGAACATGTTAAACATCTCCCTCACTTTCTCTGTGTTGAAATTAGAGAGGTCGAGCGAAGAGAGCTTCAAGTAAGAGAACATCCATGACATATCCTCCACTTTCTCTGTGTTGAATTTTGAGAGGTCGAGCGAAGAGAGTTTCTCACATTGATAGAACATGCCATACATATCCGTCACATTCTCTGTGTTGAAGTTAGTGAGGTTGAGAGATTCGAGAGCGGAGCAGTCTTCGAACATATCGCGCATAGACTCCACTTTTGACGTGTTGAAGTTAGTGAGGTCGAGCGAGGTGAGAGCGGAGCAGCCAGAGAACATATATCCCATATCCGTCACATTCGCTGTGTTCAAATATTTAAGACCTGAAATTGTTTCCAATGCTGTGCAGTTCTTAAAGAAATCTTTCAACGATGTAGGAGCGTATGTATTGAAACTCTCATCGAAAACGATATTCTTGATAGTAACATTTCCTAAAGTTGTGCAAATTTCTTTCACATTATTATATTGGTCTACAATGACACTGTTGTTTACTATATCTGATATATTAGCATCAGTAACTTTCTTGAAAGTCAATGTAGTGTTCGTATCATCGTACTGGGCTACATAGTCAGAAATAGTGGTTGCTGTTTTCAGATTGTATATGAATGCGCGGTCAGCACCTTTCTTATACATACGGTCTTTCTTGTAAGACAAATTCAAAGAATGCTTGCCAGCAGATAATAATGCTTTAATCTCTATTTCCTTAATTCCGCTAATCGTCCCATACGTTTTACTATCTAAAGTAATAGTGGCTTTATCATCTTCTTCTGAAGAAACGAGATACTTAAACGTCAATAATATAAGCTTTTCTACTGTGAACGTGACTACAGTCCTTGATGTTTTAGAATTCTGATCATAATTACCCGACATCAATCCTTTGCTTCCTTTTGGAATGTCGAAGCCAAGATTTTTCATTCCATCTGCTTCCAAGTTCAGCATCTGCCAAGGATATCTGGCATCATTGTCAGTAATGGTAACATTGGTTATACCATCCAGGTTATCGAACAAAGCACAGCGATGGTTTACTACACCACATACAGTACAGGTGCCTTCGCTATCGTATTTATGACCTTTTGCGGGAATATCAAGACTGGCAGCATCCGTAATCTCAGTAGTAGCATTAGCGTCGCTGAAGAGTTTATTGCATACACTGCACTGCCAGTATTCTTTTTTACCAGTTGCTGTACATGTAGCATCTATCTGCACATGACGGGTGAGTGTGTGCTTCTTTAGCTCATCATTATTATCTACTTTTACTATGGAATGACAAATAGAGCATTTGTGTGTGGTATAGCCATGCTCTACGCAAGTAGCCTCAATGGTTTCGATAGCTTTGCCAAGGGCAGACGAACCATCGGCATTCTTGTGCGAACAGGTTGTTTTGAGCTTGAGTTCAAACTCGCCTACCTGCAAAAAATTTCCTTTATGAATAGCCGATATTTCCCATTTAAAATATTTATAATAAGTAGAACCTTCGCATGTGAAGTCGTACGAAGCATAGTTCTTATCCTCGAGCTTCTCGTCGTTGCTTACCTCCTGAATGAGTGTCCAATTACTATCTTCGCCTGTATTGTTGCCATAGAGCTTCCATGACAACGGATTGCGACCGTTAAAACTTGCATTGTCATCACCCGTTGTGATGGTGTAGCCCACAGGCACTCCTGCCTTGCTGGCTTCGAAGATGACATAGGCACTGCCATAAAAATAACAGCCCCACATGGAGAAATTACCTCGTGTCTTTTTGCCATCAAAGAGATTATTGTAAGTCATAGCAATACCGTGGCCCACAGGGTTACCTTCTATGGCTGTAAACTTTACAGACGTGTCGTAATCTGTCTGTGCCATCATACGTGTAGGCACAAACAACAACGTGAGCAACATCAACATGAGCAGAGAGAGTCTGCGGCTCTTTACTGCATTAGTTGAGTAAAGGTCTGTTATGTAAGACCATTGTTTAGAAATTGTAGATTTCTTCATATTAAAATATTTATTATTGATAAAATCATAAGTTGTAGACGTGAGAATCACATCAGTCATTCCGCAAATTTACCAATAATAATGATGCTTGCTCAATTTTATGCTGACGCAAAATGACGCAAAAGCATAAAAAAGAGACGCAAAAGACGCAAAATCAATAAAAAATGTTACCTTTGCAGGGTAGAATTCTAAACTATAATATATGAATAATCGCCTTCACACATATTTCGACTGCACAAGGGTGGGGCGCCTTGACTACTTCCGTCAGCTAATATTTCTTACCTTTGCGCCTCTGTCAATCCTCCTCTTTGGTCTTCACATGGTGGGTTCTTATGGTTTGACAATTAAGCCAGCCTTGGTTTGCTCTGCATGCTACATTATAGTGTCGGCTGTGTCGCTTATTTTCTATCTATTTAGGGGACCAAAAATGCTGAAATCTATTATGTCAGTTTTTTTGTCTCCCTAATGATTATACAAAGCGGGCGCCTGTTGGTTTTGGCATCTATGGGGCAGCTCGACCCCATGCTTACTACGGTTAACATAACCGTTTGTTATTTACTTGTGCTTTTAGGTGGCATTTCTCTCTTACCTCGCACTTCGTTAGTATGTACATGTATTAACTTAACAACATTATTCCTCTGTCGCTATCTCACCAACAACCCTATGTATGGTCAGCTGCTTATTATATATGGGTTTATGTGTGTTGCAACTATTGTTTTTAGTTTTGTAGCCTACAAGCTGTTGCGTGAACAGCAAGTGGAGTTGAACGATTATAGCAACACCATTAACCAGGTGTTGCATGTATTTAATATGAACAAGACCGAGCTGTTGGCTCTCCTGAAACTTGCAAAATCCAAAGACTCTACCACCGTTTATGACAAGGAACTGATGGCGCAACTCGACAAAAAGACGTTGCACAACATCATAAAAGTGGCAAACCAAATAGAACACATGCAGGCTTGCCAACGCAAAGACATGCACGAACGTTTTCCTATGCTTACGCCTACCGAGCTTGATGTGTGCCGACTTGTGGAGCAAGGGCTTGCCATTAATGATATTTCAAAAGTCTTGGGTAAGAGTGCGTCAAATGTAAGCACGGTGAGGGGCAACATCCGCAAGAAATTAGGGTTGGCGCAAGATGCTGATCTTAGACGCGCTCTGTTGGATTATAAGAATGTGTAAATTGCAGTTTGTATCACTTCTATTATTCGAAGAGCTAAAAAAGTAAAGCATATCGCAAAAAAATGAGTTAGCATACGTTTTTATCCGTGATTTTCAGTACCTTTGCACCGATATTCTGAAATTATACATATAAAAACAATAAAAAGCAATGATTAATTCACAAGACATCAAGATGGGAACTTGCATCCGTATGGATGGCAAGCTGTTCTTCGTCATCGACTTCCTTCACGTAAAGCCAGGTAAGGGTAACACATTTATGCGTGTTAAGTTGAAGAACGTTGTTGATGGCCGCGTTTTGGAGCGTCGCTTCGATATCAGCGAGAAGCTCGAGGATGTACGCGTAGAGCGTCGTCCTTATCAGTACCTCTATAAGGAGGGCGATGACTATATCTTCATGAACCAGGAGACATACGACCAGATTCCAATCGCAGGCAACCTCATCACTGGTGTTGACTTTATGAAGGAGAGCGACATCATCGAAGTTGTTTCTGACGCTTCTACAGAGACTGTGCTCTTCGGTGAGATGCCAGTTAAGACCAACCTCCGCATCACACACTCTGAGCCAGGCATCAAGGGCGATACTGCTACAAACTCTCTCAAGCCTGCTACTCTCGAGACTGGCGTTGAGATTCGTGTGCCTCTCTTCGTTAACGAAGGCGACCTCGTACAGGTTGACACTCGCGACGGCAGCTACTTGCAGCGCGTTAAGGAGTAATGGCTTTCAAAAGTAAAAAAGTAAAAGAGTAAAAAAGCCTGTTAAAGGTAAAAAAGCCTTTTAAAGGTAAAGAAGTAAAAGAGTAAAAAAGTAAAAAGCATTGGGGATAACGGTTGATGTTTGTCCGATAATGGTGCTTTCTGCTTTTTTACTCTTTTTCGTTTCCAACTCTTCACTCTTCGTTTCCAACTTTTCACTCTTCACTTCTCACTTTTCCCTCTTAATTTTTCACTCTTCACTTTTCACTTTTCACTTTCCTATGAGGTATAGTTTTATAATCCCAGTATACAATCGTCCCGATGAGGTAGACGAACTTCTCGACAGCCTTACACGTCAATCAGTAAAAGATTTTGAGGTGATTGTTGTTGAGGATGGCTCGGCTGTAACTTGTAGTGATGTGTGTGCTAAGTATGCCAATCGTCTCGACCTTCACTACTTTCAGAAGCCCAACAGCGGACCAGGACAGAGCCGCAACTACGGTGTGGAGCGTGCTAAGGGCGAGTATGTGCTTATTCTCGATTCGGATGTTGTTGTGCCCGAAGGTTATCTAAAGGCAGTTAACGATCAACTTGAAGCCAATCCAGCAGATGCCTTTGGCGGTCCCGACTGCGCTCATCCGTCATTCACCGACACGCAGAAAGCCATATCCTATTCGATGACATCGTTCTTCACAACTGGTGGCATACGTGGCGGCAAGAAGAAGCTCGACAAGTTTTATCCGCGCTCGTTCAATATGGGAGTGCGCCGTGATGTCTATGCACGTTTGGAGGGCTTCTCGAAGATGCGCTTTGGCGAGGACATCGACTTCTCCATACGTATATTCAAGGCAGGTTGTAGATGTCGTCTCTTCCCCGAAGCATGGGTATGGCATAAGCGCCGCACCGACTTCCGCAAGTTTTTCCGCCAAGTATACAATTCAGGCATAGCACGCATCAATCTGTATAAGAAATATCCCGAATCGCTTAAGCTTGTGCATCTATTGCCTATGGTGTTCACAGTGGGTGTGCTCTCGATGTTGCTGCTATGTATTGTGCTGTTGGTTGTGGCACCGTCGTTGGCGTGGCTGCCACTCGTACCACTCGCACTCTATTGCCTGCTGATATTCATCGACTCGTCGTTCGAAAACCACAGTATCAAGATTGGCATATTGAGTATAGCCTCTGCCTACATACAGCTAATGGGCTACGGCTTCGGCTTCATTGAGTCGTGGTGGAAACGCTGCGTGTGTGGCAAGTCGGAGTTCTCTGCCTTTGAAAAGACATTCTACAAGTAGTTGAGAGGTGAGAGTTGAGAATTGAGAGTTGGGAATTGAGAGTTATGATTACTCTTAATGCTAAAACGATTGTATATATATTGATTAATGAAATCTGTTGAAAATCTATTGTATATGAGACACGATCAAAACAAAACTAATCATAACTCTCAACCCTCAACTCTGAACTCTCACCTCTGAACTCTCAACCCTCAACTCTCAACTCTCCATACTCTCAACTCTCAACCCTGAACTCTCAACCCTCAACTCTCCATAAATCTATTGATATGTTACCTCAGAAAGAATCTATAATAAAACAAAAGTCAGAAGCTTTTTCAATAAGGGTGATAAAGATGTACAAATATCTTTCTTCACATATGAACGAACGTGTTTTGTCAAAGCAGGTACTTCGGAGTGGAACAAGCGTCGGAGCCAATGTGAATGAAAGCAGGAATGCTCAAAGTACATCCGACTTTATAAGTAAGCTAAGTATTGCTTTAAAGGAAGCTGACGAAACGACTTATTGGCTGAAATGTCTTTATGGAGGGGAATATATAACAGAGGCTCAGTATTTATCAATGAACAATGATATTCAAGAGATAGTAAGAATTCTCGTAAAGATAATAAAAACAACAAAAGAAAGAAATTGTATATGAGACGCGGTCAACCCAGAACTCTCAACCTTCAACCTTCAACCCTCAACCCTGAACTCTCAACTCTCCATACCCTCAACCCTCAACCCTCAATTCTCAACCTTCAACTCTGAACTCTCAACCCTCAACTATGAACTCTAAACCCTCAACTCTCAACTCTCAACTCTCCATAACCAACTGGGCAGAGGAAGACCGTCCGCGCGAGAAGCTTATGGCGCATGGCGCAGCAGCCTTGAGCGATTCGGAACTGCTCGGCATACTCATAGGTTCGGGCTCGACAAAGGAGAGTGCCGTGGCACTGATGCAACGCATACTTAAAGACTGCGACAACAACTTGAATACGCTTGGCAAGATGTCACTTTACGAACTTATGCAATACAAAGGCATTGGCGAGGCAAAGGCAATAACAATAATCGCCGCTTGCGAGTTGGGCAAGCGGCGACAAGCTACTAATGTTGCCGAGCGACCCGACATGGGGTCGGCTCAGGCTGTATACAATTATATGCATCCCAAGATGCAGGACCTTGATACCGAGGAGGCGTGGGTATTGCTTATGAACCAGCGCTTCCGTCTAATCAAGGCAGTGCGCCTGTCTCATGGCGGATTGTCGGAAACAGCCGTTGATGTGCGCATCATACTGCGCGAAGCATTGCTCAACAATGCCACCGTATTGACACTTGTACACAATCATCCGTCGGGCAATGCGCGTCCAAGTGGCGACGACGACCGTCTGACACTTAAGCTAAAGCGAGCCTCAGAGGTAATGCGTATATATATGGTAGACCATGTTATTGTGACCGATGGCAAGTATTACAGCTATGCCGAAGAGGGAAAAATATGAACCCCTAAATGTTCGTTCTTAACCCTTGGCATAGCGTTTCTTCCATGCAAAGAACCAAACGGCAGCCACAATTCCGGCTATTGCGCCTATTGGATAGCCCACAGCGTTAGGCAGACCGAATGCCGAACTGCTGACCATAAGGAATGTGGTGCACACATCAGTCATAAACAGTGCCGGTATGAGGGTTATTATGTAAGGCTTCTTCTCGCGGACAAGGTACACAGTGATAGTCCACAGCGTGAATACCGACAATGTTTGGTTAGCCCATCCAAAGTATTTCCATATTGTGTTGAATCCGTCCGGATTTTCCATCTGCCACAACAGCATAGCCAGCGAAGCGGCAAACAGAGGCACACATATATATATACGGTGCATCTTTTGGCGCTGACCAAGTTTTATTGCTTGTGCGATAATCAATCTTGCCGAACGGAAAGCGGTGTCGCCACTTGTTATAGGGGCAGCAACCACACCAAGCATGGCAAGCACACCACCCACCATGCCGAGCCAATCGTTGCACACAAGGCTAACCACCATAGGTGCAGATGTATGATATCCGGTAGCCGTTGCGCCAGCAATCTGCTCGTAGCCAGGCTGTGGAGCATCGTAGAAGAACCACATAGACACCGTAGCCCATACCAAAGCAACCAAACCCTCGGTTATCATTGCGCCATAGAATATGGGGCGACCCTTGCGCTCGGATTTCAGACAACGTGCCATAAGCGGACTTTGTGTGGCATGAAAACCGCTGATGGCACCACAGGCTATGGTGATAAATAGACAAGGGAAAATGTCCTCGGTAAAGCTTGCGGCATCGGTTTGCTTGCCCATATTGCCCAGTCCATCCCACAATTCGGGTAAGGTAGGCATCTTGATAAGCAATACCGCAATAAGAGCCACAGCCATAAAGAGCAACGAGAAAGAAAAGACTGGATACACCTTGCCTATGATTTTGTCGATAGGCAACATAGTGGCAATGATGTAATAGATAAAGATTATGGCTACCCACATCAGTTTGCTGCCGCCTATATGTCCCAAAATCTCAGCCGGACTATATACAAACACTGTGCCTACCATTACCAGCAAGAACACAGCAAACACCAGCAATATCTTGGATGCAGCACCGCCAAGATATTTCTGTACAAGAGATGGAAGGTCGGCTCCGCCATTGCGCATCGACAGCATACCCGAAAGATAGTCGTGTGTGGCACCTGCAAAGATGCAACCAAACACAATCCAAAGATAAGCCGACGGACCGAACTTGGCTCCCATAATGGCTCCGAAGATAGGTCCAGTGCCTGCAATGTTTAGGAATTGTATCATAAACACCTTCCAATAAGGCATCGCCACATAGTCGATGCCATCGGCTTGAGCTATTGCTGGGGTGGAACGGTTGTCGGGAGCAAACACGTGCTCCACAAATCTACCGTATACTGTGTAGCCCAATATAAGGGCTGCGAACGAGATTAGAAATGTTATCATTACTCATTGTTTTTAGTTATCGAGTTGCAAAATTATAACTTTTTATTGAGAATAGATAACGTTTTGTCAGTTTTGTATCATTTGAGGGTGTGTCAATAGTCGCAAGTGGTACGCCCCGATGGGGCTAGGCGCAATTTGGGCTTTCAGCCCGCATTGTTAGACTTTTGAAACACCCTTGCTTACCAGTGTTTGTCCTTGCCCAGAATCTTGGCAACCCTATTAGCCACCGAGCGGGCTATATGTCCAAAGTTGCCGTATTTCAGGTTTAGCCACAATTCCTCCATAGAGCGTCCCGCCTTAATCCAAGGATGCCCGTAGGCATATGTGCGGTACACCTTTTCCTTAAAGTCAACATCCTCAATAATATATCGTGGGTGTCGCAAAGGAGCATCAAACTCAAACCTCTTCATTGTGAACAGACGGCGCAATCGGCGTGGCATTGTTTGCAACGAGCCAGTATAGTGTGTCGAGCCGTCTGTAGCACCGAGATTGTTTATAAGGTTGCGTGTAGGCATAATGGCAAGGGCCGAGTTGAGAAGCATCGAAGCCCAGAAAATGGTTTCGTAGTATTCTTTGCCCGAAGCGCGATGGTCGTAGCACGCACGCAGAGTGTCGCGGCATAGTTGGCGCTGTCGCATAATGCCCTCAACTTGCCTCATTGCATTAGGGTCGTCAAGGAAAGCGTACGAGGCATCCCATTTGTCTATAACTCGACGCCATGATGCCCAGCCCCATATAGAGAAAACCGATGTAAAGAGATAGTCGGAAGGATATCCATCGAGCTTTTCTTCGGGGTTGAATCCGGCAATCATACCTATGCGCTCGTCATGCTCGTAGCGGTCGAGCATCTCCTTGCAGAAGGTGAAGAACGACTGCGACGGCACGTCGTCATCTTCCAACACGATACACTTGTCGACAATAGAGAATGCCCACTTCTGCGATATGTATTCGGAAGGGTCGCATCCATAGTTGCGCTCCTGGAACTTACGGTGAACCTCGCAATCCCAGTCAATGTTGCTTACTATGCTTCGGCAAGCCTCAATGCCAGCCATATCGCGTTCGCCTCTTGGTCCATCCTGATACAGGAAGAGCTTGGAAGGTTGTGCCTTGCGCACCTCGTCGAACACCTTTTGCAGATGGTCGGGACGATTGAAGAACAGAATTAGAACGGCGACATCCGTCTTGTATGGTTTTAGAGGCATAATCATTTGTATTTAGTTAGTATCTTATATAGAGATTATGCAAAGTTAGTGCAAATAGTGGACAATACAAAACAAGCTGCTTGTTTTTATTGTTGTGGAACGAATACTATCGATAATAATTTGTAACTTTGCACATTATGAAACAGAACAAGGCAGTTTCCGTAGTGATGTGCACCTATAATGGTGCGTCGCGTCATCTTCGCGAACAACTCGACTCCATATTCTCGCAGACCGTTCTGCCTGGCGAAATAGTAGTGCAGGACGATGGTTCTACCGACGATACAATGGCGGTGCTCGATGAGTATGCCCGCAAGGCACCCGATGGTGTGTCTGTGCGCATCTATCAGAATGCCACACAGCAAGGCATCAACCGCAACTTCTTCTCGGCCATGCACCGTTCTACCGGCGAGCTGATAGCTGTTTGCGACCAAGACGACATTTGGTTGCCAACAAAGCTTGATGAGCAGGCAGCAGCAATGAAAGACGGATTGATGATGTGCGTGTGCCGTTCGGAACCATTCTCGGATACCGGAGCGCCAGTGCGTTATGATAGCCGCTGTCCCAACTGCAATCTTATACGTCTATTTTACGCGTCGATGATGGGACATTGCCAAATGTTGCGCCGCTCGCTTCTCGACTATATACCTACCGAGGACGAACAGCCAGAGATATATCGCCGCACATGCTATGACGTGATGACGGCAACAGCAGCAGCGGCACTCGACAGCATAAGTCTTATCGACCGCGTGCTTGTGCGCCAACGCCGATATGCCGAGGCTGCCACATACGTAAAGTATGATACCCATCGTGTGCGCACTTCGGGCAATGCAGCCTTTATGGCATGGTTTGGATTGACACATTGGTTTAGTGTAAAGCCGTGGATGAACGCACACTTTGCTGCACGCCGAGAGTTTATAGAGTGGGTGTGGCGTAAGTCTATGGCAAAGGATGCGGCTATGAAGACAGCCAATGTCAATACTAAAGAAGCCAATGCTAATGTGCCGACAGCCGACAACCGGATATTTGCCGACGGCATACGCTTGCTTAATGCCGAGTGTGGCCGTGGCATCTCGTCGCTCTTCTCGCTGTGGCGCTACTATGTGCGCTATCGTCATGTGTTGTTCTACACCTACGAGAAGGATCCCGTGGCAATGGTACGCGCATTGCTGCATCCCTTTATGCAAGTATACAACTACAGTTATCTTGTCAATAAAAAATGAAAGTCTACTTCTATCATACGCAGAACATACAGTATTGTCTGAGCAAGATGCAACAGGGCGAGTTTCCATCGCACTTCCTTTACGGAGCATGCCATCTTGCCAGCTCAGGCATTGACGTAGTGTATCATCGTTCGCCGTCCAAGGAGAAGTCGCGTCTTAAGACCGCTATCTATACTGCTTGGCAGGTGCTGACGTGCCACGAGCACATCGACGCCGTATATGCCACGCACTATAAAGGAGTGGAGTTGCTCGTCCTTTTGCGCGCACTTGGCATCTTTCGAAAGCCCATAGTGGTGTGGCATCATCAACCTATAGTTACTCCAAAGAGCAAACTGAGAGAGTGGGGTGGCCGACTGTTCTATCGTGGTATGGATCGCCTGATATTCTTCTCGCAGAAGCTTGTTGACGATTCGCTGCACTCGCCTAAGGCCAGTCCTAAGCGGATGGTTGTAGGACATTGGGGAGCCGACCTTGACTTTTACGACCGTATAAAGAATAAGGAGAAAGAAGCTGACAATGAGAATGGCGACAAAGTCTCTACACGTGAATCGGCAACCGCTTCCCATCCATTCGTCTTTATAGCTACAGGCAAGGAGCAACGCGACCAGCGTACCCTAATAGAGGCGTTCAACCGCACTGGTCTGCCATTGAAACTGTATATCGGCATCAATCCCGACCCAAGTGTGCCCAATCCAAATCTTGATGCCGTGCGCAGCTACAAGCCTGCTGCCAATATAGACGTTCGCGAGATATGCGGACTCTTGCCTTACGAGATAGCCCTTGATGTGGCTAAGGCCCAGTGTGTGGCGATATGCTGTAAGCATACACGCTATACAGCCGGACTAACCACCGTTGTTGAGGCTCTTGGCTTAGGTTTGCCAATGGTGTGCAGCCGAAACCCTCAGATACCAATAGATATCGACAGCGAAGGTTGCGGCATATCTGTAGAATATGGCGACGTAGAGGGTTGGCAGCGTGCCATAAGCTATCTTGCCTCGCATCCCGATGAGGCTCGCCGTATGGGCGAGAAGGGTAGGCAGATAGCCGAAGAGAGATTCAACGACCGACAGTGTGCACGCGAGGTGGCAGCCGTATTGAAGGAGGCAGTGGCTCAGAGCAAACGATTATACATCCCCATAAAACTTGTCAATCTTGTCTTGGCTATTATTGCGGCAGTGCTTCTGGTGCTCTGCATTAACACATTAAGAGGCATCAATTGACAACAACCCCATGTAATATGAATATAACAATACGCATAACACGCTCCACAATCACCTTTACGGCACCCAATACCGTGATTGAGGGACAGACCGACTTCGAGCAATACAATATGAAGACGGGCATTGCCGTGGCTGCCAACCTGCGCCAGGCGCTTGCCGAATGCCATATACTGAAGGCGCAATCGGCACCGGGCAGATTGCAAGAGCAAGCTGTACCATCGCAGTATCATCCAGTGTTCGACACAGCCACCGTGTTTGTCGACACTCCCTTGCTGCTTATCCCTGCCGAGGAGTTTGATGCCGAAACAATGCCACAGCTCTATCATTATGCCAACACCAAGCATCAGCAAGACGATGTAGAGGGTACGCCTATCAACCAAATCAATGTGGTAGCGGCATATGCTGTGGGCAAGGACCTTCGGTTTGTGCTTACCGAGATGTTCCGTAACGTAAAGTTCATGCCGCTATTGGCACCTATTCTGGTGGAGTTTTGCCGTCGCTCGTACGGAGGATTTCAGGAGAAGCTGTTTTGCTACTTCCACGACAAGCGTGTCGACATGTTTGCTTTTCGCAAGGGACGTGTACGCTTTTGCAGTTCGTTCGAGGTGTCGCTAACGCCCGATGCAGCCTACTTCATCCTAAATGTATGGCAGACGCTCGGCATGAAGCCGTCGGATGTGCTGTGCTTGGCAGGTTCAATCACGGGTCAGGAGGCGTTGCTAAAGGAGCTGCGCCAGTTTATTAGGAATATACGAAACGTAAAAATTTAAATCAGGTATGAGAGTAATAACAGGTTTATACAAGGGACGCCACTTCGACATTCCACGTTCGTTCAAGGCTCGTCCTACAACCGACTTTGCCAAAGAGAATATATTCAACGTAATAAATGGCTATATAGATATGGAGGGAGCACGTGCTCTCGACCTATTTGCAGGAACAGGCAGCATATCGCTCGAATTGTTGTCGCGCGGTTGCAAGCCTGTAGTAAGCGTAGAGATGGACCGTGACCACGCAGCCTTTATACGCGAGTGTATGACCAAGATAGGTGTAGAGGACAACATCCTGATACGTGGCGATGTGTTCCGATTCATAAAGTCGTGCAAGCAACAGTTCGACCTTATCTTTGCCGATCCACCTTATGCTCTGCCCAGTTTGCCCACTATCCCTGAGCTTATACTGGCAAAGGACATGCTGGCACCTGGTGGATTGCTTGTCTTCGAGCATGGCAAGCACAACGACTTCTCGGCTGTGCCGGGCTTTGTAGAGCATCGCTCGTATGGCAGCGTAAACTTCTCGTTGTTCCGCAAAGAATAGAGTTGCCTTTTAAGGGAAGCATATATATGAATTTATGAATACGTATTCGATGGGCCATGAATATATTATCATAAGTTGATGAATATATTATCATAAGTTGATGAATACGTTATCGTTTTTGATCAATAAAAAACGTCAATTATACGACTGGTGAACAATCGTATAATTGACGTTATATTTTTTATAGAGTTATAATCAGCAAGTCATTACTCGTTGTCTGGAGCCTTGTCGATGAGGTCCATAAACTGGTCGAGCTTAGGAGTGATGATGATCTGAGTGCGGCGGTTACGCTGCTTGCCCACCTCGGTAGAGTTGGTTGTAACAGGGTTGTACTCGCCACGTCCACCAGCTGTAAGACGCTTAGGGTCTACACCATACTGGTTCTGCAAAGCCTGAACAACACTTGAAGCACGCAAGCAAGAGAGGTCCCAGTTGTTGCGGATGTTCTTCATTGTAGCAGCGCTTGCGTTAACAGGCACGTTGTCGGTATTACCCTCAATCAGCACCTCATAGTCCTTATAGTCCATGATTATTTTTGCAATCTTGCTAAGAGTCTCGGCGGCACGGTCGTTAATTTCGTACGAACCACTCTTGTAGAGCATGTTGTCGGCAAGCGAGATGTAAACAACACCCTTCAGTACCTGAACGTCAACCTCCTTCATCTCCTCCTTGCTAAGCGAGCGTGTAAGGTTGTTGGTGAGCACCATGTTGAGCGAGTCGCTCTTCGACTTAACCTCAACCAAGTGGCGTATGTACTGGTTTGACTCGTTAATCTGGTCAACGAGCTTAGAGATATTAACGTTGTTTGCGCTTGCGTTGTTGAGGCTCTTGTCAAGTGAACCCTGCAGCGATGCATAATCCTTCTTAGCCTGTGCGAGCTGGTCTTCGAGCGAAGCCACACGAGCCTTAGATGCAGCGAGCTGCTCCTTAGTGTCCTGATAGTTTCCGCTGAGCTCTCTATTCTCAAGGCGGCAGTTCTCCAAATCCTTCTTGCTTGCACAGCTTGTGATAGTAAGCAAGCCAGCAAACATAGCGATTGCTAATACATTACCTTTCTTCATATCTTTCTTCTTTTTTTGTTGTTATTCTACTTTTAATTTGTCAGTATAATCACTATTTGGGTGCAAAGTTAGCACATTAAGTTTATACCATTCATAATTATAACGTTTATAAAGCTAAAATGTTGAATGGCTTTAATTTATTTTAACTTGATGTTGTCTGTTTCGTATAAAATATCTACATTTGCATTTGTAGTAAACCATAAACTGCCAGCTAAATAAAAACCAATCTATGAAACAAGTAAAAATAATATTTGCAAGCCTTATTCTTGTTCTGTTTGCCACAACCGCCTTTGCCCATACCGCAGACAACACTCGCTTTGTAGACCCCTTTATAGGTACAACCAATTATAGCGTGTGCAACCCGGGTGCTGTGCGTCCGCATGCATTGATGTCTGTAGTGCCTTTTAACGTTATGGGGTCCGACCTTAACGTTAAGGATAAGGACCGTGGGTGGTGGTCGGCGCCATACGAGTATAACAACAAGTATTTTACGGGCTTTGCACATGTAACACTAAGTGGTGTGGGATGCCCAGAGATGGGCACGTTGCTAACAATGCCAACAACCGGCAAGCTTGATGTAGACTACCGCTCGTATGGTTCGGAGTATACCGATGAGGTGGCACGACCAGGCTATTACAGCAACCACTTGAAGAAGTATGGCGTGCATTGCGAGGTGACGTCTACAATGCGAACCTCTATCGAACGCTATACCTTTCCGTCAGGCCAGGGCAACCTACTGTTTAACCTTGGTAACGGACTGACTAATGAGGTGGGAGCAACATTGCGTCGCGTTAGTTCAACCGAGTTTGAGGGTATGCGTCTGCTTGGCACTTTCTGTTACAATCCGCAGGCTGTATTTCCTATGTATTTTGTTGTGCGTGTGAGCAAAACTCCACAAAAGAGTGGCTACTGGAAAAAGCAACCCGAGCTTAAAGGTGCTGCAAAAGATTGGGATGTGTATAGCGGAAAGTACAAGATATACGACAACTATGGTCGCGATATGGCAGGCAATGACATTGGATATTTTATGTCGTTCGACCTTAAGGAAGGCGAGCAGGTAGAGGTGCAGGTTGGCGTTTCGTTTGTAAGTATAGCCAATGCCAGAGAGAATCTTGATGCCGAACAGCCAACTCGTGACTTTGCCCGTGTAGAACGCGAGTCGCATGATGTATGGGCAAAAACACTTGGCAAGATAACTGTTGAGGGCGGCACCGACGAACAGCGCCGCGTGTTTTACACAGCTCTTTATCATACACAGATTCATCCCAATATCCTACAGGATGTAAACGGCGAGTATCCATGTATGGAGGGCGACGAGATACTTAAGACTTCAACCAACCGTTATACAGTATTCTCATTGTGGGACACATATCGCAATCTTACTCAGCTGCAAACCTTGCTCTTCCCCGACAAGCAAGAGCAGATGATAGGCTCTATGATAGATATGTATAAGGAATGGGGATGGATGCCCAAGTGGGAATTGTATGGTCGTGAGACGTGGACAATGGAGGGCGACCCTTCTATTCCCATCATAACCGATGCTTGGCTTAAGGGCATACGCGGCTATGACATAAACACGGCATACAAGGCTTTCCGTGCCTCGGCAACATTGCCTGGCAATCAGAACAAGATGCGACCTGACATTGACTACTATTACACACATGGCTATATACCAATGGGTGAGTATGCAGCCGATTTGTCGGGCGACAACTCTGTGTCGCATGCTTTGGAGTATTATGTTGCCGATAACGCTCTGTCATTGCTTGCGCAGTCGCTCGGCAAGACAGCCGACGCTAAGTTGTTCCGTAAACGCTCGCTTGGCTATATACATTATTATAATAAGGAGAGTGGAACATTGCGCCCAATACAGAAGGACGGCAAATTTCTAACACCGTTTAATCCGGAGGATGGAGCTGACTTCTCAAATGCACCAGGCTTTCATGAGGGATCGGCTTGGAACTATACCTTCTATGTGCCGCACGATATAGCGGGACTTGCCAAGCTGATGGGCGGATCAAAAAGGTTTGTCGATAAGCTGCAGATGGTGTTCGACAAGAATCTATACGACCCTGCCAACGAGCCCGACATAGCCTATCCTTACCTATTCTCTTACTTTAAGGGAGAAGAGTGGCGCACGCAGAAGACCGTAAAGCAGTTGCTTGAGAAATACTATAAGGCACAGCCAGACGGTATTCCAGGCAACGACGACTGTGGAACGATGTCGGCTTGGGCTATATTCTCTATGATAGGCTTGTACCCCGATTGTCCGGGTTCGCCTTACTATACGCTCACAACGCCAGTGTTCTCAAAGGTAACGCTGCATCTCGACCCTAAGTATTATCCTAATGGCGACATAACCATAACTACCGACCGCACTTCGCCGTCGCAATTCTATATAGGTTCGATGACCCTTGGCGGCAAGCGTCTTAATGGTTATCGTGTGTCGCATAAGCAGTTGGTCGAAGGAAAGCAGCTGCATATAAAATTGAGAAAATAAAGTGGCAATAATTATGTGAATAACCTATTTTGACTATAAAATCTTACGATTAGAACAATATGGCGGTAAATAGGTATAAAAAAAACCACTAGTGTCCACTAAATAAATTTAAGACTTAATTCTCTTACAGTTTGTAACTT
>OLSX01001565.1_pt1 | contig 21594 bp, 16 predicted proteins | sample 1673141 | NCBI WGS metagenome assembly OLSX01 (sample SAMEA3136759, study PRJEB25190) | human gut metagenome | biome: human gut; feature: human-associated habitat; material: faeces | place: Austria | collected 2013
TTCTGTTGAAGAAAAAAGTTCTGGGCAATCGACATCAGAAATTGATAGTTGTTGGGCTACTTCTTTCCAGTCCTGTGCAGTTTGTCCCAACCCATGTAAAAAAACAGTTTTCATTAAACGCCTCCTAAGCTCAAGATAACCATCAATGCACAAACAAACTTGAAGTTGCGCGTTTCTACAAGCGGTGCATAAATGCAATGAATTGGCTGATGGGAGCTTGCTCACATTCGGACACATTCATTTGCATTTATATAGCGCGCCAGCGCGACATGAGCATGAAGCGTAGCGAAATGCGAATGACACTGCTTGGATAAGCAAAAATTTTATTGCTTACAAACAGACATTATCTTGCATATAAAATATGTAAATCTCCGTCAACAAATCCAATGCCTATTGCTTGATATTCTTTTAATTTTCCAGCATATTTTCCAGAAGAAAGGTATTCATTCACTAAACCAATAAAAAAGGTTTCCACTAATTTCCAATCACTTTCACACTCTATTACGAAAGGATGATCTCTTGTAGTAAAGACTTCATCACAAGCCCAATCATCATTATCCTTATCGAATGAAAATGTGCCGACCAATTCAACAGACCATTTATTATCTGTATCTTCATATAAATTAAAGTTAATTGCTTTTATTTCACTATTCAATTCATTCTTCAAAATTAAATCTAACCATTCAAAGAAATCTTTGGTTTTATTCAGTTTTAACCTTTCAAGTAATCCCATAACTTCACCCTCCACAAACTTCGATTTCTCAGTTTCAAAAACTGGAAATTTACTTGCTTTTCTTCTCTTTGCTGCGTCTCACTAATGCGATAAATAGTTCAATAACTCCGCCACATAGCCATATGATACCTAACGCAATATTTTCTGCCCAGAACCAAAACGGTGACATAACAATCCATGTAATCGCTAAAATAAAAATTCCCCTACTGCTCATGATTTTCCTCCTGAAACTTCGATTGTTGCTTACATTATACTTCGTCCATCTCTCTAAGGACAGTGGGATGTTGTGATGAAAGTGAGAGAGATCGCTTACCTGTCAGACAATTTATCTTACTATATTTTTTGCACGATAAATTTACTGATTTAATATCTCTGCAATCGTGTTTGGTGCATATTTATTGAGTTCATGTCCTGCATTTGGAACGATGTGCAAAGTAGCTTGGGGTAGCAATTCTTTTAGCCTTTTAGAAGCCTTTAGATTGGCAGTATCCTTTTTGCCACACAAAATTGTTACTGGACAACGAATATTATTTAATTGCAAAGTAAAATCCAATGACCGCATAGAGTGAGCCAATTTTATGGTGCTGCTTTTTGATAGTCCCATACTTTCAAAAACCTTGTTTGGCATACAACGGAAGATAAGATTTTGAAAATCTATCAGTAAACTTGGAACTTTATATTGTGCGCCAATCAAAACCAGCGAATCCACTTTTTCCTCATGTCGAATAGCAAAATCAATCGCAAGAAGCGCACCTAACGAAAGACCGCAGATACGAAGCGGCTCTTTTACTTCTGAATACCGCTGTTCTAAATCACCCAAAATCTGCGAATAGGATATTTCATCTTCTGTTGAAGAAAAAAGTTCTGGGCAATCGACATCAGAAATTGATAGTTGTTGGACTACTTCTTTCCAGTCCTGTGCAGTTTGTCCCAACCCATGTAAAAGAACCGTTTTCATTAAACACCTCCTAAGTTCAAGATAATCATCAATGCACAAACAAACTGGAATTGTTTACTGTTTCTTCTTTACAACGAAACCAATAACGAACAAAATAATTGCAGGAATTACCAAAAACAAAGCATTTACTAACACCCACAAATAAAAAGGCGCAGAGTTTAGCGATGTTGAGTATTGAGTATAATCAACGATGCTCTTAATAACAAATACAATCAACAGAATGAGACTCACAATGTTGCATATCATAGGTACTTTCTGTTTCATTCTAAACACCTCCATAAATTCCGATTTTCTTGTTATATCAAGATCTTTTTGTCCAACACTGCTTTACTCAACACTCTCCTCATCTTTTTTATTGTCTCCCTGTTCTTCCTTTCGCGTACGCCTCGCTCTATATTTACTAATTAACCTAAAAGTCACTCCAATCTTTAAAAGCTGCTTCGAAGAAATTACAATCTATTTTCACACAATCCATTAATTTCATCAATATCAGCCTTAACTCTACTAATATCCAAATAGCAGCACAGGATTAAAACAATACCGCACATTCCAGCCAAAACATAGACAGGAAGCTGATTAACCCAGTTAAATACATACCCAAATATCAGAACAACTGCTAATACCAGAAGATAATGAAGCAGTATACCAAGATAAATATTTGCAATATCAATCTTATACATCATGTGTTTGATTACTTCACAAACAGCACTTAGTAAAAGAGTCTCAAAGATGGTTGATATGCAGATCATTGTTCCATCATACCATAATGCAACAACAGACAGCACTATCAGCACAATAGTAGTTGTAACAAATGCATTATTCAGAAATTGTTTTATTAATAATCCCTTTCTTCCCATGATTTTTCCTTTCCAGAAAAATAAAAAGTACTCATTCCCGCAAATGCATGTTTTTCAATGTATAGCCTTTGCATTTACTGTCCTCTTACCGTCAATGTCAAAAACAATCTCCTTTAACGTATCGCTGTCCGCAGTTTCCAAAAAATCACCGGGATTCGTAATACACAATATCCCCCTTAACGAAAACTGTTTTCCACAACACCCGGAAGCAGGGCATAGATAGAACAGCCAATCTGATTTTCAAACTGTTCTTTAATCTCTAAAATCTTTTTCCACCTGTCTATTGTCGCCGTGTGAACACCGTACCGTATTGTCACATCTACAAATCTCTTTTCCAAAAGACAGAATCCCGTCGGCATAGCCAATGCGTCACATAATTGTACAAGATGGTCATAATCATCATATACCGCATTTGCAACAAATTCTTTCATAAACAGGTAATCCTCATCACTGACATCAAACACACCGATAGATGTGGCAATATCCTGAATCATAAATGCGTGGGATATACATATTTGTGCAGCTTTTTCCCATCCGCGCTCCATACAGTACCGATAGCCGTCTATCAGATGCCTTTCCGAACTCACTCCGGCATAGCGGCCAATATCATGCAATAACCCGAAAATATATGCCTGTTCAGAAGATAAATCTTTACAATGTGATGCAATGTTTTTACAGGCTTCGGCTACAAACCGGGAATGATCTGCCCATGCTCCCGGATTGGATTCTGACGCTTCCCTTAATGCCAATTCTGCGGTTTGAAGGTTCAACTCCATTTTTAACTCCTTTCAAAAGGGCGGGGCCGAAAAATAAAACGCCCGGCCCTTTATAATGAAATATTTGCAGACAAATCAGCAATCCCCTGCATAGTACGAAACAATGTTCATATAGTCCGTTGGATTCGGAATTTCTAAAATAAGACACAGACAGTTTTTGTTTTGGAAGTATTGTCGCCACAAACTGTCCTGTATCTTTTCTTCCCCATTAATGTTTTGTTTTTTACCGTTCGGGCAGAGCATATATACTTTGCCAATGCAGGCATTGACAGTATCTAAAAAATTTTTCATGTTCAGAATGTTTAGTTTTATCACTTTGCGTTCACCTCCTGTAAATTGCTGATTTACTTTACAGGTATCATTATAATGCAAAAGACATAGGAAAAATATTTCTTTTCCGCCATTACATATCACTATTCTGCCATTTTCTCCGATATTCTATAGGGGAACAATGTGCGTATTCCCGAAAAACCTTTCCAAAATAACTGCTGCTCCCCAAACCGCACTCATGGCTGATAACGGTGACAGCTTCCTGTCCCTTTGCCAGCATCTGACAGGCGGCTTGCAGACGGTAAGCTGTTATATACTCTACGGGTGTCATATGCAGATAGTCATGAAATACTCTATAACACTCCCTTTCGCTTAGATATGCTGCCGCAGCAAGTTCCGGAATAGATATTTTTTCTCTGTAATGTTCATGAATGTATATCATCATCAACTTTATTTTATCGTTGCTTTTGTTATGTTCCCCTTTCTTTTCACGCATAGTGCGGGATAGTTCAAAAAGCATGAGCCATATTTCCGTTAGGGCTTCCCGTAGTTTTATTTCATATCCAAATTCATCACTGGATAAACGAAATGATGCAGCAAGCAGTTTCAAAATCCTTTCTTCTTCTGCATTGCCCGGAAAAAATGGGATTACCTCAATCTGCGGGGCTGTTATGACAGGCGTAATATATTTTTGTTCAATCCTGCTTCCCTGTTCTCCGGCAAGTAGGGAAACATCGAAAATATGAAGCAGCTGTATATTCTTTTCTCTCTGCGATATTGCTTTTGTCATATGGAGTATATTGGGATTTATCATGCCGCCGCTTCCAGCCGGAAACAATATTTTTCCTCCCGGCGTATCATATTCAATGCTGCCGCTTTCCATATAAAAAAGTTCCACTGTCCTGTGCCAGTGCCACGGTACATAACCTCCTATATACTTATCAATTTCTGCCCTCGAAGCGACATAGGGAAAATCTTTTTCAAAACCTGGAAGCAATTCTTCCTTGCTTCCGGTATAAAATTCTATGCTATGGATATTTCTCATGTCTGTTCACCTGCACATCGGGAATTTTGTATCTGCCTTATGAATTAAATATACTGGAATAGCTCGGTAATCGTCAATCAATCCAAACAGATTCATCCGGAAGATTATCAAAAATAGTGGTTCTTTTATTGTTTGTATTTCATTGCAATGTAATAGTAAAATATCACAAAAATCAAATACAAATTTTGTAATGGGTTATGCGCTTAACCTTTGTAAATTCCACATTTATACTATACCATATAATCATAATATCCCAAAAGAAGGAATGGAAATGACACAGAACAGGATTCGAATCGTAGATGTTGCAGATGCGTTAGGTCTTAGTACTGCTACTGTCTCAAAGGTGATTCACGGCAAAACAGAAAAGATTTCCGATCAGACGGTAAATCGCGTCCAGCAGGAACTTGAAAGGTCTGGATATATCCCGAATATGGCATGCAGGGAAAGCAATCCTTCCCTCACAACGATTCATCAGGAAGCTGACTTAAGGGCGAAAGCGGCAATGGAATGTCTGGAGGCCATGCGCGATGGTGCAGAATATCAGACAGAAATCGTGTTACCGGTTGATTTAGTAAAAAGGAAAAGTACGAGGAAATTATCATGTCAGAGTTTATAAAATCGTTGTGTAAAATAGCAATTCCCGTCACATTGCAAAGGATGCTGCAGGCATCCTTTTCCATTGTTGACCAGATCATGATCGGACAGTTAGGCGAGGCAAATATATCGGCAGTTGGATTATGCGGTAATTTTTCACTGATTTTTTCCGTGGTGATCGGTGCGGTAAGCACGGTTGCCGGGATATTAATTGCTCAGTTTATCGGTGCACAGGAAACAAAAGAGGCATGGTGCAGTTTTGATGTGAGCCTCATCTGTGGAATTATAATAGCGGCATTGTTCCTGCTCGCAGCCGGAGTTTTTCCGTCGCAGATTCTTGGACTGTATACGAAAGATATGAATATTATAAATACCGGTGCGGTTTATTTTAGAATTGTAGCGTTTTCTTATATTCCAATGGCTGTCAGCAATATTTTATCCTCATGGCTGCGCTGTAAGGAGCATGCCACGATACCATTTCTTGCAAGCTTTGGAGCAGTTGCTGTCAACACAGGGCTGAACTATCTGCTGATATTTGGAAAATTTGGATTTTCATGTATGGGAATAAAGGGAGCTGCCATTGCCACACTTATTTCGCAGTTGTTTAACCTGGTATTTATTGTTACCGGATTTGTCTTATATATCCGAAAAGAGGGAGACAAACCGGTATTATCTCTGCATTTTAGCAAAATCACAATCAGGGATTATCTGATCATGATTATGCCGATTCTGATCAGTGAATTTTTATGGAGTCTCGGGCAGAATGTAGAGTCTGCTGTTTATGGGCATCTTGGCACATCAAACCTTGCAGCCTATACACTTACCGGACCAATACAAGGGCTTATCGTAGGTGCACTTAGCGGATTGTCTGCGGCTGCCGGTGTGATGATTGGCAAGAGGCTTGGCAGGAAAGAATATGATGAGGCTTACGCAGAGTCGAAGAAGATTATGTATGCAGGCTTATTTGGTGCAGTAACGGTATCGGCTTTGCTCATTCTTTTGGCCGGAGTATATACCGGATTCTATCGTGTTGATGACAGCGTAAAAGAGCTTGGAAAGACACTGCTTATCGTATTTGCCCTGTATGCTCCGGTCAAGGTGGAAAATATGATACTTGGCGGAGGCATTATCAGAAGTGGCGGCAACACCAAAATCATTATGATTATTGATATAATCGGCACATGGTGTATCGGAATTCCACTGTGTCTGCTTGCAGCATATGTATTTAAGTTGGGAATTGTCGGTGTGTATACCCTGCTTACCACGGAAGAATTATTCAGGCTTGCTGTATCGTTCCTTATCTTTAAAAGGCGTAAATGGATCATTAGTTTATGCTGATTTCCAGCTCACTGGAATTTTGTATTTTTCATATACTGCTTCAACTGATCATAAAAATTTTCTCTTGTTCCAGCCATAATTACAACAATAACTTTATCCTCAACATATTCTACCGTATAGGCCAGTTCATAATTGGTCTTATTGTAATAAATATCATAATCATATACCCCAGCCAAATCTCCTGCCTTTAATTCACCCACCAAATGATCTTCGCAAATTTTATCAATTGCTTCCTGGGATTGCGCGCCGGCAACTGCAAAATTTTATTCAAGCCCGGTTACCTGCTGCCAAACAGCCTTGGAAATCTGTCAACCGGCAGTTGCATTCCGCTTAAATACTGCTTTTATGCTTCGGCTGATAACGCATACCGGATACATTATAAACCGTAATAAATGCCTTCGGATCAATTTCATTGATAAACTTCATCAGCTTCTGATATTCACTTTTATCCACAATCGTAATAATCTCATTATGCTTTTCCAGATTATAGGCTCCTATCGCTTCATAGACTGTTGCTCCACTATGCAGATCCTGAATAATAAACTGTCGAAGTTCTTCTTCCTTCCCGGTGATAATGCAGACGCGCCGTTTTCGGTTCTGATCAAAAATAAAATGATCCAGAATAATTCCATTGAAATATGTCCCCAGAACACTCAGAACCACCGTTTTCTTATCATATACAAGTGCTGCGGAAAGCGCCACGCACATTCCGGAAAGTGACATTGCCCTGCCAAGCTCAATATGAAGATACTTATTCATAATCTTCGCAACAATATCCAGGCCACCGGAAGATGCATTCCGGTTAAAAAGAATACTAAGCCCCACGCTAACTACCAGAATATAACAGAGTACATCCAGTTCCTGACTATCCGTCATTGAACCGGCTTTTGGAAATACCACTTCAAAAAGTCCTAAAAATAACGGCAGCATAATGCTTGTATATACTGTTTTGATTCCGAATTCTTTTCCACAGGTCACAAATCCAATCAATAAGAGCACCACATTCAGAATCATCGTAATCGCGGACAACGGAAGCGGCACAAAGTTAGACAGTACAATTCCCAGACCGGAAATACTGCTGACGGATGCATGGCTTGGCACCAGGAAAAAGTATACCGCCGCCGCAATAATGGCTACTGCCACGGTCAGAATTCCGGTTTCTTTCATAATCTCCATAAAATTAAGCTTTTTACTCATGGTTTCACTTCTTCACAATCTTTTTATATTATGCGCAAGCGGGCGCACACCTGTCCCATTCAGGGATTCTACGATTATTAGATACCAACCGCAGACAATAGTCAAGACCCTCTTCACCTGTCCACACTTTTCTGCTTGCATTCCACCGATTTGAGAGTAAAATAGTTTTATCATCATCGGGAGGAATACTTTATGGAACTGGATGTTTTAGGATTGTTTTCGGCATGCTCTTATGCACTGGACTGTGTAGAGGCAGAGCTGGTTCATGTAACCAGTAAGCATGCCAAGCGTGTTGCATATATGAGTGTCTGCGTTGCAGAACAGATGGGCATTCAGGGCAAAGAGCTGCAGGATCTGGCGGTCTGTGCCTTATTGCATGACAATGCCCTGACGCAATATATTCAGGAGGAGCTGCATAACGATATTGCCCGGGCTTCTGCTGCACAGGAATTTCCAAGACTGGGCGCACATTGTTCTATGGGAGAGCATAATATTCAGGGTCTGCCCTTTCACACAGATGTAACGAATGTGATTTTATACCATCACGAGAATGCGGATGGAACCGGTTCTTTTGGCAAAAAATGGGAGGAAACGCCTCTTTTTGCACGTATTATTCATCTGTGTGACCTGCTGGATGTGGCCTGCCGCACCCAGACCTTTACTACCGCCACCTGGGAAAAGGGCCTCGATTTTCTTCAAAAAGCAAATGGGCGCATGTTCGATGCGGAATGTGTAAATGCATTTCTTAAAAGCTTTTCAGAGGCCCATTTTCTTTCTCTTGGAAGCAGGGATCTGGATGCCTGTCTATGGAACAAGATTCCCCGCATCAGGCAGGAGCTTACGTTTTCGCAGATTAAGGTACTGGCTGATTTCTTTGCACATATTGTCGACTATAAATCGCCCTTTACCAGCACCCATTCCATCGGTGTTGCCATTGATGCAGAAAAACTGGCGCGCTACATGGGATTCGATGAAGAGACTGCACAGAAGATGTATCTGGCAGGCGCATTACATGATATTGGAAAGGTTGCCGTTGGAAATGAAATCCTGGAAAAGCCCGGCCGCTTAACGGATGAAGAATTTACCACCATGAAGGACCATGCCTCTTATACCTATTATATTCTGTCTGAAATTGATGGTTTCGAAGAGCTGCGGGACTGGGCGGCTTTTCACCATGAACGGTTAGACGGCACCGGTTATCCATTTGGCAAAACGGCTGCCGACCTGAACACCCAGGAGCGCATGATGGCATGTGTAGATATTTATCAGGCTTTAACCGAGAGCCGCCCTTATAAGCAGGGCATGTCCCATGAAAAAGCCTGTGAAATTCTAAAAGATATGGCAGACAAGGGATGGATTGACGCTGATATCGTTTCGCAGGTCGATTCCTGTTTCCGGATATAGGATATCATCAAATGTGCTGCAATAAAGTCACTTACTTTCTACTTTATTGCAGCACTGCACATACAACAAATGTATGCTTCCACAATTCATTTTCTATTACGGCTTCTGGTTTTCTCTCACATTTCTGTTTCTTCGTATCACTCTAAAGATGATCAAAAGCACTGCCATAATAAGTATCAGCCACACAAAATAACAGATGCCAAGGAAGGTCGGACAAATGTGGCATAAACTGCATTTACCGGCTTGTGGTGTCCGGCTCACCTGCTTGTACGCAATGGCATAAGCAGAGAATCTGTCTGTATGGATCGTTACTGTATCCGGTGCATCATCCATATCCGTTAAAAGGGTATATTCCCCTTCGTGGGAACGGACAATGAAAAACTCTCTGTCAATGCTTTGCATCTTCTGCGGAATACCGATCACTACCTCGACCGGTTCTACCGTTCCTGTAACGGCATTCCAGTCAGCTTCTCCTATTTTAACGAACAGAGAGATATCAACATACATTCCAAGTGTCAGATCCGGTATTTCCTTACGGTACTCTTTTATACCGTTCTCGATCGCACTCTTATCCTTCTCTGGAACATTGCCGGAAATATCCTTCACCTCTACCCGGATTTCTATGTTTTCTCCAGCAGCTGCACTTTTTAGCTGTGCCGGTGTCAGCACTGCATTCACCACCGCAGCAGTATCAGACACTCCTGCCGTATACTCCTGTTCCTCACAGACAACCGTTACAGTGACTGTGCCTTCTCCAATTTTCAGGGCAGTACTTGTATCTGCCATGCCCTTCACATTTCCTGTCGGCACAGCTTCACCCGATGTGTTTGCCTTGCCATCCTCTGTCATCTCCGGTACATTTAATACATCTCCTATGTCCGGCTGTTCATCCGGGGTGTTTTCCGGTTTGTTCTCCGGAGTGTTCTCCGGCTTCTTCTCCGTGGTGTTTTCCGGCTTCTTCTCCGGCTTCTTCTCCGGGGTGTTTTCCAGCTTCTTCTCCGGGGTATTTTCCGGTTTTTCCGGCTGGACTGTTGGTGATGGTGTTTCTGTTCCGCTGCCTCCCGGTTTCTCCGGTTCCGGATTCTTTATTGTCCGTTCAAAGCCACAGTCATTGCAGATGGCATCCTTATCATCGTCATATACATGGCTGTGCTTTTCTTCCAATGCAGCACATCGGCTGCATACTCTCCAATGTCCGTCTGCATCGTATGCGTAATCCCCACTATAATGATGTCCCAATGCCGGTGTCACCGTCTGCGCCTTGATCACCACTCCACAGACACTACAATGACTGCCTTGTGTTCGTCCTGTCTGCGTACAGGTAGCTTCTTTTGCCGGATCTATGGTTTCTGTATGTCCTTTTGCCGGCAGTACCACATCCTGCGATGTGATTTCTGTCGTACAGCTGCTGTCGGCATACCATCTTCCACAGTCACAGACATAATAGGCTTTGTTTCCCTTTGCAAGACACGTTGGTTCTACAGCCTGCACCAGAACCGCACTGTGAGTATGTATCCTTACCGTGATTTTCTTTTCTGCCCGGTTTCCGGCATTATCCATAGCTTTCACGGTAATGTCCGCACCGGCTGCCGGAAGCTTCTCTGTGGGTATGCTGAATTTGACCTCTGTTCTAATGCTTGTGGTAAAATCCTCCTGTAATACACACTCTGCACTGTTTCCGATCTGATAAGCTGCCGAAGCCAGTCCCGCGGAAATAGCATTCTCCTTGTCATCCTTTACCGTCACGATGACTGTCGGCGCTTTCTCATATTCTTTTTCCGGACTTTCACTGCCATTTACCAAAAATGTGATCTCCGGTGCATGATCCTCCACGATAATACCATGGATGCCACTGCCATCCGTGCCTATCATCTTCGTATCCGACACATTTCCTGCATGATCCCTTGCCGTAATCATGATTTTTCCCTTAAAATCCGGGTTGATATAGATCACTGCCTTATAACCGGCACGATTCTCCACGGAAGCTTTTTTTACCGATGGCTGACCTGCTGTACTGCTATCTTCCGGTATTAGTTTATACTCCACACTCTCTATTCCACTTCCCGCCTCTGCGACAGGAATCGTAATTTCAAGACTGTCTTTTCGGATGAGCCAGTTCCAGAGATTTTTATATCCCTCATTGAAGGCTGCTTCACCCATTTCCGGCTTTATCGTGTCAAGCTTTACGGTCATGGCATCAGTCACCGTTTCATTTCCGGCTGCATCCACTGCCTTGAAGGTGTAGGTGTGCCATCCCTCGACACAGGCATAATCCTTTGTTACGGTTGTTCCCCCTTCTGTAATAACACCATTGATCTCTTCATACCCGCCATCATCCACCTTACCATACAGACCTGTGACTCCCTTGTTATCGGAATAAGACAGAACCATACGGATCTGATCCGTACTATACCAGCCCTTTGTATTCGGACTGACATTACTTTCTACTGACGCAGCAAGCTCTGGCTTTTGTACATCCTTAAAATAACCATAGCAGGTTTTGTCTCCATATTCCTCTGCCCCGATCTTCGTATAGGCTGTTCCTGTATAACCGGCGTTGTCATACCAGCCACAGAACACATATCCTTCCTGTGACGGAACCGGCATAGTCAGCTCCTGTCCATGAACATAGGTTTTATAACTGTCTTCCGGCTCATAAACGCTGCCATCCGGCAGGGACAGCTTATAATACACGCGATAGGAATTCGGTATCCACTTTGCAAAAAGCGTTGTGTCCGTCATAACCTGCGACTGGGTACCAAAATCAAATTTCCGGCTGTCTGTACATTCCGCATCCCTATACCAGCCTCCGAAGGTGTAGCCCTCACGGACAGGTTCCTGCGGCTCCGTGACCGCACACTGCACAGCCGCCCCCGGAATAAGACTATTGCAGGTCGTCCATATCAGCTGAGGCTCCACGCTGCTTCCCCCCTGACTGTCAAAGGTGATCTGTCTGACATAAAAGGTCTTTTGCTCACAGGCGGTGCTGTCACTGTATGCATTCTTATAATACTGAATCTGCTTTGTGCCGGTGCTTTTTACCGTATAGACCGGTTGTGTCTTTTTCAGCTCTGAGAAACGGTAGATTCCCTGATATGCCTCTAACTCTGCCAATACCTCCGTCTGTGTAGTTCCGGTAAGCTTTCCTCCTGATGGTCCATAGGTAAGGGAAATACTCATGGGCAGTCCTGCGGACAAGGGCTGTGCCTTGTCTGGCCCGGTAAATTCCAGACGATGGACATCATCCTTTTTTATCTGCTCTGAAAAACCATCCCTTACATTTCCCTTCCGGTCTGTCACCTTATAATATAAATAACAGGTTCCATAATAGTCTGACAAGGAAATCGTATACTCACCCGCTGCAACCGCGGCTGCGTCAAGGTTGACCATTCCTGTTGCCGGTTTTTTAGAAGTATCCGTCACCCATTGATACGCTGCACTCTGAACGTCGCTGGGTGTGCCTCCCTCAGCCCCTGCCTTATCCGTAAATGTAAGCTTTACCGAAACATTGGAATCCAGATACCATCCACTTGTTCCATTGCGCGTTCCATTGACTGTACAGCTGACTGTTGGTGCTGTCACATCCATACCTGTCATTTCCACACGGTATTCTTCACTGACATTTCCCGCATTGTCCGTAAGCCTTACCACATAGCTTCCGTTTTTCGCTACGGTAAAGCTGTCTCCGGTGAAGGTTGTCCAGGTGCTCTCTCCCTGCATCCTGTACTCTCTGGTACGGATGCCGCTGCCACGATATCCTGTAATATTTCCCTTCTGATCATAAACAGCCGTATGGTTATCTGTAACACCCAGCAGCCCTATTGTTCCCGGCTTGTCACTGGCAGCTGTAAGAGCTTCCAGCTTCGGTGCCTCATTGTCGATTCTGGTCACAAGCACCTCTGCTGCCGCAGAGTTCCCGAATTTATCCATTACCATAAATTCATAGACACCGTTTTTCGTCACAGTACAGCTTCCGACGGTCATATTCTCAGTCACTGTCCCCTTCGGCGTATAGACAAACGCAAGTGCTCCCGCACCTGTGCCGCTTCCCTGCCTAGCTTTCCATGTAAGTGTGGCACTTTTTGTCCACGAAGACGGATTTCCCGTTACTGTAATGGAAGGAAGGGCTGCTCCCACTGCCTTCTTTATCACTTGATAAGGTCCCGACTTCACGGTTTCCGATACATTTCCAGCTCCGTCTGTCACCCTTACATGCAGGTACTTTGCGGTCTTTGACGTCTCAGCTGCGATATATTCCGCCTGATAGCTGCCATCTGCTGCCGCAGTCAGTGTCTTCCATGTAGAAGTAGAAGGAGTCCCTGTCGTATTCGTCCATGCATACTCCACCTTTGCCACACCGCTGCCACCGGTATCCTCCGGCAGCACCGCAATGATCAGCTCATTGTATACCGTGTCCGCTCCGGTACTGCTGCCGCTGCGAAGGGTCACGGTCGGTTTTTTACGATCTATTTTTTTAACCTCAATGGTCTTGGATATCACATTCCCATAGGTATCCGTCAGCGTAACGGTATAGCTTCCATTTTCCGTGACATACAGATTGACTGAGCCACTGGAGGATGTAACACCTTTCACTTCCTTCTTTGGTCCGCCAAAGGTAAGCTTTGTCCCTGTACTCTGGGCGCCCGCATACTGCGCCACGATATATTTGCCCGGCTTCCACACATCAGCTGCCTCCGCTGATGCTACCGTGCTGCCAGCCCTCACCGACACATTCGTGATTGCAGGATTCATAAAGGTAAAAGCCTGATACTGATGTGTCGATGCCCCCGATGCTGCAGTGGCGAGCACATGCAGATACCAGGTCTGTGTCTGTCCTGCGGTTCCTCTGCTCTCTGTGAGCTGCGTACCGCTTGTGATGGTCTGCCAGCCATAGCCTGGCAGTGCAGCATCCTTCGTCCATGCATACCGGATGGAGTCTGCTCCTGTGGCTGTGATCGTTGCCTTGTGACGAGGCAGACTGCCACTGGTATCTGCCTTCACGGTCAGTTCCGGTTTCGTGGCATCCACCTTGATATTGGTATTGCCGCCCGAAAAGGTCTGGCTCGTGCCGGATAGATTACACATATCCTGAATGCTGCCAGGATTGCTGATGCTGTAGACTTTCAGCGCAGTGTCGCTATTTAAGCTGACAGCGGAGGATACCTTCCCTGTAAAATAGAGCACATTCGTATCCGCACCACCGGCATAGGACAGGGTTCCTACATTCGTAGAAATCGTAAGGCTGCTGCTTAGGCTGCTATTCTGCCCATCCACAATCTCGTCAAAAACCAGCGCTACGGTGATCGGATCTCCCGGAAGATAGGTGCCTCCTGCCATCGGTGCAACACCAAGGAGTGCCGGCTCCTTCTCGTCATTGACCATCACAAAGCTTTGCAGGCCGTCTACATACCATACATCGTCGAAGTCACCAGTCGCACCAAAATAGGCGTAGCAGGTCTGATCCACCCCAACAAGCTTCACCCAGGTTTTTCCATTGTAACCATACGCCGTACCGGAGCTGTTTTTGGGATAATAGGATCCTTCCCCTCCACCTGTTCTGGTGTCAGGAAAATAATAAGTTCCGGCTGATTTTCCTGCCGGCTGCAGAAAATTACATGCCCAGAGCTGCCCGTTTACTCCTGCAACAGCTGCATCCGCTTTTTTACTCTTTGTATCATAATTTCTATCTTCTAATGGCTCGGTTCCCATATAGGCATGTTCATAACCGTCCTTATCTTCATATGCCCTCAGCACATACCGGTAATACCATCCGCCGGCTGTGGACTTTAGATACTCCTGCTGCCGTGCATCCGTATAATAGCCGGGAAAAGAACTGCTGGTATGATAGTTTGTATCCTTGTAGCGGTTTTTAAGAAAACTCACATTGGTTGCTTTTCCACCCTGGTTATTTGTTGTATCCGCAATCCGTTTTCCATTTTTCCCGGATGTATCAGCGACATGCGTGATTGTTTTTTCTGTTGTGTAAACCGACCGGTCCACGGTATAGCTGCTGTCTTTCGGCATTGTCCGCTGCATTGAGCGGCGTGTCTGATCAATCGTTCCGCCGCCCACCCCCACACGGTAGAGTTCCAGCGAATAGGTTCTGTCGGCATTGGAATACTTTGTTCCCGCCTTACTCTGATAAGGCTCTGTCACGCCAAGCTCCGTCACTGTCACGGTCTTTGACGTTTCTCCCTCCGCAAAGTAGACAGCCCCCTCCGTATGGGTAAAATGCGTGCCGCCGACCGCTGAGCCATTTACCGTGCGGTAATATACCTCCTGATATTTATCCGTTCCATTACTTCTTGTGATCGTAAAGGTTGCTTTGCCATTACTGCCTGTGACACTGCTCACAGAAAATGTACCATACTGTGGAATTCCGAAGCCGAATTTTTCCGCTTCGCTGTAATACACCTTCGCTTTGCCGTCAGATGTAACCTTCGCATATGCCCGCGCATAGTACTCCACGCCGGAAGTTAGTCCTGTGGCTTTTGCGATCAGATTTCCATTTTTTGTTTTAATAACCGAAGCCGTTTTGACACTTCCGTTATGAAAGTCCAGCGTCGGAGTCGGCATCACGCCCCATACAAAGCCGGTTTCCTTGATTGTATCCCCACCGGTATGTGCCAGAACCGCTTTCAGCTCGAAGCTGTCCTTGCTTCCTGCCGCTGCGGTAAGTGCGCCAAGCTTGAGTTCCAATGGCTTTGCAGTCACCGTGATTACACAATTATGAGTGGTCGTATTTCCTGCGGCATCGGATGCCTTTACACTGATTGTCTTTGTTCCCGGAAGAGCTGCGATATCCTTCGGTATGGTATAAGTCAGAGGCTTATCGGCAAGCCTGTGGTTATCCGATACAGAGAGCGCCTCACCAAACAGCTTCTCCACCGTCTCCTGCTTCTCTTCCTCCACCACAGTAACCGGCGTATAGGTGATTACCGGTGCCGTCTTGTCGATATTGTCCACCCATACCTGATAAAGGAAGGACTTGTCACTGCCTTTTAACTTATAGTTTATCGTAAAGGTGTATTTTTTGTTTACTGTCGCTGTCTTCGTTGCGCCATCTGCAACCTTTACATCCGTGATTCCTATCTTCAGCATATCCTCAGCCTTTACCGTTATCGTCACATCACGATTGGTGAGTGTATCCGGCGACAGCGTATGGCTGACCTTCGGGCCAAGACCCACGCCCTGATTAAAATAAAAGCTGAAGCTGTCTGTTGCATTGATTGCTTCTGTATCCGGATCCTTGAGAATTCCGGTAATTTTATATACACCGCTTGGCGAGTCCAATGGCATGCTTAAGGCAATCTGCTCCTGTGACTTAGCCTTTCCAAAGCAGGCATCCAGCGCATTGCCTGTCTCTGTCTGTGTCAGTGTATACTCTGTCGCATATTCTTTATTTCCTTTCTGCCGGATTGTCACAAGAGACTGTACGGTAACCGTTTTACCTTTTGTGGATGTATCCTGAAGCTCCAGGGAAAATTTTTCAATGTTGGGATCTGCTGCACCACCGTCCAGCACAAGCTGCATCCAGTCTATTCTTACAATCCAGCTTCGCGGTGCCACCGTTACAGATATGACATTCTTTCCCTTTTTTAATTTTTCAAGCGGTATCTCCAATACAGTCGTATTCCACGTATTGTCCGTGCCCGACAGATAACCGATCGTCTCGTTATTATAGTTTTTATTAAATTTATTTGTCTGATTCATCGGCAGATAGATGTCATCATTGAGGTACACGTAATCTGTCTCACCGTCATCCTCATCCACATCATAAGCCTTCACAGCCAGATAGGCACTCTGCGTAGGAAGCTCATCCAGTGTAAAAGCCAGCTCGATGGGATGTTTTTTGTTTGAACAACCCATGCTCTCATCAATGTCACCATCTGCCTTTCCCGTATGGCTGTTGTTCTCGTTATCTTCCGTAACCATCAGTGTCTGTGGATGTGGTGTAAGAGCCGGTGCTCTGGCAGGAGCCCGCCGGGGCTGGTCTGTACCCCAGGCAGCAGCAGGCATGGCATTCTCTTCCGGCGGCTCCACGCCGTAGTCCTCCACCAGATCCTCCAGTGTCAGAAGCTCCGGCAGCTCATCCTCCGCCATCCGCTGCTGTATCGTCTCCGGATAGTGATACGGACATTTGAGATCCATGCAGTCCGTCTCCGTATCACGTATATGCTCCAGGCCCTTAAGGCGTTGGATAAGCTCCGCCAGACGCTCCTCCTCTTCCCCGGAAAGTATTTCTTTATTCTCTGTATCCTCTGTTTTATTTTCTGCAAGCCATGCATCCAGCTGCTCCCTCGCCTCGGCAAGCTGCTCCGGATCAATGATCTCCTTATTTTCTACACCTGTGGAGAGATAGGTAAGGGGATCCGGCAGCTTTTCTAACAATGCAAGCAGTTCTGCAAGCTCCTGTCCTCCTATGGCTGCAATTGTCACACTGATCTGCGGAAGGCTGACACCATCCGCCACCCTGTATTCTTCCGGAATAACCGGAATATAAACATAATGATTTCCCAATGCGGAAGAGTCAAAGCTGTCCGCTGTGTTGTTTTCCCATGTCACATGAATGGAAGTCTCCCGCGTGCTTTTTACAGGGGGAATCGTTTCTACCGGTGCCGGTTGCTCTTCCTCTGCCGCATCGTCTTCCGTTCCTGCGTTTTCTTCCGAAGCTGTACGTTCCCCAGTGTCTGTGCTTTCTCCTGAAGCTGTGCTTTCCCCGGTGTCTGTACTTTCTCCCGAAGCTGTACTTTCCCCGGTGTCTGTGTTCTCTCCTGAAGCTGTGCTTTCCCCATGTTCTGTATCTTTCTCCGGTGTCTGGATTTCTTCAGATTCTGTATTCTCTTTCGTAGAATCCTCTGTCTCCTGCGTTACATCTCCGGTGGACTCCTCCACACTGTCTGTTTCCAACATTACAGTAAGGGTATCAGGAAATACGATTTCACTTTCCTGTGCACCGACCGGCAAAAGCTGCACTGCGGCCGATTCATCCAGCTCTCCAAAGCCCGTGATCACTTCCTGTGTTTTTATTCCTTCATTGGCAGTTGCAAACACGGCAAGATCAATGCTTGTAAATACCAGTGCTGCTGTCAGAACCAGTGCTGTGATACGCGCTGCTTTTTCTCCGGCCTTAAGCTTATGTATCTTCATAATACTCACCTTCCCATTTTATCTTTTATCTCTTAAAAGCTTTTTCTGTCTTTTCAGCTAAAGTATATCGGAATTACTTTTTGTTATGGTCATCATTGCGGATTTGGCAGCTTTTTGTTCGGATTTGGTCACCCCCTGTTTCGTTGACTCATCCTGCCTTCTTTGCTACACTATAGATGTAATCGCAAATAATGATCACGCCTGTTTCATGCGTCCGGAACAGGCGTTTTACAGGCTTTTATATATGACGGTAACTATTCAGAAAATAAACCGGGAGGGGGATCATGCCTTGCAGATTGCTTTATGTGATGATGAAATAACGAACCATGAAAAGACCAGGGAGCTGATCAGACAATATAAACAGATACATTCTGACCGGACTCTTTCCTTATCTTCTTTTGCATCAGGAAAAGAACTTATCAACCATGTAGATGAACACGGTGGCTTTGACCTCTATATTCTGGACTGTATTATGCCGGAAATGAATGGTATTGAGCTTGGTGCTGCCCTGAGAATGCGTGATGATACGGGATTTCTGATCTACCTCACCACCTCCCCTGACTTTGCACTGGATTCTTACCGGGTAGATGCCTTTGATTATCTGTTAAAGCCTGTTGAGAGCGAACTGTTTTTCCAAAGCCTCGACAAGGCTTACCGCTCTTTTTCACAGATCATGCAAAAGACCGTTGCCATAAAGACCACGGACAGTATCCGTATGATCCCCATCGCCGACATACGGTATGCAGAGCGCATAGATAAACATATTGATTATCATCTGACAGATAATACTGTGATACACAGCACCAGCTTCAACGGTTCTTTCCAGAATGCTGTGTCTGAGCTGCTTTTGCACAAAAGAATGCTTCTGGTAGGTTCCTCCTTTGTCGTCAATTTATTCCATGTCACAGAGGTTACAAGATCAGACCTGCTGCTGACCGGGGAGCTTCGTGTTCCGGTTCCCCGCCGTATGTACGAAACAGTCAAGAAGGAGTGGGCGGACTTTTGGCTGAATGGAGGCAGATACTATGCTTTTTGAGGATAATATTATTTTTTTGATCTTAAAAGTTATAATCACCTGCGCAGGTACCTTTGGCATGATGGGCTCCACCACGAAGCTCCGCTATGTGAAGGAGAAGCCCATAAGTATCATGATTTTTACTTCCTACTTCATTTATGTCATAATTTCATCCTACGCAATCATCTATTTTTTCAGCTACCAGCATTTACTGCGGGTATTTATCCTGACAATATCCTGTCCCGCCATCCTTCTGCTGCATAATATGTCTGACGAGCCATTTCCACGGCTTGTATTCATCCGTGCAACACACATACTTGTTTCTATATATATTGCAGGAACCATCACACTCATAAATACTGCGCTGCACGGAACGGAGCTCTCAGATATCCTGATGCGTCTGCTCGCCTATCTGCTTGTCATCCTGTTTGATTTTCATTTCATGCGCCGCATCTATCTGGATTTTATTACAGAGATCAGGAAAGGCTGGGGAATCCTTTCCCTGATTCCCTGTGCGCTGATCATCCTTACCGTAGCACTTGCTTTTTATCCGGAGCATTATAGTAAACGCCCCACAAGTGTTATATTGATCTATCTGCTTGGTGCCGTCATTGTCATTCTTTACACTGCGATCGGCGTATTTCTTTCTATGCAGTATCACCGGCAGGAAATAGAGCAGAACAGAAAAATTCTCGAGCTGCAGGTACAAAATATACAAAGAGAGGCTGCCGACATGGAAAAGCTTGCAAAGCAGACAAAAATCATCCGGCATGACACCCGGCACATACTTTCCACTATCGCATCTCTTGCCGAGAGTGGAGATATGCAGGCGATCCTTGACTTTACCGGCATCGCCGGCCAGAAGCCTGATATGCCTGAAGCCTTCCATTACTGCACAGATGCCCTTTTGGATACAACACTTTATTCTTATCTTAAATCCGCAGAGGAATCCGGTATCCTGCTTCAAACCTCCGTCACTATCCCGGATATTCTTCCGGTTGACCCTGCCGGACTTGCCATCTGCTTTGCCAATGCGCTTGGAAATGCCATCGAATGCTGTGAAAAGCTGCCAAAGGAGAAACGAAAAATTATTTTTAAATGCATTGGAAAACCCAGGCTGATGTTTGAGATTGAGAATCCTCAGCCGGACAGGATAACCTTTGACAGAAATGGTCTTCCACATTTACCGGAGGGCGGTATGGAAGCCCATATCCGTTCCATCGTGGCATTCTGCGAAAAATATGATGCCTTTTACACCTTTACGGCTGAAAACGGCTGGTTTAAGGTTATGATCACATTATGATAATGTTCAAAATGGAGGAATACTATGATTTTTGATGATAATACGGCTTACCAGACCTACCGTATCTTTGTCGCTGTATTTGGCACGCTCGGCATGGTACTTGTCACTTCTCCGCTGAGAAAAAACTATAAAAGAAACCTGCTTTTTTTAGGCGGATATGCCATTTATGCAATTGTGTTCACCTTTTTTTTCATGCATTTTTGGGGATTTCTGTCTTTTCTCAGAATCGCTATCCTTACTATTTCTCTGCCGGGTGTAATCATGATCTATATGACCGCAGACACTACCGTTTCAAGGCATGTCTTCAAATGCCTGTCGCAGCTCCTGCTCTCTCTCTACATTCTGATCAGTGTGACACTGCTCAACACACTGTTTAAAGGCACGCTGCTGTCAAACGCAATACTTCTTCTGTCTGCCTATCTTGCTGCGATTGCCTTGGAATTTTTTGTTCTGAGAAGGGTTTTTCCGGATATAGCCGGGATCCATACCCGGGGCTTTGGAATTCTCGCATTGATCCCTATCGCCTTCTTCCTCTTTGTGATGACGCTTGCACTCTATCCGGTCCATTACACACAAAACCCGGCTTTTCCACTTCTGTTCTGCCTCTCAGGTGCTGTCATCGCCATCATTTATTATGCCGTTTTCCAATATCTGCGGACTCAGTATCAGTATCAGATGGATGAACAGAACCGTGAGATTCTGGAAATCCAGATACAGGGCATAAAAAAACATGTTGAAGATACGAAACGGAACGCCAAAGAAGTAAAGCTCATCTGGCAGGATACTCACAAGATGCTGTCCGGTATCGCTGCGCTTGCAAAGGAAGGAAATGCCAAGGCCATCCTTGAGCTTGTATCCGAATCAACTGAGCTGAACCGGATTAGCGCTCCCTCTTATTACTGCAGTGATCCCATATTAAATGCTACCCTCACTGCTTATCTTGAGAAAGCCCGG
>OLSX01001566.1_pt1 | contig 21591 bp, 24 predicted proteins | sample 1673141 | NCBI WGS metagenome assembly OLSX01 (sample SAMEA3136759, study PRJEB25190) | human gut metagenome | biome: human gut; feature: human-associated habitat; material: faeces | place: Austria | collected 2013
TGACCCAGATGACCTTCGGCTTCAGCCGTGATGACGCTGCCAAGTTCCTGGGCGCATACTACGAGAACAAGATTTACGAGAGCGATCCGTTCCAGCATCTGGATCAGATCGGTGTCGGCAAGCTGGTCAAGATGGCTGCTCACGACGGCCGTGAGACCCGCCCCGATCTGGGTCTGGGCATCTGCGGCGAGCACGGCGGCGACCCCACGAGCGTGGAGTTCTGCCACAATGTCGGTCTGGACTACGTCAGCTGCTCTCCCTTCCGTGTGCCTATCGCACGTCTGGCTGCTGCTCAGGCTGCTATCAAGAACCCCCGCAAGTGATTGCGTGAGCGCTTGAAAAAGCACAAGTAAAGCATCAACTCCCCCTGATTTCCGCAACAGGAGATCAGGGGGAGTTTTTTCTTATGTAAGGTGTGAAGCAGGTTGAAAACAAAGCAGACTGTAAGATACTGGAAGATGGAAAATGATAAGTGATAGAAAGGATAGGGTAAGCAACAAATTTTATTCATGGATTCTCATGATAGCCGGAGATTTCCTCCGATTTATGATATTCCTGTACTTGGATTTTGCACCTAAAATACATACAGAAAGTTGGGGCGCGAAACTATGGCAAAGAAAGAAGCAAATTTTGACTTATACCTACATGATTTGTTGGTTGAAGCTGGCATTCAGGCAGACACACAAGGCAGTAATATTGTTCCTATCAATGAGGCACTGAAAACAGCGTCAAAGCACCAGACAGGCAAGGCAGGATTTCCAGAATATACGGCGGTTGTGGGTGATTTTGTCCTTGTCATGGAAGATAAGGCAGACCGTGCGAACCTCTGCTTAAAAGAAGCGGACGGCACTATTTCTATGACTATGCAGACAACAACAGATTACCCTACACCACCCCGAAATGAGACTACAATCCGCAGACCCGCCGCCGTGAAAAGATCGGCATGGAAGAACGTACCGTAGAAGCAGCATCCATGTTCGATGTGAATAAGGCTATCATGCGGTGCTTGGTGAAGAATCTTGCTATGTTTGGTCTTGGTCTCTATGTCTACGCCGGAGAGGATTTGCCGGAAGATGCTGCACCGCAGCTGGAGGCGGAGCCACAAAAGCAGCTGAAACCGAAATCCACCAGCCAAAAGCAGGAACAGCCGCCTATGCCCTGTATCTGTGCCCGGTGCAATCAGCCCATCAAGAGGGTCAAACTGAAGGATGGCTCCATCATGCAGGCCGCAGAGTTTGCAGCTACCCATGAGGGAATGTGCGCAGACTGCTACAAAGCCACCAGATTGAACGTAGCATAAGGCAAATGCTTGTAAATTTCACATCTGTATGCTACTATAATAACAAGAGAAAAGAAGGTGAAGGCATGGCGCAAAAGGATACATCTGAAAAAATTCTGGAATCCTATAACGATGTCTTTTCAGACATTGTGAATGTGCTTCTGTTCAACGGCAAACAGGTTCTGTCTGCAGATGAACTGGAAGATCAGGCTCCACGCTCCTACTACAAGGCAGATGGCAAGATTCGTGAAATTGAGCGAGATGTTGCCAAACGCTGGAAGAACGGAAATATTCGTGTGGCCTGTATCGGCTTTGAAAACCAGACCGCTTCTGACCCCAATATGCCGCTCCGTGTGATGGGCTATGATGGTGCAGAATATCGGGCGCAACTGCTCAACGACAGCGAAAATCTTTATCCTGTTGTGACGCTGGTGCTCTACTTCGGCCATGATAAACCGTGGAATGGCCCACTGTCCCTGAAGGAACGGCTGAATATTCCCAAAGAGTTTGAGCCGTATATCAACGACTATAAGATCAATCTGTTCCAGATTGCCTATTTGACCCATGAGCAAGTGGAGCTTTTCCGGAGTGATTTTAAGGTCGTTGCAGACTACTTTGTACAGAAGCGGGAAAACGGCGACTACATCCCGAGTTCGCAGGATCTGACCCACGTGCAGGAAACGCTTCAACTGCTGAGTATTATGACGAATGATAATCGGTTTGAGGAAGCGTACAATACAAATACCGATGGCCAGAAAGGAGGCCCACGCAATATGTGTGATGTGCTTGATAAAGTGGAAAGCAGAGGCATTGAAAAAGGCATTGCAAAAGGCGTTGCGAAAGGTAAGGCTGAGGGTGAAATTGAAGGCAAAAATCAAATGGCTCTCCTTGTCAAGAAACTCCTCGATCAAGGCCGTATTGATGATGTCAAGCGGGCTTCTGAAGATGAAGTGTACCGCGATCAGTTGATAAAAGAATTTGGCATTCGATAAGACCGGAGGCCCACGCAATATGTGTGATGTGCTTGATAAAGTGGAAAATCGTGGAAAGGCTGAAGGCGCAAATAGCGTAGCTCTGCTCATGAAGAAGCTCTTCAATCAAAACCGCATTGAGGATGCAAAACGGGCTTCTGAAGATAAGGAGTACCGCACTCGGCTGATGAAAGAGTTGGGCATCAGCTAAAAAATTCATATGTACAACTGGGGGAGCGTCTTCGGATGCTCTCCCTTTACTTTTGCAGGGCAGTCCGTGTGGATTGTCCTGCTTCTTTATATAAGGAGAAGACAGATTATCGACCGCCAACTCCGCAACATCAAGGCTGAATACCCGTCTGCCTACATTGTACAGGAAGCCTACACCGGCACATCCATTTTTCGCCCGGAATGGCTGAAGCTCTACCGGGTTCTGAAAGCAGGAGATACGGTGGTGTTCGATTCGGTGTCCCGGATGTCCAGAAATGCAGAAGAAGGTTTTGCTCTGTACGAAGACCTCTACCACAAGGGTATCCGACTGGTGTTCTTGAGAGAGCACCACATCGACACCGAAACCTACAAAAAAGCCCTGTCCGGCAGCATCGCCATGACAGGGACGAATGTGGACTTCATCTTGAAGGGCATCAACGAGTATCTGATGGCTTTGGCAAAGGAGCAGATCAAGCTGGCCTTTGATCAATCCGAAAAAGAAGTTGCCGACTTGCACCAGCGCACCCGTGAGGGGCTTGTGACAGCGAAGCTGAACGGAAAGCAGATCGGCCGGAAAAAGGGTACTGGATTTGAAACGAAAAAATCCAGAGAAGCCAAGCAGATCATCCGCACCCACTGCAAGACCTTTGGCGGCACACTTGACGATGCCGAGTGCATGAAACTCACAGGTCTTGCCCGGAATACCTATTATAAATATAAGCGTCAGATTCGGGAGGACGCTGAAATGAAGGATTGACTTCTATGTAGAAGAAGTGCTGCAAAAGCGGACAGAAGGAACACGGTACATTCAAAATGAGAATGCCGTGTTCCTTTTTTGTGGCTTGTGTAGGATGGACAACCATACCGTCCAGCCAAATCTGTATAATGAGGGCAGAAAAGTGACGGAATCATAAGACAGAAGGAGAAGAGCGTATGAAAAAATTTTTGATGGTACTGTTGAGCATTGCATTTGTGCTGAATCTTACAATTGTGATTGGGCTGATTGGCGGATATGGTTCGCCACGCCGGGCGCTTTACACAATCACAGACGAGCTGATGAACAGTGCATATCGCTTCAAAAGAGGTTGGCAATTTAAGAATAGTCTACCTTGACTTTTTAGAAGATGGACAGGCAGTCTGTCCATCTTTTTTTGTATACTGGGGTTGTGCAAAAGAGACAAAAATTTTTTTGTAATTCCGTGAAACGACAAAACTTCACACAAAGAATTGCAGCGATAGTTGTGTTGTGTTACAATGAGCAAAGAAGGAGAATGAACTGTGCGTAATAGTAGATTGGACCGTATACTCTATATCCAACAGGTGCTGGTACAGGGCGGTGTGCTGAACAAACAGCAAACGGCTGATCGTTTCGGTGTCAGTGAGAAAACCATCCAGCGCGACCTTGACACCCTGCGCAATCATTTTGCAGACAGCGAGCCGCGCCGGGAGATCTTATACAACTCCGCAAAGGGCGGCTATCTGCTGGATGATACGCTTTCACGCTTCCTCACCAGCAGCGAGATTCTGGCAGTGTGCAAGATCCTGCTGGAGAGCCGCTCCATGGTCAAGGAGGAGATGTTCCCCATTCTGGACAAGCTGGTGCAGGTGTGCACCCCGCTGGATCGATTGAATCAGGTCAAAGATCTCATCAGCAACGAACGCTTCCATTACGTTGAGCCACAGCATGGCCGGAAATTTATTGAAAGCCTGTGGGAGATCGGTACGGCAGTAGAAAATCACAATGTTATGGAAATTACCTACTGCCGCACCCATGACAGCGAGACCCGTGTGCGCACCATTGAGCCGGTGGGAATCCTGTTCAGCGAGTATTATTTCTATCTGGCAGCGTTCATCGAGGGCATCGACAAGGATAAGCATTTCCAGAACCCGCAGGATAACTCCCCCACCATTTACCGCATCGACCGCATCCAGAACTATAAGACCCTCGACCGAAACTTTGCCCAGCGGTATACCGACCGCTTTCAGGAGGGCGAGATGCGCAAGCGCATCCAGTTCATGTACGGCGGCGAGTTGCAGACCATCCGGTTCGAGTATACCGGACCGAGTTTGGAATCCGTGCTTGACCGACTGCCCACTGCAAAGGTTTTGCAGGTAACGGAAAAGGGTTGGCTCATAGAGGCTGAGGTATTTGGCACAGGAATCCAGATGTGGGTGAGGAGTCAGGGGGACTATGTAAAGGTACTTTAAGAATGGAAAAGAGTGAGAATATGAAATTGGATCGCCTTTCTGTGGCACAGATGCTTCAGGAACACCCAATAAAAAACGAGCAGGAAGGATACCGGCAGCGATACCTTTGGGTATTGGACTATGTGGTTCGTAAGTATTCTACAGAAGATGATTGGGCCAATGCAGCTTTAACGCTGTATCGTTCGGTATTGCTGGATGGAAAAGAACCTGAACATACCGAAAGAGGACTGCCGAAGAACCTGAAGGTGGCGACTGCAACTAAATTCCGTGCGTTCAAGTTTTTTTCTTACCGGTATTGCCTGCTGGCAGATTGCATTTTTATAGCAGCATTTTCGGACAGGGAAAAGGGCAAAAAGATCTTTGCGGAGCTGGAAGCGTTGTGCCAGAAGCGATATCGCAAAAAGCTGCGAGAAGTTTTTGAATTTTTGTATGGAGCAGAAAATTCGTTGAAAGGTATCAGTCAACTTGAATACTTCCGAGACTGCTGGACGAAAAACAGGGCATTTCAGCAGCAGGTTCCGATAAAAGTTTTGATCACCGCAACGATGAGTGCCGGAAAATCTACCCTTCTGAATGCGCTTGCAGGCAAAAAAGTAAACAAAACGCGGAACGAAGCCTGCACTGCAAAGATCCATTCTATTTTTAATAAACCGTATGAGGATGGATTCAGCTATGAATGGGATGGCGCCTTGAATCTGAATGCCGGTCTGGAAGACCTGATGGATGACAGCGTGGACAACCAGACGGAATATGTTTCTGTTGGTACGTTTTTCCGTTCATGTTTTCCAGAAACACGCCGGGTGTGGCTGATTGATACGCCGGGTGTGAATTCTGCGGATAACGTAGAACATAAAATAATCACAGAAAAATTAATCCGGGAAACAGACCCGGACATGGTGATTTGTGTGCTGAATGGACAGGCAATCGGAACGGACGATGAGAGAAAGCATCTACTCTTCCTTAAGGAGCAGTGCAGATGCCGGATCCTGTTTGTAATCAACAAAGTAGATTCCTACCGTAAAAATGAAGACTCAATCCGGCAAACACTGGAAACTACCCGGAAGGAATTGGAAAAGGTTGGGTTCCAATCTCCCTGTGTGGTGCCGGTATCTGCATATGCGGCTTTTCTGGCCAAGCAGGCCTATTGGGGAGAGCCGATGGAGGAAGAAGAAGCGGACGACATGGAACGTCTGGCACATAAGCTGAAACGTGATGCATTCCGGTTGGATGTCCTTTATCCGAAAGAGAGCGCAGGGTCTGACTTGCCTGCTGATTGCAGTGAGGCAGAGCAGCTGATGCTGCATTCCGGCATTTTGAATTTGGAAAATATGATTTATCATATAAAGGAGCAGTAAAATGAGAAAAATCTATCTTGAGTACAATCCTTACAAGGTCGAAACAAAAATTCTTGTGGATGACGTGACACCCAAGCGCAACAGCCGTCTACAGGTAAAGGATCGCCGTTTGCAGGAGTGGATCGAGGATATGCCGGAGATCCTGAAGGAGGAGTGCCGCGATACGGAGTATCAGCTCACATTTCATGGTACGAACCCGGACTATGAAGATGTGGAGGCAATGGCAACTGATGCAGAAAAAATCGGCCTTCACATTTCGTTGGAGCACTTGCCGGCAAGGGAAGTGGCGGATAAGGAGGCTAGCATTGACAGGATCTTTCAGGAGATTCAGAACGGTCCCTTTGAAGAACTGAAAACGCCGGATATCAAGCACGCATTCACACTGGCCAAAAGCAGCGACTTTGAGGTGAGCGTGGTAGCGACCATGAGTTCCGGCAAATCTACATTGATCAATGCGCTGCTGGGGCAGAAATTAATGCCGGCTAAGAATGATGCGTGTACAGCTAAAATCACGGAAATTCATGATAATGACCAGCCCTGCTTCTCGGCAGAGGCTTACGATAAAGCCGGTCAACTGCTCGGACGTTATGAGAACCTTACGCTGGGCGTAATGAACGAACTGAACAAGAAGGAAAGTAAGGCGTTCAGAGTGCGCGCGAAGGGAAATATCCCCTTTGTACCGGCTGATGATGTATCGCTGGTATTGATCGATACGCCGGGTCCCAACAATGCCTGCGACCCTTCCCACCGAATCGCAACCAGAAGAATGCTTTCGGAATCTTCCAAGGCATTGGTACTGTATGTCATGAATGCAACGCAGCTTGGCGTGAATGACGATAATACCCTGCTGAGCGAAGTGGCTGAGAGTATGAAAACGGGCGGTAAACAGTCGCGTGATCGATTTATTTTTGTGGTGAACAAGCTGGATGAATTCAAAAAGGGAGAGGACAGCGTTCCTTCTGCACTGAAAAAAGCACAAACCATCTTGAAGAACCACGGTATCGAGAACCCCAATATTTATCCGGTATCGGCATTAACGGCACTGGAAATTCGCACATTGCTGGCAGACCCTGATGCGGACGAGGATGATGTCGAAGATGCTATGAGTAGAGTGAAAAAATTCAATAAGCAGGAAGAAAAGCACTTTGAAACGATGGCACCGCTTACACCCTCCGTCCGCAATCAGATCGAGCAGAAATTGGCTGCGGCAAAAGAAGCCGAGGATGCCAAGGGCGAAGCGCTGATCCACTGCGGAATCCCTTCGGTGGAAGCTGCGATCCGTATGTATGTGCAGAAATACGCCAAGACGGCAAAGATCAAGAACATTGTGGATACCTTTACCGCAAATCTGGAAAGTGCCCATGCCATGGAAAAGGTCAAGCAGGAGATCGTGGAGCAGAGCGACCGGGCGGAAGAGTACAAACAGCAGATCGAGCAGATCAAGCAGAAGCTGGAAGATGGTGAGACTGCAAAAGCGTTCAAGCAGAAGGTACAGGCAATCAACTACGATCAGGAGATCCAGCGTGGAGCGAACCGTACAGTTGCGGAGGCACAGAAGCGGCTTACAACAGAACTGACAGAGAGCGAGGAAAAAATCAGCCCGGAGCAGGCAGAACAGCTTTGCGAAACATTTGCTCAGTTTGCAGAGAATCTACAGGAGGACGTGCAGGTAAAACTGGAAAACCTGATCGAGAATCATGTGAAGAAAAATGCCGGAAAGCTGCTGGAAGAATACCGCAAAAGGCTCTCGGATCTGGCAGAAGATCTGGAAGTGGGCAGTGTAAATATTGCGCCGATCAGCCTGATGTCCGGCGCAATCAATTCCAATGCGTCGGAGTTGATCGCGCAGCTGTCTCATACAGAACAGGTCAAAGTGGACGAAGAGTGGGTGGAAAATACCAGCAAACGGTGGTATAAGCCGTGGACCTGGCTCCAGAAAAAAGGCCACTGGAGGGATGTGATGGAGGACCGGACTTTCATTGATAAACACCAGCTGGCACAGCAGTTCTTTGCGCCCATTGAAGAAAACCTGTTCGTGAACCGCGACAACGCGATTCGGTTTGCCCAGCAGCAAACCCGGGAAGTAAAGCATCAGTTCTCTTTGAAATTTGATGAGTTGGATCGTCTTTTGCGGGCAAAGATGGACGAACTGAATGAATGCGTTGACGATAAGAAAAATGCTGAAAAGCGCTTGAAGGAATCGCAAGAAAAGCAGGCATGGCTGGAGGATGTCCAGAACCAGCTGAATGCGATCCTAGATATCTGAGGAGGTGGAAAAATGCTTTCTCCGGAATTTAAAGAGGCAGTAAGAAGCCGTAATGTTCTCCTTACAAGGATCATGATCAAAGATGCTTTTGTAACAGACCCGAGCTGTGCTCTGGTGGACGAGATGCTTCAGTATGCGAAAAATAATGGACTTAAGCTCATGGAGCCTTATGATGGCGGCGACATGAAAAAGTTTTCCAGTGAGTGGGATTGGGCTGCACTGAACGATGAACTGGTGAAATTAGTTGATAACTTCTCAGAAGACCGCATTCAGAATTTGCGGTTGATGGTAAAAAAAGTTATTGGAGTGCCCAGAAACGAAATCAGTGACGAACAAAGGAAAGAGAAGAGGCAGGACGCACTGAGGAAAATGTCAACGGCGGGCAAAGACGTTAAAAAAGTGATTGACCGTGTGACTGTCCATACAAGTCTTCAAAATAAAGTGGCGATGGCAGGCAAAGTCGTTAGTACAAAATGGAGTCTCACGGATGTGGCTGACATGGAAAAGGCAGCTAAGGACATTTTGAATGCAGTCAAACAGTATAAAGACAATCTGCCGACAAAAAGGTGAGAGTTATGAAATTTACGAAAGAGTTTACAGATGCTGTTGAGCAGAAAAACCGGCTGCGGGTCCGCATTATGCTCAAGGATGCGTTTCTGCTGGACAAAACCGGCGATACGTTTGACAAAATGGAGCAGTATGCCGCAGAGCGCATGCCGGAACTGTATGAAGCACACGATGAAGAAATCTTGCTAAACCAGCCGGAGCAGTGGACGATAGACTATTTTAACGACCAGATGGTAAAAGTGGTCGGCAATTTTTCACGGGAACGGGTGGCGCTGCTGAAAAAGATGGCAGCGGCGCTGTTTGGAGAAAAGGCGGAAACTGCTGCACCGACAGAACGGACGGAAACGTCCGCACCGGAGCGGGGCAAGCTGGCCGGCGGTATTTGGGTGGCAGCTGGTGTGGTACTTGTGGTGATTATGCTCCTTGTGGCCGCGTTTTTCCTGAAGAACGGAGGTTGTGCAAATGGATGAAGGAAACCGGAATACTGCGGCTTTGCAGAATGTCGGCGAAAAAAGCATTACGATGCAAAAGCTGAACCGTGACTATCAGACGGCCTTATGTGCAGTGGATGACATGATCCTGAAGAATTATGTCACAGACCTGTCGCAGATGGAGATCGTGCCGCTGGATAAGGAAGCGCTCAAAAATAATATCCGGGATAATGTGGACTTTTTTAAGATCACCGAAATGGTCTACGAAAAAGAGGAAGAAGCTGTCCACAAGTTTGCCAGCGTGTTCAATACGCTAGCGCTGACCGAAAGCGCTGTGTATGTGATCATCAACAGTGATGGTGTAAAAACAGATTTTTACATGGGCGTCCGTGCATCGGACGAAGAACGAACGACCAGTTCTTTGAAGAATCTGGTGGAAAAAACACTCAAGGGACAGTTCCCCGGTGTGAAAACACGGGACTATGACACTTTGGATGAAGTGCAGGAAGTTCTGGGACGGATCAAGACAAATAGCATTGCAGCAGTCACCTGTGTGGCCAATAATAAACTCCAGCAGGAGCATACGAATGCTAACTTTGTACAGGGACTGGAAAAACTGGTGCTCTCCATGCAGGGCGAAAAATATACGGGAATCATCATGGCGAACGGCACTACGCAGGCGCAGCTTCGCGAACTGCGCCGCGGGTACGAGACCGTATACAGCCAGCTTTCCTCCTTTGCAAGCACACAGGTGAATTATACCCAGAACCGGGCGCAAAGCTATACGCTTTCCAACACCAGTGGAACCAGCCATACGGAAGGAAAATCAAAATCCACCTCGGAAAGCGAAAGTACCTCGTCTGGCACATCTCACAGCGTTTCGCAGGAGAATGCAGCGGCTAAAGCAGTTAAGGGCGTAGCAGCAGCGGCTACACTCGTCGGAGCCGCGCTGGCACCATTTACAGGCGGAGCCAGTATGGCGGTAGGCGGTATTGTTTCCGGCGCAGTCGGAATGGCGGGCTCGTTTATCTCTCGCAGCGAAAGCAATGGCACATCGCAGTCGGAAACCAATTCCAAGACCTACAGCTCCAGCAAAAACTGGTCGGATAGCAGCAACCAAAGCACAACGGAAGCAAACGGCACCACGAACAGCAGCGGCGAGGGCATGACGGTTACCATGCATAACAAAACTGTGGAAGATATGCTGGAACGCATTAACAAGCAGCTGAAACGCATGGATGAATTTGAAAGCCTGGGCATGTTTGAGTGCGCAGCGTACTTTACCTCAGAGGATCAGTATGCAGCAGAAATGGCGGCAGCTACCTATAAAGCATTGATGCGCGGCGAAAACTCTGGCGTAGAGGTGGCTGCGATTAACCTGTGGGGACAGGGACAGCAGCAGACAGAACAGGTAGGGCAATATGTTGCCAACTTTATCCACCCAGTATTTTGGTATAACGGCCCGGCTGGCCGCTTGCAGGTGACCCCCTGCTCACTGGTCAGCGGCAACGAACTGGCGATCCACATGGGGCTGCCTCGGCGGTCGGTGTGCGGACTTCCGGTGGTAGAGCACGCAGATTTTGGCAAGGAAGTGGTCTCCTATAACCAGAAGGAGGAAGGCGCAGAACTTCTGCTGGGCAAAATCTTCAATATGGGCAGTGTCTGCAAAAATACAGTACGGCTCAACCGCAATAGTCTGGCGATGCACACCTTTGTAACCGGCTCTACAGGTTCCGGCAAGAGTAATACCGTGTATGAAATACTCAGCCAGCTGGATGCCGGCGGCGTAAATTTTATGGTTGTGGAACCGGCCAAGGGCGAGTACAAGAATGTGTTTGGTAACCGTTCGGATGTTCATGTGTATGGCACAAACCCGAAGATCACAGAACTGCTGCGGATCAATCCGTTCCGCTTCCCGGAGGGCATCCATGTACTGGAGCACATCGACCGTCTGATCGAGATCTTCAATGTCTGCTGGCCGATGTATGCGGCAATGCCCGCGGTTCTCAAGGACGCCATGCTGCAGGCCTATGAAGTATGCGGATGGGATTTGCAAACCTCAGAGAATGAATACAGTGAAGAACTGTTCCCGACCTTTCAAGACTTGCTGACGGAATTGGTGGATGTGATCAATCGTTCTGCCTACGATCAGGAAGTCAAGAGCAACTATCGTGGTTCATTGGAGACCCGTGTTCGGTCACTGGCAAATGGACTGAACGGACAGATCTTCTCGGCAAATGAAATTCCGGAGAATATCCTGTTTGATGAAAATGTTATTATAGATTTGAGCCGGGTCGGTTCGGCAGAATCTAAAGCGCTGATCATGGGCATCCTTATTATGCGGCTGAATGAATATCGGATGACTTCCTGCACGGAAATGAACGCTCCGCTGCGTCATGTTACGGTGCTGGAAGAAGCACACAACATTCTGCGCAGGACTTCTACAGAGCAATCAGAAGAGGGCTCTAATGTGGCGGGAAAATCGGTGGAGATGATCGCAAACTCTATTGCAGAAATGCGCACTTACGGCGAGGGCTTCATTATTGCAGACCAGTCTCCGAGTGCGGTTGATATTTCAGCGATCCGCAACACCAATACGAAGATCATCATGCGTCTGCCGGACGAGCAGGATCGTCAGCTGGCCGGTAAGGCTGCTGCGTTGAAGGAAAATCAGCTGGATGAAATTGCGCGTTTGCCCAAAGGTGTGGCGGTTGTATATCAAAATGATTGGGTTGAGCCGGTGTTGTGCAAGATTGGGAAGTTCGATGGTGAAGAAAAGCCGTATGTGCACAAACGGACATTGGATAATATCAAGACTGCATCGGGTGAAAAGCTCTTGCTGCAAAATCTTTTGAAAAAAGAAGAAGGAGAATCGTTGGAGCTAAATATACAGCAGCTGAGGCAAATTTTGCTGCGGTTGCCAGTTCCAACAAAAACAAAAATTGCAGCGTTAAAAGCACTGCAGAAGAATGGCCGGTGTACGCAAAAGGATATTCAAGCTGTAGTGTATGATTTGGTTTGCACATCTGTAGTGGAAAAAGAGTTGGACAACGTAGAATCCATTGAAGAATGGCGTGATGTGATCGTCTATTCTGGAAATGTGGAATTGTCGGATTTGAGCCGCAATGTGCAGAACCAGATAGGAGAATTGATCTTACGCGAGCAGATAGAACGTTTTGGCCGTCCTGAAACATACCTGACGCAGTGGCAGGAGTTCTGCAAAAGGAAGGTGCTGTAATGAGCAATTATTTCAAGGAAGTTGCAGAGGCAAACGAAACCTCTGAGACGGAAAAGAAGAAAACCAGTACTGCATTTGAAAATGATAAAAAAGCAGATGCGAAGGAAGTAAAACGCATTCATACAATCAATGAGCAGTACGAAGGAAAAACCTACCCCGGAACGAATGTGGAATACAAGCGTGTCCGTATTCAGTATCACGGTGAAAAAATTGAGGGGGTATTTCCTCAATTTGAAGGAAAAGACAGAGAGGTGCTACCAAGAAAACTATACGAGGCATCTGACGATCAACAATTTTCGTATTGCACAAGAGCATTGGCGAAAAAAATTGAACAAGACCCATCACTTGCTAAGCAATTTACGCCTCGTCAGCTGGAACAAATCAAGAACGGCGAACCTAGGATATCCGGTTTGACATGGCACCATACAGAGCATCCTGGACAGATGCAGTTGGTAGACTCAGATGTACATAGTAAATGCCGCCATACCGGTGGCCGGAGCGTCTGGGGCGGCGGCTCAGAGTGCAGATAAGGAGCGTGTGATAAATGGAAAATGCATGGAAATATAAGATTGATTTAAAAGACCCGCAGGCATTTGCAAAGGTGGAAACGCTGCGAGAAATTCGTATTCCCAAAGAATTAAGGCAGTTTATTGAAGAGCATAATGCAGCAACACCGTCGAACTATCATTTTATGGTGGGCTCGACAGAACGTGTGTTTGGTGCCGTGCTCTCATATGATGAGTCGGAAACAGAAGCGGATCGTGTGTATCCGGCATTGGATGCAATCAAAAATAAGAAACTGATTCCATTTGCAATCGATCCGTTTGGCAATTATATTTGTTATGCGCTGGATAAGAATGAGATTGTTTTCTGGGATCATGAGACAGAGGATGTGACCTCTACAGGAAAAAATCTGAAGCAATTCATCGAGAACCTGTACTAAAAAGTTAAAAAGAGAGTCTCTTAAAAGTCCACTGCACTTTTAGGACATTACAAACGGTTCAAATTGCACATACAATACAAGTATCACTTCACAAAACGGAGGGTACTTGTACTATGGTGGATTACGCCGACATCGGAAAACGCATCCGTGCCTGCCGCCTTGCAAAGGGCATGACGCAGGAGCAGCTGGCCAATGAGGTCGGCGTGGTGGTCACGCACATCAGCCATATCGAAACAGGCAACTCCGTGCCCAGCCTGAAAACGTTGATCGACATCATCAACGCACTGGACTGCTCCGCGGACGAGCTGCTGTGCATCGAGATCAAAAAAGCAAAGCCGGTGTTCGACAGCTGGATGACCGAACAGCTTGCGGATTGCTCTGCCGATGAGGCAAAGATCATCAAAGAAACGGTGGTCAACCTGAAAAAATCGCTCCGAAAAGTGTACGGAAAGTCCTCTAAATACAGATATGACTAAAACTTCAAAAACTGAATGCCAGTTGGTAGGCATTGAGTGTTTGAAAAAGCACCCATAAAGTAAACGAACCGCCCTGGTTTCCATAGCAGGAAGCCGGGGCGGTTTTTCTATGTAAGGCTATATAGAAAAATCCCAATGGAAGTTTGCCGGATGGACAATATTGGTGTCCAATCAACGCTTTATAATAAAAGCATCAAAATGATTCAATCGAATCATTCCGAACGGAAAAGGCTACGCATCCATTGAGATGGGAGGAAAAAAACCATGAAAGAGCGATTTGAAATCTATGATGGCAGTGCAGAAGCTAAAAAAGCCAAAGGGAAATCCAAAAATCTGAGCGGCTTTCATCCGCTGTTTACCGCAGCTGCCAGCAGAAGCATTGCGCTGGATGCCTTAAAGATCTGGCTGCTTCTGGGGTTCGTTGTGGGCGTGGTGACAGGTGTTGCAACCGGTGCCGGAGCGGTATCCGTTCTTTTGGGGCTTCTGATCGCCGCAGTGATCTATTTTGGCTTCCGGGATGATGTCTATAAAAAAGTCTATGGCCCGGAGCATGACAGAGGCCAGCTGCCTTTGCCGGAAGGAATGAGCTGGGAAGAAGCGGTAGACCGCATACGGCGCGGATTTGCCAACCCGGACGTTGAACAGGTTACGGATACTGCGGATGCCGTGACCTTTTACAGCAAAAAGCGTGGTACCTATCAGCTGAAAAACACAGCCGATGGCCTGAAAATGACCATCCTGACCAAACCATCCAAAAGCAGCAAAAAAGAATACTTATATGCGGTGTTCAGCAGCGTTTTGCTGTCGCAGGTGATCGCCATCCTGTACCCTGAAAAAATTTCTGCGGAGCAGGTGGAAGAAGAAAAGGCAGCAGTCCGGAAGCTGTTCGGCGCACACAAGATGCCTCTGGTCATTGAACTGGCGATTACAGCAGCATTTGTTGCATTCGCGGCGTATGTGCTCTATACCACGCTCTATTCGGATAGTGCCCGCTCCAAAGGTATCTCGGACAGCTATCTGAATGTGTTCCCGTCGGAAGCTACCGTGGGAGAAGTGCTGGATGACTTCTTTGCGGACGGCAAATGGGACAACTACGAGCAGAACGGCGTGACCTATGTCAGCTATACTGGCATCAGGCAGAATACGCAGACCGGTGAGAAGATCGTGATTGGCATTTATTTCAAGCTGAACAGCGATAAAACCTTTGGCATCGACCGGATGACATGGAACGGCGATACCATGAATACCTTGGAACAGCTTGGCGTGATCTCAGCTCTGAACGACAGCTACCGGGAATCTCACGGCCTTGCCAGCAGCAATGCGCTGGACAGTGCATTCGATGAACTGGAAAATGCACTGGATGATGCTCTTGCGGATTCATCTTCCAGCGTCAGCATGGCAGAACCTGAGAGCGAAACGGTGAGTGTTGCAGAAAGTATGGTATACGATGAACCGGAGGAGTATACACAAAATCAGACAGAGTCTGATAGCACTGGATATGAGATCCACCAAAACAGTCTGGCTGAAGATATCTATATCTCTATTGGTGATTATACAAGTGGAAATATGACAGAAGAACAAAAAGCAGAGTTCCGGAGCTACGGAGAGAATGCTTTTTATTCGGCATGGCAAGACGCAATGTATAGCGATGTATATCGGTGCTGGGGAAGATATGGCTATCTGGTTGCATGGGAACAGTTTGGCGATTATCTGGACTTTTACGAGGGCATTTTTGGAAGTGAACGCTTGAAGGATTATGATAGCATCTATAATAATGCGCCGACTGGAATGGAAACAGCTGATGAGGCCGGATATTATGTAGACGAAGTTCTTGCTCTTGCAGAGAAGAATAATGCGGACATGATCTTCAACTAAGTAACGAGCAAGTGAATTAAAAGATCGATAGAATCGAATCCCGCTAGATTCCGGCTGCGGAGTCCAACGGGATTCTTTTTGCCCCAAACGAAGGATATGGTTTACTGACATCCTCAATTTCAAGGAGTCCAAGCTGCTCCAATTCATCCAGAAACGCCTGCTCTTGCGTGGCCAAACCTCCTGGCGATAAATCTGTTAAACTTAAACGAGATGAATCACCTGCGATCCGAGCAAGGTTCACACCAGATAACGTTATGTATCTCTTCCTGAAATCTGGGTAATCCGCCAATGTGATGGTCAAACCACCATCTTTTCTTTTATAAGAGTAGCCTTTTTTCGAGGAGCCATGATACGGGATCCGATAGTATTTTCCGGCGGATACCATTTTTTGAATTGCCATAAAAACTGTGCGTTTCGCTTCGCAATCGGTATACGTTCCATTCACTTCAAACGTATGAATGGAAGGCGCTAAGAGTGGGAGCTTCTTTGCCATTGTCATAAAAAACACCTCTTTTTGTGATTTATCAGGATGTTATGAATCAAATAGAAATTGATCGGGAGGAACAACTACTATAAAACGCATGGCATTCTATCTGGTGGTTTATGACACTGTTATCCATAGATCGAAATCTAATAGAATGATAATAAACTGTTTTTTGGGATTTCTTATAGGGCGATTTGATCAAAGGCAGCGTATTTTCAATCTCTGCCCATCAAATTCATTATGCCGAATGAAAAAATCATTACAGACTGCAATAAATCCAGTTTCGACATTTGGGATGGTTTTCGTCCAATCAGACAGGTCTGGTTTTCTTTATCAAAAGCCAGCGGGCATTTTGTATCTTGTTTTGTGAGTGGAAAGAAGGTACAATAATAACAAGTGACTCACATCTGCGAGGTGATACTATGCTGAACATCTACTTTGGAGATATGCCGGAGGCAGTCTACAATACTTCGGTCTATTTCAATTACACTTATGAGGATGAATGGCTGACTTCTGACTTTGCCAAAGAGGTCATCAAGAAAATTGATAAGTCCGATGTCAAAGGCCCTCATGCGGTGGAAAGCCCGGTTCTGGGGGTCATCTCGCCGGAAAAACTGTCTGGAGGCACGAAAACGCTGTTGCTGATGGCAAACGACCCGGAAAAGGTATTCAATGCCTCAACTTGCGGTGACAACTGCGCACCCTTCATTCTGAAGCTGGCGAAAAAGAAGGACTTGACCATCAACCTGCGGCATCTCATGGACTTTGGTAAGAAAAAATTCCCGGTGGATGTGAAAGTCCTGAACACTGGTGATGTGGTGCACAGCATGGAAGAACTGATGCCGATTGCATTTCAGTTTGTGTGAGGCGATAGGATGAAGGGAAAACATAAAATCGAAGTCCGAAGCGGACGGGTCGTTTTCACGATCGAACTGGAACGGAACATTACGATTCTGCGAGGGGACAGCGCCACCGGAAAAACAACGCTGGTAGAGATGCTGCAAGCATACGAGACCTACGGCAGACAGAGCGGCGTGACGGTGAGTTGTGATAAACCGTGCCGGGTGCTGTCGGGTGTCAACTGGGAATTGCAGCTGAATGCGACCCATGACAGCATCATGTTTGTGGATGAAGGCAGTACCTTTGTTTCGAGTTTGGACTTTGCCCGTGCGATTCAGCATTCGGACAACTACTATGTGCTGGTCACAAGAGAAGATTTGAGCACCCTGCCGTACAGCGTAAACGCGATTCTGGAACTAAAAAAGACCACGAGCCGCTTCAAACGGACTTATAACAAAGCGTACCCGATCTATGATTCGCTGACAGCCAGCAATGTGCAGCTGGAAGGTGTTGAAAAGCTGCTGACAGAGGATGCAAATTCCGGGTATCAGCTGTTTACAAAAATCGGTGAGAAATACGGCATTGTCTGTATCTCTGCGGCAGGAAAAGATAATATCAAACAAAAGATCTTCCCAATGAAATCCGAGAAGGTTCTGGTAATTGCGGATGGTGCGGCGTTTGGTCCGCAGATGAACGACATTTATCGTCTGATGCAGGAGGATAGCACAAAGTTCAGCTTGTACCTGCCGGAATCGCTGGAATGGCTGCTCTTGAAAGCGGATTTGCTCGGACAGCCGGACGTTCTTGAAATTCTGGAGCATCCGGCAGATTTCATTGAGAGCAGCGAATTCTTCAGCTGGGAGCGATTCTTCACGAACTTGCTGGAACAGCGAACGAAAGACATTTCCTATATGCGGTATGACAAGGCAAAACTGCTGGAATTCTATTTGCAGGAAGAAAATTTGGAGAAGATCATTGCGGAGATGGAGTAAGGCGAACTGAAAAATTACAAATAACGTATCATCGTTACTCCGAACGCTCTGTAATTTTGGAACCCGCCCAGGCTGCGATTAAGTCTCCCCGGAAATAAAATCTGATAGGACAAAGAAGATAAAAGCTCTTGGTTTCTGTAATGGAGGCCAAGAGCTTTTTGCATCTTGTTTTGTAAGCTGAAAGAGGGTACAATGATAGCAGAAGTACGCACATCGACGAGGTGATAAGATGCTGAACATTTTTTACGGTGATATGAAGGAAGCTGTGTATAATACAGCTTCCTATTTCAAATATGATTACGAGGAAGGCTGGATCGTTGACCCGATGGTCAAGGAAATGATTCAGGATGTGGACAAGTCTGTTGTTATCGACAGTGGTGTAATTGACAGCCCGGTCTTGGGTAAAATTCCACCGATTGGTTTGTCTGGTGGCGTAAAGACACTGATTTTGGTAAAGTTTGAGCCGGAGAAAGTGTTCAATGTATCGACTTGCGGTGACAACTGTGCAAAGTGGCTGCTCAAAATTGCAGAGCAGGAGGATCGCACGGTGAATTTGCGTCACCTGATGGATTTTGGCAAAAAACCATTTACAATAAAAGTGCTGAATACGAATCAAATCGTTCACAGTATGGAAGAGCTGATTTTGGCCGCAGGTGAGTTTGTGTAAAGGGGCTGACAGAAATGAAAGGCATTCATAAAGTGGTCGTTGGCACAAAGTACCTGAAATATGAATTTGAACTGCGACGCAACTTGACCATCATTCGCGGGGATAGTGCAACGGGTAAAACGACTCTCGTAGATATGATTCGTACCCATATGAACGATGGAGAGAGTGGACCGGTCACTCTAAATTGTGATAAAAGTTGCTACGTGGTAGAAGGAAATCTTTGGAAGGGACAACTTGACAATATTCAGGACAGCATTGTTTTTATCGACGAAGGAAACGAGTTTGTCAGGACCAAAGATTTTGCGCGTGCGATTCAGCAGACGGATAACTATTATGTTATCGTGACCAGAGAGGGTTTGCCAGCCTTGCCATACAGTGTGGAAGAAGTGTATGGAATCCGAACCTCTGGAAAGTATGGGACACTGAAACAGAGTTATCATTCGTTCTATCGAATTTACCCGGATAGTACGACTGAAAATATTAAACCGGAGAAGATCTTGACAGAGGACAGCAATTCGGGGTAGCAATTCTTTGATGCGGTCTGTAAAGAACAGCAAATGCAGTGTGACACTGCAAACGGAAAGTCAAATGTGTTTTCCTATTTGAAAGCTCATAGAGATGAAAAAATCTTGGTAATTGCAGATGGCGCTGCCTTTGGCCCGGAAATGGATAGAGTGTTGCAGTTGGTGCAGACAAGAGAAAATCTAGTGATATATTTGCCGGAATCCTTTGAATGGCTGATACTTTCTTCTGGAATCCTGAAAGATACGGAGGTTGCACAGATATTGCAGACACCGTCTGACTACATCGATGGCAAAGACTATTTCAGCTGGGAACGTTACTTTACTGCACTTCTGACAGAGAAAACGGCTGGAACTTATCTGAATTATACTAAGAAAACGCTAAATGAGGCCTATTTGAGTGATGGCGCAAAGAATGCAATTTTAAGTCAGATGGCAAAAGTAAGGTTGAGTTGAAGTGTTATTGAATGAGAAAATCAGACAGATTGGGAGAGGAAAATATAAAAATGCCGGAGTAGGATTGCTCAAAAGTTTTGAAGATAGGTTGGATTACTTCACGTCTATAGTGGAACTCGGTGTGGAAATGACTTCGGTTGAAAATGGGGGGATTTCATGAAAGAGCAGAAAGGTAAATTATCAAGGGATGAATTTTTATCGTTTGTTAAGGCAGTCTTGAAGAAAAAATCGTTGGAAGAAAACAAACCGCTCTATTTTGAGTACAGATTATCTGAAAATGGTGAGAAAGAAAAATTTTTAAACCGTTTTGATGCGTTTGCTCCAGAAGGATTTTCCGAGTACCGAAATTCGGTGATTTTTGAGTTTATATACAGCCGCACACTGAAAGCAGAACAGATAAAAAAACGAATAAAGGGTGTGACTGATACCTATAGAAAAAGCTATGATGCAACAATTGTTTCATTTTAAATACTGAGTTTCAATTTGAAGACTCCAATTCTGCAGTGTGGGACTTAAGTGTCATAAATAATTGGATTGAAGAGTATCCAACTGAATATAGCCATGCGTGTTCATTGGGAATGGAGCGTAAAACAGTTGCGAGTGACAAGGAGAACATACAGCTTTTTGAAAAGCTGTACAGCGAAGGTTTATATTTAAAAAACAATGACAGCTATACGAATGCAATACGCACCTGCATCAAAGAGCAAAATGGCTTTGCAATCGTACTGGGTGCAGGTGTTTCAAAGGAACAGGGTGCAAAAACTTGGGATGAGCTGCTGAAAGATTTTCAAAAAGAAATAGAAGAAAAGCATCTTTTGGATGATTCCAAGGCTGTTTTTGAAGAAGTTGGGGGAAGTAGCCTTACAACGGCTCAGTTATGCAAGGATATCTGGGCAAGCGAGAAAACCTTTGCTTGGCAGATTCACAAAAGCTTATATGATGCAGCAAGGGATTTGGACGTGAATACCGAGCTGGGAGAAATTGCGCGATTGGCCCAAAGATGCCAAAAAGATCAAAATTTTAGAATTTTAAGTTATAATTATGATGACTTCCTTGAACAGTATTTGGCTTTTCTTGATGTAAAATGTTGCTCTATATTTACAACAAAGGTAAGATATTCAAACGGACGGGATAGTGCAGACTTTTATGGCATGAATGGACAACCAAATCAAAGTCTGCGATTGTATCATGTACATGGCTTTTTGCCGAAAGTCACAACGAGAGATCAACTGGATATGCTTCACATGAGATCGATTTGTTTGACGGAGGCCGACTATAATATGCTTTATAATCAGCCCTATAGTTGGCCGATTGCAAGTCAACTTTCCTTCTTTAGAGAAAATACATGCTTATTTATTGGGTGCAGTTTAAGTGATCCAAACACCCGAAGACTTTTGGAAATCACCGCATATAATCCACCAAAACATTATGCAACTTTTGCTATGACATATAAAAGCACAGATGCGTTGGGTTACACAACAACAAAACAACTGACATCAAAAGATCGACTTCAAATTGAAAACCATTTTTACCGTATTGGAATCAACATTCTGTGGGTAAAAGATTATAGCGAGATACCAGCATGGCTGCATGATCTGAATCAAGTGATTGTTTAAACGCAGGTATGATTGGTACTGTATTGAACCAATGAAAATATTGGAGGTATCTTTTATGCCCCCAAGAAGGCGAGAATAGGCAAAAGGTGGTAAAAGTAAGCTGAAAACTCTTCAAATAACGAAATATCGTAAATCCGAACGCTCTGTAATTTTGGCACCCGCCCAGGCTGTTATTAAAAACCCGAGAGCATAAGGG